>Ga0082335_1000783_pt1 | contig 75494 bp, 55 predicted proteins | sample Subgrocontami58m_FD_72375 | JGI IMG/M metagenome (GOLD analysis project Ga0082335, IMG submission 72375) | Subsurface groundwater microbial communities from S. Glens Falls, New York, USA - GMW37 contaminated, 5.8 m (SPADES assembly) (version 2) ... | reverse complement strand
GCAGGATTTTAATTTTTACCGGCCGCATGAATCACTGGGCGACCAAACACCGAATGATTATTATAAAAAATCGCACCGGCCTTACGTGGAACGCCCGCATCCGCCGGATTATGGATACAGTTACATCGCTCGTCAAGTCCGTCAGAGCGGAGATATCAAATTCCAGGGGCGGATGTTTTATCTAACAGAATCATTGGCTGGCCTGCCGGTCGGCTTAAAAGAAATTGCTGATGGCCTTTGGCAGATCCAATTTAGTTTTTATATTCTTGGTTCCGTAGATTTGAGAAAGAACAAAATTATTCGAAACTAAATAGTGTAAACGATGTACCCGGTCTAAAATGTAAACGATGTTTCAGTTGCACAGGGGGGAATAATTGAGGGATTTCCGTCGATGATTCCCCTCCCCTAGCCCCTCCCACAAGGGGAGGGGAACTACGAATTCTCTCTGCCAGCGAAACAATTACTATTTTTTAAGGCCGTAAAAAATAAAAACCCACATCTACACTGTAGAGGTGAGTTTATATTTTTTCTTCTTTGTTTCTTAATAATCATAAAACCTTTCCAGCCTCACGGGACTGAGATTAAAGGATTCAATTTGTTCTAAATATACCATCCTCCTCCTTTTTTGTCAAATTATTTTATTCTCCTAGCACTAAAGGATATTATGTCCTATACTTTGCATGGAGGTCCTTTAGTTAAAAATGCAATGCCTGTTATTAATCTAATCCTTATTTTCATTTTTCTTTTTTTAAATTCTCCCATTACCTTTGCCGGGCAAGCCACGGAGAAAGTGCCCATCTTGCAACTGCAGACTACCTACCCATCGCCTGTTGGCAATTATCAAAGCCTCTCTACCACTTATCTGCAGCTAAACGGAACTAATCAAGATGCAAATAGCTTCCCCGCCTGCGATACAAATGCTAAAGGAAAAATGTATTACGATGCGACTCAAAATCAAATCCTCATGTGCGATGGGGCTGGTCAGTGGATATCGAATTTTAATCTTTGGATGAAGGATGACATCAAAAAATCGCTTTATCCGATGGATATTAAGGACAGCGATCCTGCATATCACCTCGGGCTGGGGACAACCGACGCCCCATTTCTCCTGACCTTGGGAGGGGATGGCAGTATCCTCGCAAAAACGTCAGCATGCCTTGTAATAACAGGAACTTTTCCTAATATCAAAATCACTTCAAATTGTAACTCTCTCCCAAACCAAGGGGGTGGATACATATTTACGTGGTATCCGGCATTATCCGCTTTACGCGCAGGGACATTTGATGACGATTGGGATGATCCAGACAGTATCGGTTATTACTCAATTGCTTTAGGATACAAGCCCAAAGCATCAGGAACTGGATCTACTGTCTCAGGCGGAGTAGCTAATGATGTCTACGGCGACTATTCTACGATTGCCGGCGGATACGATAACCAAATAGAAAAAACTAATTATTCCACTATTTCCGGAGGCGCGGAAAACTTCGCCTACGGGAAATATTCCGTTGTCTCAGGCGGTTCTGAAAACGAAACCGGTTATCTATTGAATGGTGTACTAAACGGACAATATACCACAGTCTCGGGTGGAAAAACTAATCAAGCTAAGGGTGATTTTGCCACAATTTCTGGTGGAAGCGCCAATCAAGCGACAGGGGATTACGCAACGATTGGGGGAGGCGGGGATGATTCTTCAACACCGTCAACCCCAGACGGACATACAGCCTCCGGGAAGTATTCTACTATCGGAGGCGGCATCACGAACAAAGCCAGCAATACATACTCGACCATATCGGGAGGAGGCTGGAATACCGCGTCTGGGGCTAACTCTACAGTTAGCGGGGGTAGCGAAAACACTGCCAGCGGAACAAGGGCTACTGTCGCTGGCGGATTTCAGAATAACGCCACTGGAATTAGTTCAACCGTTAGCGGCGGGGAACAAAATAAGGCTGAACAATATTACTCTACGGTCTCGGGAGGAGTTCTAAATGAAATCTTTGCCGATTCCTCGGGTGACTCGAGCAATACCATATCAGGTGGTTGGAAGAATAAGATTACGATTGGTTCATCAGCAAGTGTTATTAGTGGAGGTTCTAATAATTCAATTACCGGAAGAAATTCAGGCATTCTCTCAGGAAATAATAATATTGTGATTGCAGATTCCTCAGCTATTTTAGGAGGGACCGACAATAAGCTTGAAAATATATATAATTTTGGCGCCGGACGTTTTATGCAAACCAAAAAGGACCGTATATTTGCATTTGGCTGGTCAGAAAGCGCTGTTGAATTTAACACATCCTACTCGTTCATGATCTATGCATGGTATACCGGAATCGGCATGACAAATCCGGATAAAAGCAAAAGGCTGCATGTTGCTGGACCCGTATTAATTGATAACCGATTCGTTGGTCCTGCCGGCACCAGTTACGATAAGGTAGCTTTAACTGTCCTAGGCCGCGCTGGCTCCAGCGTAGCCTTATTTAAGAATTCTTTAGGGCAACCTGAAGCTGAGATTCTTGCTGATGGAGTTTACAATCAAATCTCAGATATCCGCCTTAAAAAAGATATCCAGCCTATTCCTAATGCCCTTAAACGTGTCAGCCAATTACAGGGCGTTAATTACCGCTGGAAAGATGAATCCAGCGGAACAGAGCTTCGGATGGGACTCATTGCCCAAGACGTGGAAAAAGTTTTTCCGGAAATTGTCTCTACCGATGAACAAGGCTACAAATCACTCGCTTACAGCAGCCTCGTCGCCGCCCTTACGGAAGCTATCAAGGAACTCAAAACCGAAGTGGATCATTTAAAAGAAGAAATCAAAGCTCTTCAAAAAAAATAAGAATTTTCTCCCTTTTTTATCGCCTCAAAATTGAAAACGCTTTCCTAAAAACGTTCTGATCTATTGTTTTTTAGTTAAATATGTTCTATACTTTGAGTGGAGGTTTTGCCTATGAAAAAATCTATTATTTTTACGTTATTTTTTCTATTAACTTTTTCTCCAGCTGTATTAGCTGCCCAAAGACCATCCAAAACCACAACCCCTATTATGCAGCTGCAGACCAATTATCCATCGCCGATCGGAAATTATAAAAAATTAACCAGCTCCTATCTTCAACTCAACCCTCTTGATTCTCCGGATGACACTCTTTGCGACAGCGATGAAGAAAAAGGGACTTTATATTTTAATAAAGTAGAAAGCCTCATCTATTACTGCAATGGGGCAACGGCAGGCTGGGTAGCTAGTGGTTTTACGTTATGGACAAAAGATACAACCAAAAAATCGATCTATCCAATAGATATTGCGGATGAAAAAAGCGAATATAAACTCGGGCTGGGGACAACCGATGCCCCATTTCTTCTTACCCTGGGAGGATCTGGTGGGATTCTTTCAAAAACAACTTGCGCTAAGATGACAGGAACTTTCCCTAACCTCCAAATCGAATGGACATGTGACAATCTCCCAGACCAAACAGGTGGAGAAATATTTGCTTGGCATCCAAAGGAAATCGCTTTACGCGCGGGATCATTCGATGACGATTGGGATATCAATATCGGCTATTACTCGATTGCTTTCGGATTCCGCCCCGAAGCATCGGAAACTGCTTCTACCGTCTCCGGCGGTTATATGAATACAGCCAATAATACTGCGGCTACCGTAGGAGGAGGCTCTTCCAATAAAGCCTACGGAGAATATTCCGTTGTGTCAGGCGGTTCTGGGAATCAAACCGGTTATTTATTAATGGGTAACCCAACAGGACAATATAACTCAGTCTCAGGTGGACAAACTAATAAAGCTAAGGGTAATTTTGCGACTATTTCCGGAGGTCAAAACAATACCATTGAAAGTACAGCGACTTACGCGACTATTTCCGGAGGTCAAAACAATACCATTGAAAGTACAGCGACTTACGCGACTATTTCCGGCGGGGCTAACAACCAAGCCTCGGGTAATTATTCCACGGTTTCTGGGGGAGGAGGAACAACAACTACCGACGGCAACATTGCATCGGGAGATTATTCTACGATCTCAGGAGGTTATAAAAATATAGCCAGTGGCCCAAGTTCAACAGTTGCAGGTGGATCAGAAAATACAGCTAGTGGCCTATATTCAATAGTTGCAGGGGGTTATAAAAATACAGCCAACGGACAATATTCTTCCGTTGCAGGAGGATACGTTAATACAGCTGCAGGAGACTATTCTTTCGCCGGCGGACGAAATATGCAATTATCTTCTGACGCGGATCACACTTTTGTTTGGGGATATTCAACCAATCCCTTATCCATCACCGCCGCGGATAGATTCTTGATTTTTCCAAACTCTTCCGGAAGAGTGGGTATTGGGACAACATCACCAAACGTCGAACTTCAGGTAAAAGGATCAATTTTCGCCGAAGATAATATTGATGCTAACGATTCGATTTCCTGTAACTCATTGACTGTTTTTAATAGTGCTGCAATTAATAATGATCTCCGTGTTACAAAAAATGTAGACGTATATGGAAGCTATAAATATGAAGGAAGCTGTTTGGCTGGAGATTGTAAATCAGATATCAGGTTAAAAGACAAAATCCAGCCCTTGTCGGATTCCTTAGAAAAAATCAGCCAATTACGTCCCGTCACATTTGAATTCATCGATAAAAAATACGGAAACGGAACCCAGCACGGCCTGATCGCCCAAGAAGTAGAAAAAGTTTTCCCTGATTGGGTGTCGACTGGAGAGGATGGATATAAGAATATCAATTACGGTCTGCAAATCGAAATGCATTTGATCGAGGCCGTCAAAGAACTTAAAGCGGAAGTCGATATCTTAAAGGAACAAAATCAACAATTGCAAAAACGACTTAGAGAAATTATAAAATAAATGCTTCCCCAGTCCATTTATACGAGCTGCGACAAAAAGGTTTGGGCGGGGACAATCGTGGGTTCTCTGAGCTTGAAGCAGTCTTTGTTAATAAAATTCATATCAAACACCACTTGAAAAGCATGCTCGGCTTTGATCTCGTTTTGAAAATAATACAAGTTTTTATTGATACTCGCATTCCCGGAAAATTTAGCTTCCACCATAAACCATGGTCTTTGATTTTTCGTGACCAAAAAATCAACTTCCCTTTTTTCTTTATCCCTTAAAAAAAAGAGTTCATATTGTCCCAAACCCCGGTCCGTCCAAAAATGCACTGCCTTCAGCAAATGACTGGCGATAAAATTTTCAAACCGTGCCCCCTCTTCCGCGATAACACTCCAATCCCATAAATAAACTTTTGGTTCTTTCGTCAATGACCGCCGCACATTCCTTGACCAGGGACGCAGGGTAAAACAATAAAAAAAAGCATTCAACGTTTGAACCCAGCGGTGGATCGAATCCGCCGACGCTTGAATTTGACTGGCTATTTTGTTGGTATTCATTAACTGCCCGGCTTGCAGCCGGATGATTTCAGAAAGAATTTCAACCTGGCCTAATTCTTGAATGCGGCTGAGATCACGCAAATCTTCTTTAATTAATTGTTTTTGCCGTAAATCTTTCCACCGATTAGAAAATTTCTGGCTCTTTTTGATAAATGGCTCGGGGAACCCTCCGTAAGTCCATAAATTTTCAAAGTTTTCTATTCCGATATCAACAGGGATTCCCGTTTCTTCGGGGATCAAATTTGTGCGGTGAATTTCCGCCACGGTTAAGGGATGAACTCTGTAAGGAAAATATCGTCCCATTAAACTGTCCCCTCCCTTTTTATAGATATCCAGACGTGAACTCCCCGTAACGATCATTTTAATCCGTCCCTTGTAGGTATCATAGAACCCTTTTAAGAAACGTTTCCAATGCGTATATTTATGCAATTCATCAAAGATAACAATAGGTTGTACTTTAGAAAGTTTATTGAGTTTGAGGAATTCAGCGAGAAAAGCCGGGCCTTTAAGAATGTAGGCACGGTGATCGGAATTATCCCAGTTTAAATAGGTTAATTGATCAGTAAGCTCCTCGGCCATAAGGCTGACCGTCGTCTTCCCGCATTGCCGGGGGCCTGACAAGAAAAGCATTTGCTGGTTTTGATCAAAGTGCTCGTTAAGAATTGCTTTATAAATTCTTGGGATCATGGATTTAAGCTCCTTTGGACTATGACTAGAATACCATACTTCGTATTTTAGTCAAGACCAAAATACGAAGTACCTTTCTTTAGTCAAAAGCCCTCTCCTCCAACGTTTCCTTAATACAAAATACAAATTGCGAAATAAAATTTAGCATTTTTTTGCTTGATACTGAAAGCGCTTTCCCGAAAAGACAAAAAAAGACTTCCCCCCCAAAAAAAGACTCCGAGCTATTGCTTTTTGGTAAAATATATTTTATACTTAAAGTAACAAAACAATCATTGAAAATAGTAAACTACTTGTAAGAGTAGGGCGTCCCGCATATCTTAAAAGTTAAGGAATGCGGGATCCCGCTTACCATAAAAATGGAAAAGCGGGACAAAACTATAGGGCCCGGCTTCAACCAATTTTGGAGTGGGTAGCCAGTTGCCAATGATGAGAATGAAAAATTTCATCAGCCTATTCTTGCGTGGACAGAATAGGCTTTTTAATTGTTCTTATTCATTCATAAAAAACAGGAGGATCCATTTATGAAAAACTTACTCAAATCCGTCATTATTCTTACAGCAGTCATTACATTCTTTGCGAACTACGCTCATGCTCAAGAGAGAGTCTTCAAACTGCATACCTTCATCCCCGCGCCATACGGAATTTTCAGCATGGTAAAGGGTAATACGGTAGTCGGTTTAAAAGTCGAAACACCAGAATTGCTTCTTACGGGAAAAACGGGTGTCAATGAAAGCTGTACTCCTGGAACGATTCTTTACGACAAAGATAATGAACTCTTTAGAATGTGCACCGCTGATAACATCTGGGCCATGCCGGATCTCTGGAGTTACGATGAAAAAAATGACATTGTGTATCTTAGAAATACTCTGTGGAATGTTGGCATCGGAGTGTCTTCACCTCTGGCCAGACTCCATGTGAATGGCAGTTTTCTTCTGGAAGGCGATGCCGCCGGTGAAGATATCACCTTTCCCGCTGAAGGCTTCTCGGGAATAAAATTTTTCTTTCATCCTAAAAAAGGAGCTATTTGGATCGGAAATTTAGATTCAGACCATGCTTCTGATTGGAAAGACGATAATCTGGGAGACTATTCTGTGGCCATGGGCTCTAATTCTAAAGCTTCTGGAAAGGCGGCTGTTGCTTTCGGCGAAGGCCACCAAGCGATGGGCTGGCTTTCGGCTGTTATTGGCGGATGGAAAAATACGATTTCTGTCCAAGGTTTACGAGCGATTAGCCTTGGAGGGAAAGAGAATCTCATTTTAGCCGAGGGCGCCATCATTATCGGCGGCAACAAAATCAAAAACGAAAAAAAAGATGCGATTGTCATTGGCTATCACCCATCAGCAAGCAATTTTTCTGTCACGGATGAAAAATCCATGGTTCTTCTTTCCGAAAAAATCGGCGTAAATACAAACCCTTCCGCTACCTTTGAGGTGGAAGGCTCAATTAAATTAGGAAACGACAAGGAAAAAGGATACGCGCCCAGAGGCGGGGAGAACATGTATCTCGTCTCCGGTTATGTTGAATCGGATGGAGATCTCGCGGAATCAACCACGAATGCCGTAAGCGCCAGCCGAACAGGTTTAGGGACATACAAGATTAGATATAATTCCTTTAACTTTAATGAAACACCCTTAATGACAATTACTCCGGTTAATAATGCCGTAACAACACTGACCAATGTTATCTCGATTTCCAAAAATGAGGCCATCGTTAAATGCACCAATGCCGCGACATCCATTTTAAAAGATACGAATTTTACCTTCTTAGTGATTGGGACTTTAAGCAGTACGAAAGATGGGGATTTGAATATTCAGGCGGGCGAACAAGTTAGTTTTGGACAGTAACCTGTTCCACACCCGGGGTGGAACAGGTCTGACTGATTCAAAACTAAAACAAACTCGCCGCGCGGCTTTGTTTTAGTGAAGTGTTGGTGAAGAATATTAGCCCGCCCTTCTTTGATTTCCTCAAATTTCTTCGTTATTTCTCTAGCGCACACCAAAAAAGGATTTTCCAAGACCTCTTCTATATCTTTGAGAGTTTTTATCAACCGATACGGGGATTCGTAAAAAATAATTGTTCTTATCTCCTCTTTAAAACTTTCCAGTTTTTTCCTTCGTGCCAAAGATTTGACAGGCAGGAATCCTTCAAAAATAAATCTGTCCGTTGGAAGTCCGGATAAAGACAACGCGGCGATTAAAGCCGTAGATCCTGGGACAACCGTTAAGGGAATATTATTCTCTTTAGCTAACCGGACAAGGTGATACCCCGGATCGCTTATCCCCGGCGTTCCAGCGTCGGTCACTAAGGCGATGGATTTCCCTTCCTTTAATAAATTCAGAAGAACCTCTCCCTTTTTTAGCTGATTATGCTCAAAATAACTGGTTAAAGGTGTTTTGATTTCGTAATGATCGCACAAAATTTTAGTATGGCGGGTATCCTCGGCGGCAATGAGATCAACGGTTTGAAGCGTTTCGACCGCTCGGAAACTAATATCTTTAAGATTGCCGATGGGGGTGGAGACGATAAAAAGCATTTATTCTACTGTCACCGATTTTGCTAAATTCCGCGGCTGATCCACATCGCAGCCGCGTTCAATAGAAATGTAATACGCCAAAAGTTGCAAAGGTAACGCGACAAGTAACGGCGTTAAAAGTTTGTGCGTTTGGGGGATGTAAATAACATTAGGCGTGTGCTGTTTAATATTCTCATTGCCTTCCGTGGCGATCGCGATAATCTTGCCCCTACGCGCTTTAATTTCTTGAATGTTAGAAATCATTTTCTCGTAAATATCCGATTCAGCGGCGATGCAGACAACGGCGCGATATTCATCAATCAGGGCGATGGGGCCGTGTTTCATCTCTCCGGCCGCGTATCCTTCAGCCGGGATGTAGGAAATTTCCTTTAATTTTAAAGCCCCTTCCAGGGCTGAGGGAAAATTAATATTTCTTCCCAGGAAAAGAAAGCATCCAAAATGAGAATTGATTTTAGCTATTTTAATAATTTTATTTTTACTTTTAAGTATTTTCGCGTAAAGAAGAGGAATTTTTTTTAATCCTTCCAAAATTTTAGAACACTCTAACCTGGATAAAATTCGACGGTTAATCCCTAAATGAACGGCCAATAAATAAAGCATGCACAATTGAGCGGTGTAAGCTTTCGTTGAGGCGACCCCAATCTCAGGCCCCGCGTGAGTATATAAAACACCGTCAGACTCTCTGGGCAAAGAAGATCCAACGACATTGCAAATAGAAATGACTTTTGCCCCCCTGTCCTTCGCTTCTCGAACAGCCGCGAGGGTATCGGCGGTTTCTCCTGATTGGCTGATCGCGATCACCAGCGTGTCTTTGTGAATGATTGGATTGCGATAGCGGAATTCACTGGAAATATCGACATTGACGGGGATTCCAGACAGCAATTCGATAATATATTTTCCAATAAGCCCTGCATGATAAGCTGTCCCGCAGGCCACGATAAAAATATTTTTAAAACCTTTGAGTTCGTTTTCCGTTAACCGCATGCCTTCCAAATAAACGCTGTGCCCACGGACCCTGGCGCGCAACATCTGCTTTAAAACATCCGCCTGCTCGTGAATTTCTTTGAGCATAAAATGCGCGAACCCTTTTCTTTTGACCGCGTCTATTTTAAAATTCACTCGATTGACTTTAACCCTAACGCGTTGGCCCTCCAGATTAAAAATCCGCACTCCTTCTCTTTTTAAATGGACAATTTGTCCGTCTTCTAAATAAATAATTTTTTTGGTATAATCAGAAATCGCGGGGACATCCGAAGCAATAAAATTTTCATCTCTTCCTAAACCTACGATCAGCGGTGATCCAAGGCGGGCCGCGACGAATTCATCAGGATGACGAGCAGAAATAATTCCTAAAGCGAAAGTCCCTTTGAGCTTTTTTAAAGTTTTCTGAACAGCCTCTAAGAGATTCCCGCGAAGATATTTTTCAATAAGATGGGCGACGACTTCCGTGTCTGTGTCGGAGATAAAACGGTGACCTTCTCTTTTAAGAAAAGCCTTGATCTCTACGTAATTTTCTATAATTCCATTGTGGACAACAAGAATTTTTCCTGAGCAATCCGCGTGAGGGTGGGCATTGATACGGTTTGGAATCCCGTGAGTTGCCCAACGGGTATGCGAAATTCCTAAAGAGCTTTCAGGGCAGGGTCGAGACTGAATCAATTCTTCTAAACGATGGATTTTCCCTTCGGTCTTGCAAATTGTCACTCCACCATTGGAGGGAGTAATGATGCCTATCCCGCTTGAATCATAGCCTCTGTATTCTAACTTCTTAAGTCCATCAAGAAGGATGGGAACCGCTGATTTTTTTCCGATGTAACCAATAATCCCGCACATATTCTTTTATTTAACAGGTCGTACGTTTACATACGTCACAACTAGACCGTAATGACCCTTCTTCTTTGTAAAATAAATCTCTCCATCGCAGGCAGCCGTTAAATGCGTCAACCCAATCACATTTTGACCAGGTTTCCAACGATGACCTTGACGGGTCAAAACCGTACCACTTTTAACTTTTTGACCAGACCCAACTTTAATCCCTCTGGTTTCTTTATAATATCTCTTCGTTGTATGACCTAACCTCGACATTGATTCCCTCCTTAAGCAATCTATTTTATTTAATTTTTGCTTCTTCTAAAGCCTTGGTGATCTCTTTCTTAAAACTTTCCGCATCTCTGGCGTTAGTTTTACGGCCATTAATAAAAAAAGTGGGTGTTCCTCGGACATCAATCTCTCTGGCTAAACTGATATCTTCCTTAAATAAATCTTCCCACTTCGCGTCTTTTTCCGTGTAATCTTTTGAAAATTTTCTCACATTAAGCCCTAATTCTTTTGCCAATTTTTTAAATGTTTCTTCATTCAAATTCTGATTATTTTTTAGTAAGACTTCTACCATTTCCCAATATTTCCCCTGCTCCCCCGCCGCCAAAGCGGCCTTAGCCGCTGGCTTAGCCTGAGGATGAAAAGATAGAGGAAAATTCTTCAACATATATTTTACTTCCTTAGGATAGGCTTTCAAAGCCTCCGCAAGGATCGGATGAAATCGCGCGCTAAAGGGGCATTGAAAATCCAAAAATTCAACAACGGTCACCAGGGCTTTTTCTTCACCTTTAACCAAAGAGTGATTTACTTTTATGTCGTAAACTTTCGCGTCTTCTTCCGAAGGAAACTGCGTGGGCTTCGCTTCCGCCCCTTTTGTCAAACGCGTATTCCGTTCCAAAACATTTATGCGATCCTCCAATTTAAGGATACGCTGCTCAAGGGCTTTCTGTTGCCGCGATATTTCGGGGGAATTTTTTTCTGTGGGCTGACCCTTATCCACGCCCAAATGACGCGATAATTTCTCCTGCGCCGCGAACATCTTCCTCTGCTGTTCTAAAATTTGAATAGAAGCGGAATTTTCTTGACTCCTAACCACAAAGCTGACACCCAACCCCACTCCGACAATAACTACAAAAGAAATTAATATTATTCTTTTTACCATACACACCTCCTATCATTTTTCAATGTGACAAGAATACCATGTTTCCTTGAGAATTACCACAGAATTATTCGAAGCTGTTGCCCATAATCGTCTCACAAATTAACACCCCCGTAATGGGAAACAACATATTTAATGTCATCCCAACGCTCTGAACAGCCGAAAACGCCAATAATTAATGTCTTTTCCCCCTTCTGCAATGTCCCCACGAAACAAGATTTCGCGGCTTTCGTATACCCTGTTTTCCCGTAAATTTTTTTCTTCCAATCCGTAAAAAGAATTTTGTTGTGATTTTTTAAGGAAATTTTTCTTCCCGTCTTGCTATAAATCGTCTTATATTTCTGCTTAATCGCGTCTCTAAAAAATTCATGCTTTAGCGCTTGACGGAAAATAAGATACATGTCGTAAGCGGTCGTATATTGTTTTATTTGAGATGTTGGCAGACCGTTAGAATTAGAAAACTTTGTATGAAGGGCGCCTAATTCTTTCGCTCGTTGATTCATTAATTTTACAAAATTTCCTTCAGAACCGGCCACAGCCTCCGCCAATACAATACTGGCGTCATTCGCTGACTGGATAAGAATCGCGTAAATGAGATCTTTTACTTTGTATCTTTCCCCTGGTTTGACATAAATCTTGGAAGGCTGGGCATGTACCGCACTCGCAGGCACAGGTAGATATTGGTTTAAGGAAAGTTTTTCAAGAGCGACCAAGGCCGTCATCACTTTAACTGTGCTGGCTGGAAGAACCTTTTTATGAACATTCTTGCCGTAAAGCCTTTTGAGATCAGTTGGTTCGGAAAGAATAACAGATTTACAACTTATCTGAGACGACTTCTTGCCCTTTGCCCAAAGCTCTTGGCAATGGCTCAAAAGAAAAAAAATGGAAAATATAAATAAAAATAACTGAATTTTAAGAACATTTTTAAAAACCATCTTATTCCTTTTTGAGATCAACGGTTTTAACAGCCCCGTAAACTAATTCTAAAGCCAAATTTAAACCCTCTGTAGGCAAAACATTTTGGCCATCCATTTTGTGAATATGCCAATATTCTCCTTTTTTGACTATCGTCACCCAAAAATGCTGAATTAAATTATCCTCTGAAACCAACAAATGAACCATGGCCTTCTGCTGAGAAGCATCAAAGAGCATTCCCTTAAAAATAACGGCTATTTTATTTTTGTAATCCTCAAAACAAAAAGACCGCGGATCAAATTCTTTCAAGCGATAGGACTTCAAAGAAACTCCCTCCTTCTCAGAAATAGCAATGTGTGATTTTTTCTGTAGATTAAGTTCAAAAAATTCCGTCTGACCCTTTAACGTCCATTTTCGTTCAAATTTAGTGTTGTATTGAGGAGGAATAGTTTTTATTTCAACTTCGAATCCTGTTTCTTTATTTTCGCTCAAAATCCATTCCACGTAAGGGTAAAAATCCGTGACAATTTTAACTGTTCCTTGTTCTTTAAGGCGGTTATTCAGTAATATTAAAAACTCTTTGGAAAAAAGCCGATATCGCATATGCCTACGCTTAGGCCACGGACAGGGGAAAAAACAAAAAACACAATCTATACTTTCTCGCGCGACGAATCTTTCCAGCATCAAGGAAACATCCATCCGCACTATCCGAATATTTTTAAACGACGGCAATTGAGAAGCAACTCTGTCGACAGCACACAGAGTCTTACAAATTCTTTCCCAATTTTGTTCAACGCCTAATAAATTACGATGGGGATGGCTTTGAGCCCTTTCAAGAAGAAATTCACCGTACCCAAAACCTATTTCTATCTCAAGAGGCGCGTGACGCTTAAATTCTCGATCCCAATCAAAAGGACAAGGGTTGCTTAACGGAAGCTCAACTAGAGGCTTTAAAGAAAATTTTGTTTTCACAGTGAACAATTTTAGGACTTCCGCGTTTGACTGTGCAACGAACTTCGAAACCAGTTCACCCTTAAGTTTATTCAGAACAGAACGTTTCGTGTGAGCAAGCAGGCAAACGCGGAAGTCCTAAATTATTTTTACCGATCACGACATGTCTTTTCTTAAGTAAAACAAAAAATCCCATCCCTTGCCAATAAGTTTTTGATCTTGAAAAATAAGAGGGGTTAATTCATCGTCGACAATCATCCCATCGGCCTTGTTAATATCCGTAAAATAATATAAAACTTCATAATTTTTGCCTTGTCCAGTCAAAATTTCAGCCCGCGTGGGTTGTTTTAAATTAATCGGCTCAAAAACCATTGACCCCTGATCGCTCTGCTGATATCCCACCTTAACGGAAGAATCCATTATCGCCAGCACTTCTTTGTATGCCATCCCAACCTTGACCATATCTATTTTCGTCAAACTACTTTTCTTTAACAAAACGGGATCCGCTGGGATAGATTTTTCGCTCATGCTAACACACCCCGCGAGAATGAGACTTAAAATGCACGCAAAATATTTATTCATTCTTCCCTCTTGCAAGTATCCCTTGAGATTTTCAAACGAAAAGTATTCTAGCTTAAATAAAAATTTTAAACAAGTCCGAATTCCAAAATGTAATAACGCCGCTTAAGTATGCAATTTATCTTGATGTGTTTCTTGGCTGGCGCTATACTAGAAAATCAAAGGGGAAAAAGCATACGGCAAAATGCCAATAATGGGAGAGGAAAAATGAAAAAATATTTTTTAATTCTTTGTTTGATCATATTCGCTTTTCTTGCGCCATCAAATGTTTATTCGGCGGAATCAGAAACGGCTGTTAATGTGACAGACCTTGGATATGAAAGAACCCCATTCAATAAATTAGCCAGAGGAGTACTAAACCTCGCTACATTCGTTGTGGAAATACCGGCAAGTATTATTCGTGTCTCCAAAGAAAAAGACAACGCCTTCTTAGGTGGGACGGTAGGTGCGGTCCAAGGTCTGGTTACGGCTTTATTGCGTGGCTTGACGGGAGTATTTGATACGACGACTTTTATCATCCCGCCCTATGATAAAACACTGCTGGAACCAGAATATGCCGTTCAAAGCCTAGAAGAAGCCCTGCGGTAGTTTTCAGAAAAGCAGGATTGAGGATATGTTTCCGAATTGGTGACAGGAAGAAGGCTGTAAGGCAAATGCTAATAGTCATCACATGACGACAACTCGCGGGGGTTGTCTTTTTTTTATTTTACTGAAAAAATAGCCCCAACCGGATTTGAACCGGTGTTTTCTGCCTGAGAAGCAGACGTCCTAACCAGGCTAGACGATGGGGCCAAATTTTGTGGGCAAATTTATAGAATATACCATAATTCCCTTATTGGTCAACAATAATATTGACACCCACCATTCTAGTCGATAAAATGGATACAAATTATTTTTTTTAAACTCTCCAAAAAGGACCGCCGCCTGTGACCACCCAAATAGGCATTGGGTTTAGTCAAGATCCCAATATAGAAAAAGCAGCTAAAGAAGCCGCCCTAGAGGCCAAGGTAACTTCTAAAACGGAAAAAATCGATTTTGCCCTCATTTTAAGCACAATCCATTATGATCCCAACAGAACTCTTCCGGTGATTTCAAAAATATTAAACCCACAAAAAATGATTGGCTCTTCTACGGCGGGGATTATCCTTTCTCATTCTATTGAAACCCGGGGGATCTCTATCCTGACATTAAATTCTTCCGATATAAAAATCGGGGCTGGTTCGGTCGCCAATATTCATCCTGATAATATGCACCAATCGGGAGTCGTTTTAGCTAAAAACAGTATCGCCGATTTTGGCAAACATGGACGCCATGTATTTGTTTTTTTTACGGATGGACTTCTTCCTAACAATTCCGCTTTACTGAAAGGCATCCAGGAAATTCTCGGGAATGTTTTCCCTATCGTGGGGGCGGGAAGCTGTGATGATTTTAATTTTCGCGAAACCTTCCAAATATTTCAAAATAGAGCATTAAAAAACTCCGCTAGCGGCTTCATCCTAGGAGGCCATATGAGCGTGGGAATATCCGGCCGTCATGGATGGAGGCCTCTTGGCAAGCCACGGCTCATCACCAAAGTTAATAATAATATTATCGTCACTATCGATGGGAAACGAGCGTCCAGCCTTTATGAAGAATATTTTGCCGAAGAAACCCAAAACTTATATTCAGCGCAGCTAACGCAAATGGCCATTCTTTACCCTTTAGGAATTTATATCGAAGAAAGCAATGAATACTTATTAAGAAACGCTATTGACATTCTCCCCGATGGCAGTATTGTATGTCAAGGGGAGGTCCCCGAGGGTGCTAAGGTCCACATTATGATTGGGAATAAGGATTCCTGTAAAGAAGCCGCCAGAGAAGCCGCTTTAGAAGCGCGTAAGAATCTTTTTGGCAAAAAAGCTCAATTAGTCTTTATCATAGAATCCATGGCCCGCTTGAAACTCTTAGGGCGATCGGCCTTCGATGAAATTAAAAAAATTAAAGAAGTCTTTGAACCCAATGTTCCCATGATCGGGATGTATTCTTATGGAGAAATTTGTCCGTTTCAATCGATCGAACCCATTAAGAAGCCCCATCTTCAAAATGAAAGTATTGTTATTTTAGGAATAGGATAATTATAAAATGATTGATATTTCTTCTGACTTATTATTCATGATCTCCCTTTTCATTGTTGTTCTGATGGGAATCCTCATTTTATTGCTCATCAATAAATCCGAGAAAGTCCAACAGCTTTCTCAATCCATAGAAAAATTGAAACAATCTTTTGAAGAGCTCGATGAACAGGCAAAGTTAATCGTCAAAACGGATCTTACGCTTAACAAAACTCAAGAAGAACTGGATAAACGGCTTAACAGTTTAGACGCCCTTCAGAAAACCTCCCGTCTCATCAGTACGACTCTGGATGAAAATGAAATTTTTGAAAGATTGGAACAATCTCTCGTGGCTGAACTGGGTTTTGAAAAGATTCTCATTCTTCTTCACGACGAAAATAAAAAACTAAGCTGCCGTGTTCATTTGGGCTTTTTCCATGATGAGATGGCTGGAATATTGGACAATCTCCCTAAAAATATACCATTAATGAATATGCTCGGCAAAGGCCAAACTCTCTCCTCCCTTAATTTTCCCAAAGATAAAAAGGAAGCTGTCGTGAGAATCTTTGAAGTGGAACATTTTATTTTTTCTCCAATCTTAACCCAAAATGGAATTATTGGGATTGCCTTCGTCGGAAACCGTTCTAACGCCTCTCCCATAACCGCCGGCGATGAAGAACTCGTGTCTATTCTGGCGAATCAAATCGGTCAATCCCTAGAAAACGCCCAACTTTTTGAACAAATATTTCGTTCCCGACAAAATCTTGAATCAAAAATTCAAGACCGAACAAAAGAGCTGGCTTCCGCGCTTGATGAAGTCCAAAAAATTAATAAAACGAAGTCAGAATTTATATCCGCCGTTTCTCACGAGCTAAGAACCCCTTTAACGTCGATCAAAGGATACGCCTCGCTTCTTATGACCGGCAAACTTGGGGATATCCCCCAAGAAGTCAAACAACGTTTAGAAAAAATTAACATTCATTCGGATAATTTAGTTAAATTCATCAACGATCTGTTAGATATCGCCAGAATAGAATCCGGTCGTGTTGACCTTAATCTAGGGGAAGGAAGTCTCACTGCTTCCATTGAAAGCACTCACGATCTCTTAATCCCTCAAATGAAAGAAAAAAATATTCAATGGGTCAGCGAGATTGACGCTCAACTGCCTAATATATTTATAGATAAAAATCAAATCGACCGTGTTTTTATTAATTTAATAGGAAACGCCATTAAATTTACTCCGGCCCAAGGCACAATTCACGTTAGAGCCAAAAAGAGTAATAACGATCTCCTCACGGAAATTTCAGACACAGGCATCGGGATAAAAGAAGAAGACTTATCAAAAATTTTTAATGAGTTTTACAGAGCGGAAAATCCAATCAACCAGAATGTCAAAGGAACAGGCTTAGGCTTAACTCTGGCCAAAAAAATCATCGAGGCTCATGGAGGAAAAATCTGGGTTACAAGCAAATTAAATGAAGGGACAACATTTCATTTTACGTTGCCGATTATAAAAGAAGCGGACAGCTCCGCCGTTTTCTAATAATCTAAGACAATTGGGATAAACCACCTATGCTCAAAGAAAAAATTTTAACGATCGACGATGATCCTGATATTTTAGATGTTTTACAACTGACGCTAGCCGATCAATATGAGGTCATTCAGGCCAGCAATGGACAAATAGCTCTCGAATTAGTCCATCAAAAAACACCTGATCTTATCATTTGCGATTATGTGATGCCTGTGATGAACGGTCGGGATTTCTGTAAAGCGTTAAAAAAAGATATCCTTTTGCAGCATATCCCCGTGATCATGCTCACGGGAAAAGGAGAAGTCAAAGACCGTATCGGCGGGATTGAGGCCGGCGTGGATGATTATATTGTCAAACCCTTTTCTCCCGATGAATTGCTGGCGAGAATCAAAATGATTTTAAGACGAACCAGCCGCAGTCTCGACGCCAATCCTTTAACTTACCTTCCGGGGAATACCTCTATTATAGAGAAGTTACAAGAATATATTGATAAAGGGAAACCATTTGCCGTCGGATACGCTGATCTCGATGAATTTAAGGCTTACAATGACAAATATGGATTTGAACGAGGCGATGAAGTCATTAAAGAAGTGGCCCGGGTCCTCATCAAACACGTTCACGAAAAAGGAGGCCCCGACACTTTTATAGGACACATCGGTGGGGATGATTTTGTGTTTATTTGCGATGATGAAACAATCGACAAAGTGTGCGAAGAAATTATTGAAGATTTTGATAAAAAAACCCATTCCTTCTACACTAAAGAAGATTTACAGAGCGGTTTTATCGTGGCTCACGACCGTCGAGGAAAAGAAAAAAAATTTGGCGTTCTTTCTATTTCCATAGGCATCGTCAGCAGTGTCGCTCAAAAAATAACTCACGTGGCTCAAATCGGACAAGTTGGAGCGGAATTAAAAAAATTCGCCAAGAGCTTTGAAAAAAGTAATTTTGTGCGCGATAAACGTAAAACCTAAAAAGATGGAATTTTAGGAATTTCAGGCTTGGGTAAGGAAGGGTCCTCCGGGGGTAACTCGGATGCTCCACAGTATCCTTTTCCAAAGTTACAGTCAACGCAACAAGTCGTGTCGTCTTCAAAAGTCTTATCGCAGGTTCCATCTCCGCATGAGTTAGGCTCCCCCAAGACCCCTTCGCCCACACGCTGAAAATAAATATTAGAGGCCTGCTGGGCCCTAGGTAAATATTTACTAAAACCAACCAAAACAACCGTCACAACAATACCCAAAAGCAATAGATACTCAACGGCTGTCTGACCTTTTTTAGAGTGGCGAATAGTTGTGGACTCCATACTTTAAATATACTATGCTTTCTTGATATTTTCAATAGCGGCCAGATTAACCTCTTCTAAAGTGACTTTAAATAACCAATGACTTCTTTGCGATTGGAAGAATTAAAAAAATAACTGGCGGTGACTAAAATGTTAGCGCCTGCCTCAACGGCCTTTGGCGCTGTTTCCTGATTAATTCCTCCATCGATAGAGATGTCTTTCAAAAAATTTTTCCGTAATTGTTTTACCTTATTCAAAACCTCTGGCATAAATTTCTGCTTAGCAAACCCTGGGTTAACCGACATCATCAAAACCCCATCGAGGCTATCCAAAAGATCGTCAAAACATAACGACGTTCCCGGATTAACGGCCAAAAAGACTTTTTTCCCCCGATCCTTAATCCGATGGATATCTTTTTGAGCTCTATCTGTATCGAATGCCTCTATTTCCTTAGGAAATTGTCCAGCCCCTTGACAATTTCCTTTCAACTCGCCGTAACACTCCGCGTGAAGTGAAAGGATATCAGCACCCGCGTCCATAAATTGATCAATATACATCCCCGGGTGCTCGATCATTAAATGGACATCTAAAGGGAGTTTCGTTAACGGCCGGATGGTCTCGACAATCACCGCTCCGATACTAATGTTGGGCACAAAATGTCCGTCCATGACATCAACGTGGATCATGTCCGCGCCCGCTCTTTGGCAATCTTCGATTTCCTGGCCTAATTTTTTAAAATCCGCGCAAAGAATACTCGCGCTTACCTTGACTTCATTTTTTTTCATGTTTTTTAATCTCCATTTAAAATCACAAAACAGAGGCAAATACTGATTGCCCAGTAAAAATTAAACGGGATAAGGCAATCGTTAAAAATACCAAAAACATTAAAAATAGCCCTTGCACGACAACGTACGCGTATTTATTAAACTCTTTAAGCGCTCCTATTCCCTTGATTGTTAAATATAACACAATCGGACAATAAAATAAAGACGTTCTTGGGACGGTAAATGGGTACTTTTGTAAAACACCAGCAATCAATAATTCTAAAAACAAAATAAATGAAATCGTATTCAGTGATTTTATCACGCAATGTTCTTTTTTGACATATTTAAAGAAACTATAAACTAGATTAAACATGCCAAAAATCATAAAGACAACCCCTAATCGCTTAATAGACCTAGGGCTTTCGACCAACCAACGCACAAAAAGGTTCATCACGCCTTCTCCAAAAGTTTTAAAAAATTCCCCCACAGATTTTAAAGAAATAAAATAGTCCTGCCACGCTGTTGAGAGAATTCCTGACGGTCTTAACCGCATATCAAACACGTAAGAAACAGCCAAAGAAACGCCAAAAGCTGTTCCCAATACAAAAATATCTTTTAAATACGCCTTATTTGTCCTGCTTAAAACAATAAAATTATAAAGAATAATAGGAGGAAAAAAGAAGGCTGTATAGGATAACAGTCCTAGGAAGGGAAGAGCAAATAACATGAACGCGTAAACAAAGTTATTATTTTTTTGTTTTATTTCTTCTAACTTATAAATAAAAAGCAAATACAGGGCGGCGACCAGCACGTCCATCGAATATTGTTTTAATTCTGAAGAATAGTAAATTAACATCGAGGAAGCGCACCAGCAAAGAACGAACGTTAAATATTCGAGTTTATTTTTTAATTCATACTTTGCTAATTTTAACCAAATAAAAAAAGCAAGGATCATGCAGACAAATGAGGGGAAACGTAAACTTAAAATGTGGAAATCAAACAATCGGGAGAAAGCTTGAATAAAGAAAAGATAAACTCGGGGAAAAACCTGCAAGGACATCAATTGCTGCGAAAACATCTGCTTGGCGGTATACGATTTCAGGCTTAAAACACGCATTCTTCATCGTTCCACAATGGTCTTTGATTAAGATAATTTACGACACAGAGCAAAATATACCAAAAAATAAAAAAATAGATCCCAAAATTAAGGAATCTATTGAGGAACTTTTTTGAGATCTGATTATCGGAAGGCATCTATTTTATTATTCTTGTCTTCTTGAATTTTAAATCTAACACAAAAAGTAGTGCGCGGGCAGAGACTTGCAAGATCCGTCTTTGACGGATCGAGTCCCGAGCGAAGTCGAGGGAAACCTCCCGCTGCCTCGTCCAATCGAAAAATAGGACTCGGCACAACACTTTTTGTCTTCTTCAATTTTAAATCTAACACAAAAAGTAGTGCGCGGGGAGGGACTTGAACCCTCACGCCTTGCGGCATACGCCCCTCAAACGTACGCGTCTACCATTCCGCCACCCGCGCAGAGCTACCTCAAATTTTTATTTTAGAAAGGCTCAAGCGAGTCCCGCCTTAAGCAAAAAATCAAGCGGGACCGCGCTTTATTTAACGTCAGTTCGACATAAAAATTCCTCCCCCTCGCCTGCCCCGCAGGCCGAGGATAGGAATATTATCCCGAACTCGCGTTATTTTAATTCTAAAGCCGCTTTAATGAATTCTCGAAAAAGAGGATGGGCCAAATCTGGCTTAGACTTAAATTCTGGATGAAATTGACAGCCGACAAACCAACCATTGGTTTTAAGTTCAATGATTTCTACCAAACCTTGCTCCACATTGGTCCCCGCGAAAACAATTCCATTTTCTTCAAATATTTTTCTATATTCATTATTAAATTCGTAACGATGCCTATGCCGTTCTTGAATAATTTCTTTCTTGTAGGCTTGAAAACTCAAAGTATCCTTTGTGAGTCGGCAAGAATAAGCGCCAAGCCTCATCGTAGCTCCCAAATTTTTTACTTCCCTTTGTTCTTCCAAAAGACAAATGACGGGATTTTTAGAATCTTTATCAAATTCCGTTGAATTAGCCCCCTTAAGGCCGCAGACGTTACGCGCGAATTCAATGGTGGCAATCTGCATCCCCAAACAAATTCCGAAGAAAGGAATTTTGTTTTCCCTCGCGTATTGCGCCGCCCGAAATTTTCCTTCGATACCCCTGTCTCCAAAGCCACCCGGGACAAGAATCCCCTGAGTGTCATTGAAATATTTTTCAATTCTTGCCTTTTCCAAATCCTCCGAATCAATTTTGACGATTTGAACACGGGTATTATTAGCGATGCCTCCGTGGACCAAGGCCTCATAAATTGATTTATACGCATCCGGCAAAGAAATATATTTTCCAACAACATGAATTTTAATTTCTTTCTGAGGATCTTTTAAGCGTTTCACCACAAAATTTTTCCACTCCTTCAAATCCCTTTCCTCCCGCTTAATATTCAATTTTTTCAAAATAAGATCGTCAAGGCCCTCCTTTTTAAACATCAAAGGAACCTCATAAATATGCTTTACATCCGCCGCCTCAATAACCGCCTCGCGGTCTACATTGCAGAACAAAGCAATCTTATCTCTTTCTTCTTTGCTAATATGTTTTTCGGTACGGCATAATAAAATATCCGGGGCAATGCCTATTTCTCTCAAACGCCCAACGCTGTGTTGAGTCGGTTTCGTTTTCTGCTCTCCCGCCGACTTAATATACGGAAGAAGGGTGACATGAATATTTAACGCGTGGTGCTCTCCTAATTCCCAGCGCAATTGCCGAATAGCCTCCAAAAAGGGTAAACTCTCAATATCCCCAACCGTCCCGCCAATCTCGACAATAATGACATCCACCTCGCGCTCCCGTTCTACCTTAAGAAGACATCTTTTGATTTCATCGGTAATATGCGGAATAATTTGAACTGTTTTCCCTAAATAATCACCACGGCGTTCTTTCGTAATCACCGAATAATAAATTTGTCCCGTCGTGATATTACTGCTGCGGCTAATATGGGCGTTCGTAAAACGTTCATAATGCCCCAAGTCCAGGTCCGTTTCGGCACCATCTTCGGTCACATACACTTCCCCGTGCTGATAAGGATTCATGGTCCCTGGATCCACGTTAAGATAGGGATCGCATTTAATCAGGGAAGTTTTTAGGCCTCTGGCCTCCAGAAGCTTCCCGATGGAAGCGGCGGCAATGCCTTTGCCCAAGCTTGAAACAACCCCACCCGTTATAAAAATAAATTTAGCCATAGTTTACCGACGAACATTTTCGAGGATATATTTACTTTTCTTCTTGGGAATCTCTACCGGATAATTTCGCGTAAAACAAGCCGTGCAAAAATCTTGAGAATTCTTCGTAACACTAAGCATCCCTTCGATGCTTAAATATTCTAAAGAATCAACTTTAATAAAATCCGAGATTTCCTTAACTGTTTTATTCGAAGCGATTAATTCTTTTCTATTGGGGAAATCAATTCCATAGAAACATGGAGAAATAATGGGCGGACAACTAATCCGCATATGAATTTCTTTTGCCCCCACTTGACGGATCTCCTCGATACGACTGCGGGACGTTGTCCCTCGGACAATGGAATCCTCGACAAGAATAATTTTCTTGCCTTGGATAACACTCCTGATAGGATTGAGTTTAACACGCACGCCAAAATCCCTTAAGAATTGAGTTGGCTGAATAAATGTTCTTCCAATGTAATGATTGCGGATAATCCCAATTTCTAACGGTAATTTCAATTGATGCGCGTAACCGATCGCCGCGTAACTTCCCGAGTCAGGCAACCCCATGACAAAATCAGCGTCAAGGACAGGATGTTCTTTGGCTAGCTGAGCCCCTAAACGCTTCCTAACCTGGTAAATATTGTCGCCAAAAATATTGCTATCGGGACGGGCAAAATAAATGTTTTCAAAAATGCAATGGGCCCGACGAGCCGTCTTAGCTCCCGGCAAAAATGTTGATTCAATCTTGTCTCCTTGAATAATGACAATCTCACCGGGTTCGATTTCTCGAACAAATTGGGCCTTCATTAAATCCAAAGCGCACGTTTCACTGGCTAAAACGTAACTATTCTCTAATTTCCCCAAACATAAAGGACGAAAACCTTGCGGGTCTCTAGCCCCGATGATTGTATCCCCAATTAAAAAAACAAGCGAAAACGCCCCCTGAAGATGCGGTAATACATGCAAAAACCAGTCTTTAAGCTCCTTAAAATTATTATTACGCGCCAAAAGATGCACGATAATTTCCGAATCCATCGTTGATTGGAAAATAGCCCCTTCTTCTTCCAACTTTTTATGGAGTTCCTCGGTATTAGTTAAATTCCCGTTATGGGCAACCGCGATGGAGCGATTTTTATGCCTAACCAGGAAGGGTTGAACATTTTTAACGTTAGGGGATCCCGTCGTGGAATATCGGGAATGTCCGATGGCTGTTTTTCCCTTAAGCTCTTTCAAAGAATCTTCGTCAAAGATATCTTCGACAAGCCCAAGCCTTTTAACGCTATGGATATTACGGCCATCGTAAGAGATGATTCCCGCCGCTTCTTCTCCTCGATGCTGGAGAGCGAACAATCCTAAAAAAGTTAATTTTGCCGCCTCTGGATGATTAGAAATTCCGATAATCCCGCACATTCTTAAGTCCTTTTAAGTCACGCGACCTTATCATAATCTTCCAACTCAATTCCCGCGTAATATTCTTGCAAAGAATGAATATGAAAATCTTTATTTAAAATAGATTCAATCCCGTTCACCGCGGCCCAAGCCCCTTGCATCGTCGTGATACAAGGAACATTGTGCATAATCGCGGCGGCCCTGATGGAGCGCATATCATGGTGACTATCTTCCCCCGAAGGCGTATTGACAATCAAGGCGATCTCATTTCGCTTAATTAAAGTCATCGGGCTCAATAAATTATGCTGTCCTTGATTATAATGGTCAACCACCTGGACATCAACCCCGTTCGATTTTAAGACCTTGCCTGTTCCTCTCGTCGACACAAGAGCAAAATTCAAATCCTTAAGCCGTTTAGCAATAAAAATAATGGCTCTTTTATCTTCGTCTTTAACGCTTAAAAAAATTTTGCCCTTGGTGGGTAAACTTTGATTAGCGCTGATCTGCGATTTAGCATACGCCTTCCCAAAGGTTGTGTCAATACCCATGACTTCTCCCGTTGATTTCATCTCAGGGCCTAAAACAATATCAACGCCAGAGAATCTAGAGAAAGGAAGAACAGATTCCTTAACGGCGATATATTTGATCTTACTTATTTCTTCTTCAGATATATTAAAACTGTTCAAATCTTTTCCCGTCATAATTTGGGCGGCGATTTTAGCCAAGGGAATGCCTGTGGCCTTACTAACAAAAGGTACGGTTCGTGAAGCCCGAGGGTTCACTTCAAGGACATAAATTTTTCTCCCCTTAATAGCAAACTGTACATTCATCAGGCCAATCACATTAAGTGCTTTGGCTAGACAACGCGTATTTTCTCTAATCTGATTAATGACAACCTCGCTAATCGTAGGAGGTGGAAGAACGCAGGCTGAATCCCCTGAATGAATTCCCGCGTTTTCGATGTGTTCCATAATACCGGCCACAAAAGTCTGTTGCCCATCCGAAATAGCGTCCACATCTATCTCAATAGCATCTTCGACAAATTTATCGATTAAGACCGGATGTCCATCGGAGACTTCTTTGGCCTCTTCAATAAAGCCAAGAAGGGCGCGTTCATCGTAGACGACTCTCATGGCCCTGCCTCCTAAGACATAGGAAGGCCTGGCTAAAACCGGATACCCAATGCGATGAGCTATTTCTAAAGCTTCTTCGATAGAATACGCCGACCCGTTAGCCGGTTGCGTAAGTCCTAAACCTTTAATTAATTCTGAGAATAACTCGCGGTTTTCGGCTAGATCGATGGACTCAACACTTGTCCCAATAATGGGCACTCCCGCTTCATGAAGACGACGCGCTAAATTTAAAGGCGTTTGGCCGCCGAATTGAACAATAACCCCGTCGGGCTTCTCGATATCAACAATATTCATCACGTCTTCAAACGTTAAAGGCTCAAAATATAATCGGTCGGAAATGTCGTAATCCGTCGATACAGTCTCGGGGTTTGAATTAACCATAATGGTTTCATAACCAATTTCTTTTAAGGCAAAAGAAGCGTGACAACAGCAATAATCGAACTCAATACCCTGGCCAATCCGGTTAGGGCCTCCGCCTAAAATCATAATTTTTTTCTTGGTCCCAACGCTTTCTGATGACTTTTTCTGAATCTGAAGTAATGCCTCATCTTCGCTCTCATAAGTCGAATAAAAATAAGGGGTATACGCCTCAAATTCGGCCGCGCAGGTATCAACCAATTTAAACGTGGCGACAATTCCCTTTTCTTTGCGCAATTGCCTTACTTCATTTTCTTTTAAATGGTAAATTTTAGCTAACTGAGGATCAGAAAACCCGTACTCTTTGGCCTTTCGCAAAAGCTCATCGGAAATGCCGTTTTGCTTTTTAGAATTCTCCAACATCTCATTTTCTAAATCAACAATTTGCGCGATTTGAGCGGTAAACCAAAGATCGATTTGGGAGACTTCCGAAATTTTTTCTGGAGTCCAGCCCTTTTGAAGAGCATATTTGATATAAAAAATTCTTGAAGCGTTGGGTTCTTGCAAACGATTGAATATCTTCTCCTCGGAGATTTGCCGGTAATCTATTTTATTATCTAACCCCGCGTGACCGATCTCTAGCCCGCGCAAACCTTTCTGAAGGGCTTCTTTAAAAGTGCGCCCGATGGCCATCGTCTCGCCGACAGATTTCATTTGAATCCCTAAAATATCTTTGGCTTCCGGAAATTTTTCAAAAGTAAACCGAGGAATTTTCACGACACAATAATCAATGGCAGGCTCAAAAGAGGCCGGGGTTTCTTTTGTAATATCATTTTGGATCTCATCCAAAGAATACCCGACAGCCAATTTGGCCGCGAATTTAGCGATTGGGAAACCCGTCGCTTTACTAGCCAAAGCGGAACTGCGCGAAACGCGAGGATTCATTTCAATGACCACCATCTGGCCATCTCGAGGATTAATGGCAAATTGAATATTCGATCCTCCTGTTTCAACTCCGATTTCTCGAATTAAAACAATAGAGGCATCGCGCATTTTCTGATATTCTTTATCCGTCAATGTTTGGGCTGGAGCCACTGTAATGCTGTCTCCCGTATGCACACCCATGGGATCCAAATTTTCGATAGAACAGACAATCACCACATTATCTTTGTAATCACGCATCACCTCGAGCTCATATTCTTTCCAGCCAATAATGGATTTCTCAATAATAACTTCGCGGATAATACTGCTTTCAATGCCTAATGACGCGGCTTTCTCTAATTCTTCCATATTATAAGCAATTCCACCGCCCGTTCCTCCCAGAGTAAAACTCGAACGGATAATCACGGGGAAACCGATTTTTCCAGCGGCCTGTTTAGCTTCTTCCAAAGTGTAAGCGAAAGCGCTCAGCGGAACCTCTAATCCTACCTTTAATACAGCCTCTTTAAAACAAGCGCGATCTTCCGCTTTTTTAATAACTTCATAATTCGCGCCAATCATTTTAACGTTATAACGCTCTAGCGTCCCGTTCTCGTAAAGCTTCATAGCCAAATTCAAAGCGGTCTGACCGCCTACGGTTGGTAAAATAGCATCTGGACGTTCTTTTTTAATAATAGCCTCAACAAATTCCGGCGTGAGCGGCTCAATATAGGTGTGATCCGAAAATTCAGGATCAGTCATGATCGTGGCAGGATTAGAATTGACCAAAACGATTTCATAACCCTCTTCCTTAAGGGCCTTACAGGCTTGTGTCCCCGAATAATCAAATTCGCAAGCCTGGCCAATAATAATCGGTCCGGAGCCAATCAAAAGGATTTTTCGAATATCATCTCGTCGAGGCATGTTTTGATTTTTCCATCATTCCAATAAAATATTCAAACAAATACTGCGCGTCATGCGGGCCAGGAGAGCTTTCAGGATGATGTTGGAAAGAAAGGATCGGATACTTTTTATGCCGCATTCCTTCCAATGTTTGATCGTTTAAATTAAAATCAATCATTTCAACATCTTCTTTTTTAAGGCTATTCATATCCACGCAAAACCCGTGATTCTGACAAGTAATACTAATGCGGTTACTTAAAGAGTCCTTGACCGGATGATTACCGCCGTGATGACCAAATTTTAATTTGTATGTTTTCCCTCCTAAGGCAAGTCCCAACATTTGATGCCCCAAACAAATACCAAAAATCGGCAGCTTACCGAAAGCCTTTCGCAGCGTATCAATAGTATACGTAATAACGGCTGGGTCTCCAGGGCCGTTGGAAACAAAGAGTCCGTCCGGATTAATAGCTTGAATTTCTTCAAAAGACGCGTCCGCGGGGAAAACATGAATTTCGCATCCTAATTTAGACAATATCCTCAAAATATTAAATTTGATACCGCAATCAATGGCCGCGACTTTATATTGGGCAGGTTTATTTTCTTCGGATTTCCATACATACTTTGCCTTGGCAGTGACCTCTTTCACCCAGTCCGCCCCCTCCATCGAAGGAACTTTTTTAATTTTCTCAGCTAAACTTTTGAGATCAAAATCTTCTGTGGAAATAATGGCCTTCATCGCTCCCTTCACCCGTAAAAGACGGGTTAAGGCGCGGGTATCAATGCCTTCTAGGGCAATAATTTTATTTTCATCGAGATATTGAATAAGACTTTTCGTGGCGCGATAATTGGAATACGTGCGGCAGAATTCTTTGACAATGAATCCTTTGAGATGAATTTTATTGGACTCCACATCCTCATCGTTGACACCGTAATTGCCAATCAGAGGATAGGTCATGACAACAATTTGACCCGCGTAGGAAGGATCGGTGAGGATTTCTTGATAACCTGTTAAAGAAGTGTTGAAGACAACTTCACCGGCTGTTTCACCCGTCGCGGAGAGTCGTTGGCCTACAAAGGTTGTTCCGTCTTCTAAATATAATATGGCCTTACTCATCCAACTCACAATATCATTTCATATCCGTTTGTCAAGAAATTTACTTTTGAGCTTGAGAGATAATTTTGTTCCAAAATTCATTAATTTTTTGGACGACATTGCTCTGTCCAATATCTTCTTTAAGGCTCGCCAAATACTGTTTAAATTGAAAGGCAATAAAGACATCGGGGATATCATCGATGATTTGATTAATATCCTTTTTATCTAACCGCGCGATCTCTTCAATAACATCCCCTTTGGTCATAGAATTCTTAAACCCATATTTTATTTTAAATTCAGACGGCAAAGTGCTCAAAACTAACGAAGCTTTTCGAAAATGTTTCTTAAATTTTTCGTCATTTATCTTATTAAGATGCGCTATTTGATTTTTTTTAATCCTTTCAAGATCGACTGTCGCCACGTATCCTTTCGCCAAAATTTTAAAAGGTGAAGCTATCGCGTGATCCATTACGCTGACACGGTCTTGCGCGTAAAGAGCCTTTGGGAAAAAGACTAAAATGATCGCGGCTGCAAAAAATAAAAATTTCATATGAAGGATGCCATAATTCGTTTAATTTCACTAAAACATTGCTTGCTTTCACAAAAAGAATAGACCAGCCCCAAACGGCGGTCAAAAATATCTTCTTGCGCGCATGCCATCTCGGTCTTAATAGCGTAAACAACCTGCGCGCGAATGGCCGGGGAGCAGGGGCACAAAGGCTGGCCAAGTGAGGGATCGTTTTCTACCAAAGCAAGGACATCCTTGTATTTAACGCCGTAAAGCCGCGTTAAATACTGGATTGTTTCAACGCTCAAATGATATTTCTGGCTTACGGCTTCTGGCGTTTCTTGAATCTCTCCGCTGCCATACAACGGAAAGCTTCGGCGCGTGTCGAATAATCTCTTCGATGTAACCAGTCTCAGACAATCTTCGGCAATTTTGCGGTACGTTGTGTATTTCCCCCCCATCACGTAAACAACTCCCGAAGAGGATTCCTCAATCAAATGTTTACGCGAAACCTTGGAAGGCGATCCTGTTTCAAAAACAAGCGGCCTTAAACCCGCGAAACTGTAAAAAATTTTTTCTCTTTGCAATAAATTTTTAGGAAAAACGCGTTTCATTTCTTCAAAAAGATAATCAATGTCTTCTTTTTCAACACTCACCTTGTCAGGGTCGCCTGAAAAATCTGTATCTGTTGTTCCAATCAAAGAATGGCCCATCCAAGGAATAACAAAAAAGACTCTTTTGTCTTTTCGCGTCGGAATAAAGAGCGCGCAAGGAGCAAATTGTTCTTTGTAAATAATATGAACGCCTTTGGTGGCGCGCACTGTAGGGGCACAGCATTCTGTGCCCCTACATAATTTATTCGTCCAGGGGCCAACCGCGCAAACAATCTTTTTGGCTTTAATCTCCAGAATGTTCCCCGTCAAAGAATCGCGGGCAACAACCCCCACAGCTTTCCCATTCTCTTTCATTAAAGATTTTACTTCCACGTAATTAGCGACATCCGCGCCTCTTTGCGCGGCGCTCAACACATTCTCCAGGCAAAGACGAGCGTCGTCCATTTGAGCGTCAAAATACATAATGCCGCCTAAAAGCCCCTCCTGTTTTAAAAAAGGCGCTTGACCGAGGACATCTTCCTTGCTTAATATTTGGTGTGATTTGATTAGATATTTTCCGCTTAAAAAATCGTATAACCAGACTCCCCATTTAAGAAGCCAAACAGGCTTAAATCCTTTTTTATACAACGGAATAATAAAACCAAGAGGCTTGACCAAATGCGGGGCGTTTTTTAACTGAATGGAACGTTCTCTCAAAGATTCGCGGACAAGACCAAATTCAAAATTTTCTAAATAACGTAACCCGCCATGAATGAGTTTGGTCGTTTTGCTGGAGGTACCGCTAGCGAAATCACCTTTTTCAAGAAGGGCAACTTTAAAACCGTTTAATGCAGCCATGTGGGCGATCGCCGCGCCATTAATTCCACCGCCGACAACCAGAAGATCATATTCTTGCTCAGTAAATTGTGAAATATTACGACGCATGGCGTGCTCGCTCAACCGCTTCTTGCCAGCCGGCATAAAGATGTGCTCTTTCCTTATTCTTCATTTGCGGAATAAAAACGCGGTCCACTCTCCTTAAACTTTCTAAATCTTTTTTGCCCTTCCATAAACCAATCGTCACACCGGCCAAAAAAGCCACTCCCTGAGCCGTTGATTCAATCATTTTAGGACGAATAATTTTACATCCCAAAATATCCGCCTGAAACTGCATTAAAAAATTGTTACGGCAGGCCCCACCGTCAACATTCAATTCTTTAATATCTTTTTTTAATTCTTCGCGCATAATATCAACCACATCTTTAGTTTGATACGCGATTGATTCTAGCGCCGCGCGTAAAATGTGTTTTAAATTTGTCCCACGCGTTAAACCGCAAAGGAGTCCTCGAGCATGACTATCCCAGTGGGGAGCGCCTAATCCCGTAAAAGCAGGAACAAAATACACACCTTGCGTATCTTTAACTCCTTGGATAGCTTTCTCAATATCAGAGGATTTTTGAATAACGCCTAATCCGTCTCTTAACCATTGAACAACCGCGCCAGCGATAAAAATCGAACCTTCGAGGGCGTAAAGAGGCTTCCCTCTCTCGTCTGAAATAAGTGTCGAAAGCAATCCTTTCTTTGAATAAATACATTTTTTCCCCGTATTAAGGACAATAAAACATCCTGTGCCATACGTGTTTTTAAGCGTGCCCGCCTCAAAACAACCCTGGCCATACAAAGCGGCCTGTTGATCGCCTAAAACAGCCGCGATCGGAATCCTGGATGGTAAAGGCAATTTTTTTTGTCCGCCTGCCGTATATCCAAAAATCGATCCGGAATTCCGCGCGCGAGGCAAAATGTTTTCAGGAATATTTAAAATTTTTAATAATTCTTTATCCCAACACAAATTTCGGATATTAAAAATAAGCGTCCGGGAGGCATTGGTAAAATCCGTGACGTGACTTTGACCTCCTGTTAATTTCCAAATAAGCCACGAATCGATTGTCCCAAAACAAATTTGTCCTCTTTCAGCGCGTTTACGCAGTCCAGGGATATTATCCAAAAACCACTTAATCTTTGTTCCGGAAAAATAAGGATCAAGGACAAGCCCGGTTTTATGTTTAAAATTTTTCTCTAACCCCCGCGCTTTAAGCCTTAAACAAATCTCCGCTGTCCGTCGGCATTGCCAGACAATCGCGCGGGCGACAGGTTTTGAGGTCTCGCGATCCCAAAGAACGGTTGTTTCCCGTTGATTCGTAATCCCAATGGCCGCGATCTGGTTCGAAGACACTCTTGCCTTCCTCAAAGCGCCTTTGATCACATCCACGCACGAAGACCAAATCTCTTCCGCGTCATGCTCAACCCATCCCGGCTTTGGAAAATACTGCTTAAATTCCTTGTAACTACTCGCGACAATCTTGCCCTTTTTGTCAAATAAAAAAGCCCTTGATCCGGTTGTTCCTTGATCAAGGGCGAGGATAAATTGTTTGGACATCAGCTAAGCCTTTTTGTAATTTTTCGAAATTTCATGCCCTCAGACAGTTTTTACAGAATGTCTCCTGGCCGCATGCCGCAATTTCTCATCAAGAGTCATCAACAAGGCATCATGCCGGCGGGCGAGAACCAAGTACAGCATATCATAAACGGGGTGTTTCATTAAGCAGGCCATCGCGAAAGCCTCTCGGCAAAACTCTTCTTCATTAAACAATTCTTCCACCAACTCTAACGATTTTTCAATCCCTTGTTCACAAATATCCTTTGGCAGATCTTGAAATTGGTAGTATTTCCAGAATATATTTGTTATCTCAGCTACGTAAAGCGTGGGAGAAATGACCCAATCAGCCTCTTTCAAAGATTTCGCCAGTTCCTTGGCATGGCGACGGTTCAAAACGATTTCGGCAGCAGCGCTTGGATCTAAAACCACAATCATCGCTTCCTGTCCTCTTTCATCATTTCCACGGGACTTTTTAACGCGTCCCCTTTAGACAAAATTGGTTCACGGATAAGCTCATCAAGGACCCTCAACCGGCGTTCAGAAGTATGCGGCTTAATCGCAAGCCCTTTTTCTAAAGAAACAATGGCCTCTTGGGCTAAACTCCTGTGATTTTTTTGAGCCTCCGCTTTTAATTTATACTCCAAAGAGACAGGCAAATCACGAATTTGTAAAGATGCCATACCGACTCCCTCCTTATGTCCTCTAAGACTCATTCATCATTATAAAGTATAATGCATTTTTCATCAAAATGCAACATTTTTGGTGTCATACATAAAGATGACATGTAAAAATTATATTTTACATGTCATCTCCTTCTTAACGCCTATTGCCGCGTTGTAAAACGTGATGCGGCATTTCAGGCGCTATTATTCTGGCTGTTCTTGTCATTTTGTGTCATATAATTTCCTAATATAAAATACTCTGTTCCAATGTGATTAAATAGACCAAAATTGCAGCGCGGGAATAATTTTCTTGATGTGGTCAAAATCCTTGTCATTATGAAGTATTTTAAGATTATGCTCCAACGCCAATTGAACAATGAGACAATCAACGGAACTTTTAATAGTCATACCACCACGCCGGCACCGAAAATAAAGATACGCCGCTCGCGCGTAAGTTTTCTTTTCATCTTGAGGGAAATAGAATGTCCAGGTATCTAAATATTTCTTTAGCGTTTGAAAATCGTGTTCTGATTCTGTTCCTTGCAGCAATTCTTGATAAATATGCGGAGTGATTCCAAAGGGAATTTTAAGATCAAGGATGGTGTTAAATTTTTCTACGGCATCATTTGTCTTATTTCTTAAAAAGTCAATCAAAACCGATGTGTCGACTAAAATCATCGTTTACCTTAAGGCCTTGTAATCGTAATCTCGTCTAAAAGAAATTTTACCTTTAAGTTCGCGAATATCCAGGGCGCTATGGCTGTGGACATATTCTTCCAAGGCCTTCGCGATAAGAGCCCTTTTTGTTTGCATCCCAGAAACCCTCAAAGCCTTTTTGACTAATTGATCATCCAAAACAACATTTGTGCGCATAGCCTTACACCTCCCTATACACAAAGTTTAACATATGAATGAGTAAATGCAATAAAAATTTATGGGGAATCAACCTGACGCCGATTGCCACGTTGTAAAACGTGATGCGGCATTTCTGGTGCTACTATTCTCGCTGTCCTAGCCATGTTGTTTTATCCTAATTTCGTACCTGCCTACCGGCAGGCAGGCGCGTCCCCGGGACTCGCAACTTATCCCTTGTAAGAAATATATTTAAAATATTGTTTCGTTTTTTTTAAAAAAGGATTAAAAAATAATTTTGTATAATTTAATCTAATAATTTCGTTATCAATTTTGAATCTTCCTTCTACTTTCAAGATTTCTTCTTTGTGTCTCCAAATTGTTTCTTCGAAATTGCCGTTTACAACCGATAAACATAATTGTCGAAGCTCTTCTACCCCAGTATATTTTGTAAATTGTTTGCCTCCAAAAGATAATTCGGAGATTGTGCCTTGTCCAAAACAAGCATCGATACCATCCCAGTCAGCTGACAAACGGAATGACATTTGAGCAGCGGAAGATAACTTCGGATTAACAGAAAAAAAGACACCTTTTTTTTCATCTACAGAAAAAAAAATAGAGGCAGAGTTTTTGCAATACTTTTCTACTAAGTCTTCCAATAATTCATTCATTTTCTTTGTATTAATCTGCAAATTGTTCATATTTGCTTTTATTTGGGAGCTATTTTCCAAAGATCAATGTGCCACCAAATTGGTTTACCTTTACCACCAATGGACATTCTAAACACTTCACTTGCAATTTTATTATTCCAACCCTTTCCGATTCTCAGCCAACCACCTTTGTTTAAAATACCCGTTCCCCTTTCAAATAACTTTGTGGATAAATTTTTACCTACTACTTTTGCTCCTGTCACTGCAGATTTAGCTAATTTTATTCCAGGGGTAAATAGACTTGCCGCTCCAATTTCCCTACCGGATGATTCTAAAAATGGTCCTAAAGCACGCATGTAATCTTGTCTTGCTGCTTCACCAAACCAAAAATCTGCTGAAGACATTTGTTGAAACGGGTTGTCCAAAGCTTGTTTTGTGGTTTCTTTAACCATTTCCCCACCGGCCTGTTTTAATCCATTTTCCGCTACACTCACCGGTGCCATTTGGCTGGCGGAGGCTTCTTTCATGGCATCAGATAATCCTGCAGTTTCTTGCAGCATCCGATCCTGAGCTTCTTTAAAACCCTCCCCTAGCGATTTGAATTGAGGCCCACCACTCGTCAGTGGATCAGCTGGAGCCGCCTGAGCCACCGCCTGCGCTGCTTCTTTGGCGGCTTCATTAGCCGCCTGTCCAATACTACCGGCAATCCCAGCGACGGACGAAATAATTCCAGTAACAGTCGCAATGATGCCAAATATCTTGCCTAATTCAGGATTCCCCGTTTGATACGCAATAAAACTGGCGATAGTAAACCCAACGGAAATCCAAAAGAAAATTTTGGCGATAGCTAAAGCAACTAACCACCACACATTCCCCGTTGGATCAATTAAATTGACAGGATTGTTGCGGCAATAAGCGTAGCGGTTAAAGGATTGCGGATCAGATGGATCCTGAATAACAGAATCCGGACTAATAAAGCGGCCGATTTCGGGATCGTAGTAGCGCGCGCCGTAGTAGTAAAGGCCGGTTTCTTTGTCCTGTTCCTGGCCGGTGAATTTGTGCCGACGTTCGCGCGTGTCGGGGTCAATATCGTGACGGCTGATCTCGCCGTAGGGCGTGTACTCAATGAGTTCAACCTGTTTACCCGCGTCGTCGGTAATGGTGTTGGAACCGCCTAAATGATCCGAATGATAAAAATAGACTTTCGCTTCTGATCCGTCATCTTCACGCGCGGCGATTCTTCGGCCTCCTAAAAAGATGTATTTGCTGGTCACCGTCGTGTAAGAAGACGTAAATCCTGTGCCTAAATATTTCGCGACCTCGTAATCCTGTCCTAAATACGTAACCGAATCCGTTCCCATGATTTTTTTAACACGGGCGCCACCGGCGTCATACACAAACTGGGTGGTTTCATTAGCCGGCGCTAGACTTAATTCAAAATCCTCTAGAGCGACCAGATAATACGCCTTACCCGGATAAACTTTCGTAAAATCACCGTGGACAAACGAAGAATATCCCGCGCCGTTGTAGGTGAGAATATCCGAATAATCCTCATTTAATTTTAAGTCTTTAAGCGCCGCGGTGACATCGAGTCCTGCCTCATCGGCCGTCGCAAACGCAATGAGATTGTTGCCTTGTTTGATGGGTAAAACAACATTTTGGGAAGGAAGTTTCCCTGTAACGGTCACGGAAGCATCCCTTTGCATCCAAATCAAATACCCGCGGCCATATTCAAAAGTATCAAAATCATTAAACTCACTGTTGTTGACAAAATGCTCAAAATCTTTTTTATCGGCGTTAAACCGCGAAACCTGCAGATAATCCGTCCCCGGGACAAGACCCGCAAGAACAGAGGTAATTTTAGGATCCTCGGGCAAATAGGGAAGTGAGACAAAATTCCATCCGGCCGTTAAATTAAGGGTAAGGGTGTGTTCATTGGAGTCAAACTCGTCGGAAGACGCCAATCGATTTTCCTCGTTGAAATTGTAGGAAGAGACGCCTGTCGTGGGAGTTACTTTCTTCTCTAAATTGCCATTTAAGTCGTAGCTGTAATTGGCAATTGTTTCGTTTCCTTTTTTCGCGGAGGTAAGCGCGTGCGGTCCCCCGTAGGTTTCTTCCCCGCTGGTTTCTTCGAAACCAACCGCTGGGACTTCGTCGAAACCAGGCACGGGGGTTCCTTCGGAACCATAGAGATAATCCGTCCGTTCGCTATTCTTAACCTGCGCCGTGCGGTTGCCGATCGAATCGTATTCGTAACCGTGCGTGCCGTAACCTTGGCCCGTCGCGGAAGTCAATCGATACAGATTGTCATATCCAAACACCTGGGAGGCGGTGTTCACGCGGTCGGTAATCGATTTAACGTTTCCAATATTGTCAAAAGTGTAATCAAAATCCTGAACGGACTGGCCTTGGGCGGTTGTCTCTAAATGTTTAAGACGTAATGTTTGCAGATCATATTCATAATCCGTCTCCGAGCCGTTGCCATACTTGATGTAAACAATCTGTCCCGAAGGATTGTAATCCACGTCATCCACGTAATTGGCTTTGTTGGAATACATCTTCTCAACATCGCCGAAATTGTTGTAGACATAATGAAGCACCTCGCCGTCGGGATAAGTCACGTCAACCCCGCGGCCCAAGGCATCGTAGGTGTTAAGAGCTGTGTACGTGACGTTCTCGAATACGCGCTCTTGCTTAATGACTTGGCCAAGCTCATCGTAAGTCGGATGCGTTGTGCCTGAGGCATCGGTCGCCGTAGTCAAACGGCCTTTAGAAAAGCCGTATCCGGTTTCATCGTAAACGTAATGGGCAAGAACTTTTTCCTCGATGGGCTTAACTAATTTTTTATTAACGACGCGGTTTAAAACGTCATATTCAAAAACGATTTCATTGCCCTTCGCGTCTTTTTGTTCCAGTAAATTATTATTCTGGTCATAACTGTATTCCCAATGTCCCATGTCGGGATCGTCCATCGTGGTTTTTCGGGAAAGCGAATCGTAAGCAATCTTGATGACATTCCCTTGATTATCGATTGTTTGAAGGAGATTCCCCAGCAAATCGTACGTGTAGTAAGTCGCGTAAACGACTTCCTTCTCTTCGGGCAGTCCGCAATTTTCACAGTTATATTCTTCAACTTTTGCTAAGCGGCCCAAGGCATCGTAAAACTCTTTTTTCTTATTGCCTTCCTGATCGATTGAAGTCGTCTCCCAATCACCGTACATTTGCTGTTGGATTGTGCCGTCAGGCAAAATTAATTTCACCGTGCGGCCTAGGGCGTCGTAAAAGGCCTCTGTTTTAGGAACATTTTTGCCGGGATCTAAGGGAACGTATTCTTCCGAAAAATTATCGAAATAAGAATTGTAACTGTATTTAACCTGCGCGCGCTTGTCGAAGGAAACGACATCGGTGACTATCTGCTCACCTGAATCCTCCGCCGGCGAACGGCTTTGGATTGTCCGATCCATCCCATCCATAAATGTGTACGCATCCATGGTCTGAGGCTGGCCGTGATTGACGCGAGCCTTTGTGATTTTGCGGTTCGACTTCGCTGGATTAGGATTGCCATTTGCGTCGTACTCAAAATAACGGTATTCATGCTCAAGGGTTGGGTACTGATCTGAATCTTTAGGCCCGATTTCCCGAATAAGACGGCCTAAGGGATCATACACTTGACGAGTGATTTGGCCATTGACATCCATGGATGTCAAAATCTGACCGATGCGCACATCGTAAGTCATGACCTGGGCATGTCCTAAGGTATTCGTGATTTGAGTTAGAAAAATATTGTAAGTGGTATCGTAACTATTCGTTGCTTGATAGCCTTGCGGATCAATCACGGTTTTGACATTACCGTATTTATCGTGAGATATTTCTGTGATCGGATTTAAGCCCGTACTCAGCCAACGTTCTTCTTTAGTTAAATTACCCTTAACGGGACTATCGCTGGTCTCATCATTATCATCGTAATAAAATCGTCGCGTGGAGAGCTCATCCGGAGAATGGCCGGAGAAACCAAATCCAAAAGGTTGCGTTTGAATGCCTTTGTAAAGAGACGTTACCGCCAATTTATCCAGAATATTTTTATCCGTGTTGTACGTGTACTGATGAATGGTGGTGCGTTCATCGCCTTCGGAAGCAGTATCCGCATATTCGTACACCTTAAATAAATTCCCGTAAGCATCGTATTCAAACCCTGTTTTTGTTTCCTTAAATGTCTCATCGCCTTCGTAAACTTTCTCAATCTGCTCCTTGGCAATGGCAAAAAAAACATTATTAAATTCAACATTATTTCCCCATTTGGTTTCAGAGACGGCGTAGGTTTTGCCGTAGGAATCTTTAATCACCTTCTTGTAAACTTTTCCCTTAAATTCCCAATCGCCCTCCGTATTCTGTTTCTTGTCGAACTGATAAAAATAATGCTCGATGGTGTTGCCGTTGGCGTCGTAGACCCGCGCGACTTCGAACCCGCGGAACTCGCGGGAATTCGTTTCAAATTTTCCACCGTCAAAGGTATAGCCGATTTTTGTGGTATTACCCATCCCATCGGAGACACTCGATTCGTAAATTAAAGGCAGAATAAACGGAATGGTCTGCAATTGTTCCGCGGTAAATGATGGCGTGTACGCCGTGCGCTCCGTCGAAGGGCGGTATTTAAGCGTCGTGATCCCTCCTCGGCCGTTGTCAATTTTCTTGAGCAAATCCGCGATATCGCCTTTCGAGAAAAGAATCTGCGCCTGCTGGGTAAAGGCGTTAAAGATCGCCGGATCAACAATGCCGTCTCCTGAAAAATCGCCGGGCTGAAAGGTGTAATTTTCGCCCTTCAACGTAAAATCATCGATCCAGGTGATTTCTTCTTCAAAGGCCGAATAACCATTCGAGCGCATCACTTTCACAATGCCTTGCGTTTTATCAAAGAATCCGATATCCGTGCGCCCGTCGGTGTTATAATCCATTAAAAGCGGTTCTTTGCCGCTGCCGAAATCACTCGCCCAGGTGCCTTGATCAACAAATGCCCGGCCATTATTGACAGCCACACGCCAGCTTCCGGAAGAGAAGATCATCGCGTCCGTTAACCCATCCCCGTTGACATCCGCGCCAAAATGGGTTTCCCCGCTGAAACCGGAAATCCAGACCCCGGCGGGATCTAAAATATCCAAGGATTCATCGTCGCTGATTTGAATCTGTTTGGAAAACGCCACTTCCCAATCCCCCGTTGATGAATCAAAAAATCCCACATCTAGACGACCGTCGCCGTTAAAATCTCCGGTCAAAGGTTTCTTGCCGCGGCCAAAAGACCCGCTATTTTCAACCCAGTTACGCGCGTTGGTGGTATCAAAGCCGCTTCCCGTCGATAAAGCAATAATCCACTGGCCATTTTGGAATTTACACAAGTCGGTGAGCCCGTCGCCATTAAAATCAGCCAACAGCGGTGTCGAGTCTTTATCTAAAAATCCCCGGCTCCATTCAGAAGGAGGGGCAAAACTGTAATTAGCGGAAAGGGAAACTTGGAACGCGTAATTATCTTCTTCTTTGTAGTAGGCCAAATCGGTTAAGCCGTCGCCGTTAAAATCTCCGGTTAACTGCGGCTTAATGAATTGCTTACTGGTCATGATGCTCGCGCCTAGTTCGGTGGCGATCTGTGTGTAAATATTAAATCCAAACGAATCATTTTGATTATAGCCGGTAAATTCCAGAAGATTGTAACCTTCCCTGAAATCAAAGTTAACATCCACAGGTGCCGATTGGAATTGGTATCCAGCAATCGCGCCATTTAAATACGCGGCCCAGACAGCCCCGGGAGAATCAAAATTAATTTTTACGGGCGCGGGATCGTAAGGGAAATACAAATAGGTGTAAATATGAAATTGCCAGTCACGGGCGCCGGTTAAACTGATCGCGCCATTGTCCGAGACGTTCCAGCGGACATCTCCCTCCTGCCCCGAACGTGAGGTGTGAGCCTCGCCGAAATTGACTTTTGTGCCATGTCCCGTGCCATTATCCACCGCCCCGACAAAAGACCCGTCGGGTAAAAGAATCGATTCATTCGAACCAAACAAATCAGCGCCGGCCGCGCGAATATTCCAGAGATTATCCCCTAAGTCCCCAGGATTGTTCGTCCAAAGCTCAAACTGCGGCTCATCTTGATAGTAGCCAAATTTTTTATCGGGGAGCTTGTTAGAAAGTTCTTTCCCAGTAACCGGATCAAGAACGGTCGTCTTTTCTTTGCCTTCCGTCCCGTATTCCTCAACGCTGACTAAAAGCGACCGGTTCGTCAGACTGCTTTCTTGGTAATTCAAAACATATTCGCGCGCGGTCTGAGCGCTCACTGAAGCCTTGATGGTTTTCAAACGTTTAGCTGTGACAATTTCCGCGCCTGTGGCAAAACTGGAAAGGACATCCGAACGATCCTCGAAGGCGAATTCAACTAAATGCGTGTAATTTTCTTCAAGGATTTTGGTCGTCCAATTGTACCAGCCGGCATAGCGGATTTGTTTTAAGTAAAGCTGGTTATATTTTTGCGGCGTATTACCATTTTCGTCTTGATACAGAAAATCCATCGCGTTACCATTAGTGTCAATCGTTGAATCAAGCCGCCATTGATAAATCTCATCTTGTCCGTCGATATTGACAATGAGCCGCGAGACATCCGTTTGCCCAAAGCTGGTGCGCGTGCCGCTTTTGTCGTAGATCGTCCAAATCTCAGTCTGCGGATCTCGAATAATTTTTAAAAATTGCCCTTCATCTTCGGCTCTAAATTCCGTTCCATTTCCGCTGACATCAACTAATTCCGAATTAACTCCATTAAAGGAAATAACGAAATATCCGTCTTCGCGTTCAGCCTCGTCTGAATAATCCACCACTCCATTTTTGGTACTCCGCTGGATACTTCCCTGATCAAAATTCCATCCCTGGCCCACCCAGCCGTTGCCGCCTTGACTCGAATAACTTAAAGCAACCGCCGGCTGTACCCCTTTCCTGCCTGGCGGGACAAAAATAGGAATAACCGTCGTAGCCGATCCTGTAAAAAGATCAGCCTGAAAAGATTGCGCTTGGGCCGCCGCCAAGGCTCCTTTGGCCGCGCCGAATCCCGAATCCGTCGATCCCGCCGACATGGCGAAGGACGCGTCCTGAAACGCGATTTCGAAAAAGAATATCGCCGCCACGCTCGCCGCGATCGTTTTCCCTAGTTTAGATTTAAATATTTTTCCGTTGTGTCCGAAAGTTGTCATGTGATTTCCTTTTATATTCCAACTCCAATCACCAATAACCAAGAGACAATAACCAAATAAATTCAAAATCTCAATTTTCAATAACCAAACATCTTGAAATGATTCTATCGGACATTGTTTCTTGATTATTGAAATTTATTTGATGTTTGTATCTTGGTAATTGGTCATTGGCTTTTAATAGTGTCTGTCCCTAATTTTATCTGTTCGCATGAAATCCAATTGGCTCTCTTTTCTTTTCTGGCGGTTCTAGCAACCGCTTAATCGCTTCAAAGACAATTTGAAATTTGCGGTCATATTTCTTCTCCATCTCTTCAATTTTCCGCTGTAAATCTTTGTGTGTCATCATCAATTCTCTTAACTTTGTAAATGCCCGTATAATTTGGATATTAACCTGAATAGCCCGTTCACTGTTAAGGACACTCGAGAGCATAGCCACCCCTTGCTCTGTGAAAACGCAAGGAAGATATCGGCGGCCACCCCAACTTGAGGTGCCAAATTGGCACCTCAAGTTTTGATATTCTTCATTTGTCAATTCAAACATAAAATCTTCAGGAAAACGCGTAATGTTTCTTTTAACCGCCCTTTTAAATTGTTTGGTTTCTACACCATAAAGAAAAGCAAGGTCATGATCCAACATAACCTTTTTCCCTCTAATCAAATATATTTTGCCTTCAATACGTTCCTGCGGAATCAAATTTTTCGCTAATACTGTCATTTCATCCTTCATCCAAATTTAAAATGCTAACTTTACAATGTTCAATTTCGAATTTCTTAATAGTGTCTATCCCTGTTTCCTATAAAACCTCTATAATCTCTTAAAATTCTAAAACCGTAATAGTGCACTCCCAAATCCTAGCCGCATAACCCGAGGTGGAAAGTGATAAATAAAAATCAGCAGGACCACTAAAATCTGTTACGATCATTTGTAAAGAAAAAGACTCTGTATTAGTCCACCCAGCCGGATACTCTTGAGTTGCCACAGTATAAACACTGCCTCTTGGCCCATAAAGGCGAATGGTTGATGTCCCAGGACCATAACTGCTTCCTGGGGTATCCACTATACCTGTAGCAATTACTAAAATAGTCTTACCAGGAATAACATCTTTTCGAAGACGCTCTGTCTCCGTGCCCACTGGATAAGTAACGCTTAGTCCCGTTTTATTTGTTTGGGTTAAAGCAGGAAGAAAGTCACTTAAATGCTTCCCATCCAACAAATCCGCATTTAAATTTGTATTTATCTGTCCATTCGAAACCGGAATCTGTCCAGAAGCATTTCCTACTTCTAGCCCATCCACCTTATCCGCATTTAAACCATCATGCTCAACATGGCTGGCCAGTAGTGTTCCCGAAAAACGCTCATTGTCTAAATTATAAAAATCACTGGCTTCATTGCCATCGACCTTATCCGCGTTTAGGCCGCTGCCTTGATCTTGAGGGATAACGTTTAAAGAAATTTTGGCTGAAGAATCGAGCGGCAATAAAGTATTCGCTGTCGGTATGCTTGACGCATGAAAACCATCTACGGTATCGGCATTAAAGTTGCCTCCCGAACCTTGTTGAATGTCCAACACGGTCTGCGGGAATTTGCCTTGCGCGTTAAGTGGCAAAATATTGTTCGCTTGAGCTGTCGCTGATGCCGGGATTCCATTGACTGTTTGAGCGTTAATCGAGTAGGCGCTTGAGGCAATCTGCTGTCTGGGAGTCATTTCGCCATCGTCATCGACTTCAATGGACAACCAATACGGCTGATTAAAAGTTAACGCCGGACTCGCTGTTGACACATCCAACAGCACCGCGAAATTGCCATTCACGATTTCCACCGCTTGAAAATCCTGCTTCCACAAAAAATTTCCTTGAATTTCCGCGTCGTAAAGCCGAAACGATAATTTGTGCGTCTCTCCCAACGCGATTCCCTGGCCGTCATTTAAATGGCCTTGGTAATGGAGAAGCTTGGGGACGTCGGAATAACTGACCGTTGTTAACAAAGATAAAAAAAATGCTAAAAGTAATTTTTTCATGGCTTACTCCCTATTTGGATGAAATCCCATCGGCATCTTTGGTTTATCAGGCAGCGGTTCCATTAACTTGCGAATCGCTTCAAAGATTACTTGAATTTTTCCATCCTGTTTACTTACTTTTCCTTCTAATTCCCTGAATTTATCGGCTAACTCTTTGTGAGTAGATAAAATTTCTCGCAGTTTCACAAAAGCCCGCCTGTCTGCCGATAGGCAGGCATAATGGCAATATTGACTTGAACGGCTCGTTTGCTATGCAAAACACTGGAGAGCATGGCAACGCCTTGTTCGGTGAAAGCGTAAGGGAGGAATTTAATATTTTGTCCTTTCTTCAAGATCACAATTTGTGATCTTGAAGAACGAATGTCTTCTTTGTTTAAGGTCACAAATTGTGACCTTAAACTTTGCGCTTCTTCCCAATTCAATTGAAACATAAAATCTTCAGGAAATCTATCCACATTACGCTTCGCCGCCTGAATCAATGCTCTTACTTCAACCCCATAAAGCTCAGCTAAATGAGTGCTCAACATAACTTTTTGTCCTTGGATCAAAAAAATCTTTCGTTCGATGATTTCTAATACGATTAATTTATTCATAGCTGCAATTCTCTATTGAAACAGGCGACAATTTGCCATCAATTTCTTCATGCTAAACTCAATCTTTGAGGTTGCAAACTGTGACCTCAAAGAAATATTTTGCCTAGTCTTTCTCCAACTTGAAGTCACAATTTGTGACTTCAAGTTGGACGCACACTAAAAGGTGCGGCTACTATCCCTCACGGCGCCGCGATCGGCTGCTTTAGCACAAACACACTCACGTCCTCGTAGGCTGATCCGCCAATCGGATCCCTGGCCTCAAGCACGACATGGATATTACCAAACAAATCCGCCGGAACATTCCATGTATACGAAGAGCTGGTACTCCAATTTTTGACAATCGAGCCGTTAATCGTAAACCGATATTCAAGCGTGTCATTATCTTTATCTTCCGCGCTGACAGAAATATTAATTCCGTTTGTCCCTTGATAAATTTTGCTTTTGTCCGCCAAAGTGATGTTCGTAATTTTAGGCACAGAGCCATTCACCCGAATGCCGTCGCTGTAGCCAGGCTCACTCTCGGAGCCGGCCGCGTTTTTGGCAATCACGGTGAAATAATACGTCTGGCCTTGGCCCAAAGTAAGGCCGCCTTGGGTTACTTCTGTTTCGGCTCCGACCGAGGTAAACGCCATCAAATCTTGATCGCCTTTAGTTGTGCCAATCGCCACACGGTAATCACCAATATCTGTTTCTGAGTCGCTCGCCGCCCATTTGGCATGCAAAGAACTGGTTTTGTCCGTACTCACTCCATCGTCAATGACTTGCGGCCGCGTGGGGGCTGTCGTATCGTAAAAAATTGAAGCGGAAACAGCGCCGCTCACCTTAGCGCTCGTCGAGTCGCTGTCCTTAACGTAAAGCAAAATCGGATTTCCGCCTGATGAAAGCGGCAGATTAAATGACCAGCTGGTTGAGGATGAACTGACATCCGTGCGTTTGACGCCATTGAGCCAAAGATACGTATTAGCCGGCTTTGTGCCGCTAATTGTTTGGCTATTTTGGTTAGTGGGCGATGTCACTAAATTTAGAGTAGGCGTTGAAGGCAGTGTCGCGCTTGTTTCACAGCGGATAGAAACAGGGTCAACAAATTCTTTTCCGCCGGGGCTATTAGCGACAGCTGTTACCGCGTTCCAGGTATTATCCAAAAGCACGACATTGTCGACGCTAAACATTCGGTTTTGAACAATCACTGGATAAGAATAACCATTGGCATCGATTGTGACCCGCGTTTGATCGTCATCCACTGTTCCTAAAACAGAAACAGTCGTTTTATTCACCTTAGCCCCGTTGGCCGGATAAATAATCTGGACATTCGGATTTTCTAAGTCTAAATAAATCTCGCCGCCCACGCGCGTACTTTCATTGCCAGCCTCATCTTTCGCGTAAATTTCAAAATTATTCTCACCTTCGTTAAGATCCAAAGGATATTGCCACGTCGTCTGTTCATTTGACGGAACCGCCTCCTCATCAAAAACACTAATCGTCAATTCATCAATCCAGCCGTCTACATTAAAAAATCCTTCTTCTTGAGCACCGATAAGAAGCTGCCCAGAAATATTCGTTAAAGTTAAACTTTTAATGTAAGTCGTTCCTAAAGCAGTTCCATCAACATATATATTCCAATTATCACCATCTCTGGCGAGTGTAAGATGATACCAGGTTTGCGTAGATGGTGACCATGGATATTGGAAGTTGATGGTATATTGTGATATATATTCATGAAAATCTAACGAATACGATCCACCATCATTTCTTAAAGCAAAGCGCCAGACATTCCAGGCATTATCATCATGGAAGCTTTGAGAAACAAAAGTAAATCTGTTCCCAGCCACAGGTAAACTATTTAATTTCATCCAAAAATCAATCGTAAAATCGTTCGTCCCAAAGTTCCAGTCCTCGCTGTCCGGAATAGATAAATAATCGCCATTCCCATCAAACAAAGCTGAAGCCCCGCCGGATTGGCTTTGTTCAGTATCAATCTGCGCGTCACCTACGGCGGTAATCGTGTGCCCTTTGCCCGCGTCTGTAAAATTCTTGGAACCATCTTCGCCATCCGCTGGGATGTAAAGTCTTAAGTTAGGATCAATAACCGTCTCCGTTTCTTTAGCGTCTTTGATTAACCAAATGGAGGTATTCGCCTCTTTTGTCCCTGAGATGACCTGGATGGGACTCTCGGTTGGCGTTTCAACAGGATCAAGGGTGGGGCGGCCGGGAGGCGTCACATCCAAAGTGAAGTTGACATCCAATTCTGTTGTCTGGTCAAACTGATCTTTGGCAGTAATGTGAATCGTTGCCGGCCCCTCGGTAAAAGACATATCAGAGGCAATAAATTCCTCGCCCTCAACAACCTCCTGATCGATCTTCGTAATCGTCAATTCATCAATCCAGCCGTTGACAACGGATGTGCCCAATTCATCGGCACCGATTCTCAATTGAGCGGATATATTTCCAACATCCTTTGTGCCAAAACTAGGAGTTGTCAGGTCAAGTGTTTGTGAAACTCCATCAACAAAAATATAAGCGTTTGAGCCATTTCTGGTAAATTCTAAATGGTACCAAACGTTATTGCTAAAATTAACAGCATTTTTTGTAACGCATTGTCCTATAGTAACTCCGTCATTATTAAAATATATATTTAAAAAATCAGTGGAAGTCTTGTCAAATACCCACTCATTTCCATTGCTTTGAAATTGCCTAAAAAATACTTGTGTTCCTGATTTATCATTCCATTTTACCCAGAAATCAATCGTAAAATCTCCTGTCCCAAAACTCCAGTCATCGCTATCCGGAATCGTTAAATAATCGCCGCTGCCATCAAAATAAACTGAGGCGCCGCCAGAGTGGCTTTCCGCTGTATCAATCTGCGCGTCACCAACGGCGGTAATCGTGTGCCGGCTGGTGGAATCCACAAAATCCTGCGTCCCATCTTGACCATCGGCCGAAATAAAGATTTTCGTATTAGGACTAACTACAACCGCCGTGATATCCTCCACCTGGACTTCTGTATCCGTTAAATCTTTGATCAGGCCACGAATATCCATTGTAATTTCCCCTGGCTTAGCGGACATGGAAGGCGTGGCCAAATACCCACCCGAAAGAGAAAAATTGGTGCTCGCCGAAGACCCGATCACGGTCTGGCCGAACGAGCTTTGAATAAGCTCAAAATTCTCTGAGGTTGTTTGCGCGTCGCGGCCGCCCGCGTCCAAGACTTGCGTTGTTTGCTCAAAATTAGCGCTGCCCGACGTCTGGGCGTAGGCCGATGCTACGGCTAGATTGAGAATAAAACTAATTGTAAAAAAAATTCGTTTCATAATTCCCTTACAAATAAATCAATTTTCATTGATCAATGTTCATTTTAAAATGAACATTTTTTGTTCATCTATTCGGATGAAATCCCATCGGCTCTCTTTTCTTCTCCGGTGGTTCCAACAACCGCTTAATCGCATCAAAGACAATCTTAAACCGATTATCATGCTCCTGAAATTTTCCCTCCAGACCTTCAATTTTATGAGCTAGTTCCTTATGAGAAATCATTAATTCTCTCAATTTTGTAAAAGCCCGCATAATTTGGATATTAACCTGAATAGCCCGCTCACTATTTAGAACACTCGAGAGCATCGCCACCCCTTGTTCTGTGAAAACATAAGGAAGATAGCGGTGGCCACCCCAACTTGAGGTCGCAATTTGCGACCTCAAGTTATTAAACTCTTCTTGAGATAGTTTAAACATAAAATCTTCGGGGAAACGATGAATATTTCTTTTTACCTGCTCATTGAAACGCTTTGTCTCTACGCCATAAAGTTCCGCTAAATTCTTATCGAGCATGACTTTTCTGCCTCTGATTAAAAATATTCTGTTTTCAATACGTTCCTGCGGAATCAAATTTTTCGCTAATACTGTCATTTCGTCCTGTCCATGTCCTTTACCTATTTGAATGAAATCCCATCGGCGTTCTTGGTTTCTCCAGCGGTTCCATTAACTTGCGGATGGCCTCAAAGATTGCCTGAATTTTTCCATCCTGTTTACTCACTTTTTCTTCTAATTCTCTGAATTTATCGGCTAACTCTTTGTGGGTAGATAAAATTTCTCGCAGTTTCACAAAAGCACGCATAATGGCGATATTCACTTGGACAGCTCGTTTGCTGCGCAAAACACTGGAGAGCATCGCAACGCCTTGTTCAGTGAAAGCGTAAGGATTCGCCCGTCTAATCCCTCCCCAACTTGAAGTCACAAATTGTGACTTCAAGTTTTGATACTCTTCGTGATTCAGCTGAAATATAAAATCCTCGGGAAATCTTTCTCTATTTCTCTTCACAGCTTGAATTAAAACTTTTGTCTCAACTCCATAAAGCTCAGCTAAATGGCCACTGAGCATGACTTTTTGGCCGCGAATCAAAAAAATCCTGCTTTCAATGCGTTCCTGCGGAATAAAATTTTTCGCTAATACTGTCATTTCGTCCTTCATCCAAACTTAAATTCATCTCCAATTTTAAAATCCTAACTTTACAATGCTAAATTTTCGAATTTCTTAAAAAGTGTCTGTCGCTAATTTCCCTCTAAATTTTGTCCTATTATTTTAATAATAAACAATCACCAAGCCTTTTGCTCCTACACCTGCAGGAGCACCACCTCCTGCGGCACCACCTCCGCCACCACCAGGAATTCCACCGACCATCCCTTCTACTGATGGATTTGCACCTATCCCACCATCTCCACCAGCTCCACCAAAAGGAGAACCTCCGCCAGTGCCGCCTATAGATGTGACAGGAGCCGAACTATTTTGACCAGACATCCCTGTAAAATTTATTTGTCCATTAGAAGCTGAACCACCAGCTCCACCACTAGCACGAGTGCGTCCACCGCTTCCACCATTAGCTGTTATAGTTGTAGAACCTGCAAAAAAGCTATTACCACCATTGCCAGCTATTGCTCCACCAGATCCAACAGTAACAGTTACGTTCCCAGTGACTGTCACGTACCCTTCTGAATATCCACCTCCGCCACCTCCACTTCCTCCATCCCCACCACTCCCAGTACCACCACCCCCTCCCCCACCCCAAACCTTTACATAAACTCTTGATACGCCAGTTGGCTTTGTCCATGTTCCATCCGAAGTAAAAACTTGTATATTGTTAAAAAAGAATAAATCCGAAGCGTCATACCCATCCACCTTATCCGCATTAATTTGTGTAGAATCCACTCCATCTACTTTATCCGCATTTAAGCCATCATGCTCAACATGACTGGCCAGTAGTGTTCCAGAAAATCGTTCATTGTCTAAATTATAAAAATCACTTGCCTCATTCCCATCCACTTTATCCGCATTCAATCCGCTGCCTTGATCTTGAGGAATCGCATTTAACGAAACTTTAGCACTTGAGTCGAGCGGTAACAACGTGTTTGCGGTTGGTATACTTGACGCATGAAAACCATCCACCGTGTCCGCGTTAAAGTTGCCGCCTGATCCTTGCTGGATATCTAAAACACTTTGCGGGAATTTGCCTTGAGCGTTTAACGGTAAAAGATTGTTCGCTTGAGCGGTCGTTGATGCCGGGATTCCGTTGACTGTTTGAGTATTAATAGAGTAAGCGCTTGAGGCAATCTGCTGTCTGGGTGTCATTTCTCCATCGTCATCGACTTCAATGGACAACCAATACGGCTGATTAAACGTTAACGCGGGACTGGCCGTTGACACATCCAACAGCACCGCGAAATTGCCATTCACGATTTCCACCTCATTGAAATCCTGTTTCCACAAAAGATTCCCTTGAATTTCCGCGTCGTAAAGCCGAAACGTCAATTTGCGCGCCTCTCCCAACGCGATTCCCTGGCTGTCCGTTAGATTCCCTTGGTAGTGGAGAAGTTTCGGGACATCGGCGCTTGTTAAAAACGCGCCAAAAATAAAAATACTAAAAATAGAAATAAAAACACGTAACCTCATTTCGTCCCCCTTTTTTTCATTTTAAAATTACTTTCCATTCACCACGCTTCCCTCAAGCGGATAGATCATTTCAATCTCAGGCGGCTGGGTGTCCAAGATAATCGTTGCCGCCGCTGATGTGCTTTCGTTTCCGGCTAAATCTTCCGCCAGAACTTCCACTTTATTTTTCCCTTCTTCTAAATTAAGCAAGATACTCCATGCTGTTGAAGTCAGTACAACATTGTTGACAGATATTCCGTTAACTTTCAAAATAATATCCACGGCCTCCTGCGTTTTTGTGCCGCTTAAAACCTGTTGGACGATATTCGTGGGCGTTATCGGCGCGTCGATCGTTGGCGCTTGAGGCGGTGTTGTGTCCAAAAGAACCGTTTGTGTCGCGGACGCGCCCGGATTTCCCCGGCTGTCATACGCCGTAGCAATAATTGATTTGGTATTGTCACCGGATGATAACGTAATTTCCTGCGAAAAACTTAAATCCGCGTTAGGCGCCACAATAATCGTACCCACAACATCACCGGTAATCTTAATTTGAACGGTTCTGTAATTATCGCTAGACCAGTCGGGGATTTCAACTTTTCCCGTAACGGTAATTTGTAAATTGTTTGTCGGATTAGGATCAATGGGATCAAGAACAATATCCGGGCCTTGAGCGTCGAGCTCAATAGAATCCTGACTTGCCGCGGAATAGACACTGACGTTATTGCTCTGATCTAAAACCCAGGCGTAAAGATATTTTTCCCCTGCCTGCGGATCGCTGAAGGTATAGGATGTTGGCCGTGCCGTAAGCGTGAAGTCTTCAGACTTGGGCGAAATAGGGGAAGTGGTTAAAAGCCATTTCACAACACTGCTATCTTGATCGGAATCCGTCATATTTACTCCCACGGTCAGCGAGTTTGTAAAATCCTGCGCGCCGCTGTCTAAATCGTAAATATCAAAAGAGTTAACAACCGGCGACGCGTTATCGACGGCTGTAAAAGAAGCTTGGTTGTGAGCGTGGTCAATGCCGTTATGCGCTAAATCTTGAACTTGAATTCCGACGGTAATGGTATACGTTTTGCCGGGCGTCAATCGCGTGCTTGTTGTTACTCGGTACCTCGTCAAATCTTCGCTGACGCGCTCAACATCAATCAAATTAACGGATGTCGTGGATGAAGTCATTGTATAATTTCTATAATCATCCGCGTAAATCACATCTTCACTAAACGTCACCTCAACATTATTCGCGTCAATAAATTGAGCCGCTGGATCAAGACTTGGTTTTTGTTCATCGGTTACGACGTTGTAATAATAATTTTCGGCCATGGGGACATCGTCTTCGCTCTGGGCGTTGCTTATTTTTAAAACATTAAACCCATCGTTTGATTTTGCGAGAGCATATTCTCCCCAGCAAGTAAATTCATCATCCCAGGTTCGACATTCAAAAGTTTGGTCTTGGTAAGGATATTTTTTCCCCAAAGAAATTTTAACGGGCACAGTCGTATCCATTTTTTCATTAAATTTCAAACTCACATTAAGAGTTTGGTCATTAATAAACCTAATTTCTTGGTCAATTAAGTTAGTTTCAAATATATACGGCTTTTTCTTTTTTCCAAAATCCGTCGTGTACAAATAAACCTTGCCCGTATCTTGGCCCGAGGCGTCTGTTCCCTTGGCTCCCATAATGACTTCACTGCTATTATCCTTGTTAAAAAATCCGGCGGGAGAGACGATAAAACCTAAATTATCTCCGCCGGCTAAACCATCAATCGTTAAGTCCGGAGCGCCGTCCAAATTCGATCCGCCGAAGAAAGAATAGATTCGTCCAGAATCATTGCCGCCGCGTCCGTCATAACCGAACGCTCCGGCTAAAAGATCTTCTTTCCCGTCGGCATTAAGATCGTTGGCCGAGCTTAACGCGTACCCAAAATAATCACCGGCGTTTTCCCCCAAGATTTGCAAACCGGTTTGAGCGTCCAACGAAGTCCCGCCATAATAAACGTACACCTTGCCCGCGTCCAACCCGGCTTCATCATTCCCGTAGGCACTGACAATTAAATCGCTTTGGGTATCACCATTTAAATTGGATGAAGCCAGAGAAAATCCAAAATAATCGCCTTTCCCTTCTCCTAAAAATGTCTTTTGAACAGTAATATTCTCTAGCAGATCGTCCCCGAAATAGACATAAACTTTCCCCGCGTCAATGGCCGCTTGATCATTTGAATAAGCGCCAACAGCAAAATCTGCGAAACCATCACCATTGACATCGCCGGCCTTAACCGCTGAAGAACCAAAATAATCCTGAGGCATTTCCCCTCTGAGCGCCAAATCCGGCTGATTATCCATATTCTCCCCGCCTAAATACACGTAAACCTTACCCGTATTATCCGCTCGAGGAGCGCCCACCAAAATATCATCGTAACCATCGGCGTTAATATCCCCGATTGAGGTCACAAACGTTCCAAATTGATCGTTCTTGGCCTCACCTAAAAATTCAAGAAAGGGCGTTTGGTTAACAGGATTAATTTGATCAAAACCGCCGCCTAAATAAAGGTAAGCCTTGCCGGCATTTTCTGCCATTTCATCGTTGTAGAGAGCCCCCACCAGTAAATCCGTGTAACCGTCATTGTTAATATCACCGGCGGAAGCTACCGAATAACCAAAATAATCGTAGTCATTTTGCCCATCGATAATCATATTTGGCGCTGGAATCGTCACGCCGGGATCGCCTAAATCTGGAATTCCAAAAAACACATACACTCGTCCGGCATTAACATCTTTTTCGCTGTGCGCGTACGCTCCGATAACGGCATCTTGGAACCCATCCCCGTTGATATCACCGCCAAAGGAAATGGAATGGCCAAAATAATCTAAGGCGTTTTCACCGGTTAAATCGGCAATTAAAACCGCTTTTCCATAAACCCCGCCGGTAAATTTAGTCCAATTCTGGGCCGGATCAATTAAATGATTCTTTTGATCCTTAACGTTATTGACAGTGATTGTGTAGGTAACATTCGTTTCAAACGCGTTTTGGAAAGTCAATTCATAAATTTTAGAAGTCACAACAGAAATTGCCGTTAATGTTCCAAGGTCCGGATTAACACTGTAATTGGCAGCGACATCCGCGCCGGACACCTCTTCACTGTACTCAATGCGTATCTTGTTGATATCAATGACTTCCGCGGCAGGATTAAGCGTGGGCGCTACGTCTGACCAAGGCCTGACGTCAGGTCTCTTAATATCAACGGGCGGTTGTTTTACCTCGACTTTCCGTCCGTCAAGCTGGCCCTCTCCCACGGGCTCAATAGTCGGGTCAAAAACAATGGCGGCTGAAACAGGGTCGCTAGCATTTCCCGCCCGGTCTTTCGCCACGAGTTCAAACGTATTTTCCCCCTTTTCAAAAAATAATTCATATTGCCAATCTTTCCGATCATCAAAAGGAATGAACGGTTCGTTATTAAGCCAAAGGCAGCTATCCGCGTCTTTGACTCCTGAAATCATTTGATAATTAATATTCGTAGGACTGGTGACTGGATTAAGTATGGGCGAAGAAGGAGCTGTGTTGTCGATAGGAACAATGGGGAAAAGGAATGGGAATTTAAATTCTAAATTATCCGCGGAACAAACCAGCCCTCCTTGAAGGGGTGGGTTGCTCGTTAAACAAATATATTCCAAAGAATTTAAGTCAGCTAAACCTAAATCCATGTCCTTAGGAAATAATTTTAAAGAGGCCCGCGGCGGCAAAGAGAAATTTTTCTTTTTATAAAAAATATCCCCGTCTTGCCGAATAGTCATCTCTAGGTTAACGAGGTTTTGAGAAATGCCGTCATTGTTTTCCAAAAATAAATAAAAATTTCTGAGTGATCCTTCTTGACCAAAGGGGAATAAATATGTGTTTAACGAAGCGCTCAATTCTTGCCAATCGGGATTAAGCGGCAAAAATTGTTCAGATGGGAAATGTCCAATTTTGACAACGGCGGCCAGGGACTGGTTAGAAACCAATTTAAAATTTATATCCTCTTTCTTCTCTAATATAGAAGCCGGGACATCTAAAAAACCACTGCCCAAAGAAGAGAGCCTGAGAACCTTTAAGGTTTGGACGTCGCCCCCTAAGACTTTCTCCAGCATAACTTGTATCTCTTGAGGATAAGGATTGAAGACAAAAATTTTCGTTTCCGGTCTATCTAAATAACTGACGGGAATATTGAATACAAAGGCTTTCCCCTCTTGGTTGAGCTCAGATAATCGTGACGGAGCAAGGATATTGGCTAAAAGCTGTTCTTTAAATTTCTCTACCTTGGGAGAGAATAGCTTAACAGGCAAAAGAATGAGTTGAGCCGCGAATTCTTGGTTGGAGGAGACAACCATAGATCCTCTTTCAAGAAAATTGTCCACCTTAGGCGGACGATTTTCGCCGTCCCCCTGTTTTGTTTTCGAAGAAAACAAGGGGGATATACTTTCCAGAGGAATATCGATCCTTGAATTGGCCTTAAGAAAAAATTTTATGCTCTTTTTAAAATGCGAATCAACGGCAGGGTAAAATTTTATTTCGGCGGAAGATTCTTCTGATGTCGTATTAAGAATCTGAAGGACGCTCTGGGATCCCGAGAGAGAAGAATCTTCTGAAAGGTAAGGGAAATAGGCCTTGTAACTTTTTGGAGAATCATCTGGAAACTCGCCTGAGAAGGCAGGGTGCGCGAAAAAAATAAATAAAAAAGATAAAAAAAGAATCGTCAGCTGACGCGAATGTTTTCTCAAAGATTCTCCGCTGTTGCTCTGTGACTTTAATTTCTAATTCCCCTCCCTTTTTGATGGGAGGGGCTAGGGGAGGGTGATTTTCGATGATCATCACCCCCACCTAACCTCCCCCATCAAAGGGGAGGAAGTTAAACAAATATTAAACTGTTGCTAGTTTATCAAATGAATATCCCAATGTCAATTTAATTTTTAACACCTCTGCGATTTAATGCTGATTTGTCCCGGCCATCAAATAGCTGTGGACGCCACGCGCGGCGGCGCGGCCTTCGTGGATGGCCCAAACAACTAAGGATTGTCCGCGGGTCATATCCCCCGCGGCAAAGACTCCGGGAATACTGGTCATTCTATTCGGGCTGGCTTTGATATTGCCTCTCGCGTCTAATTCCACACCTAACTCTTCAATCATTCCGTTTTTGACCGGACCTAAAAATCCCATGGCGAGCAAAATTAAATCCGCGTTAATTTCAAATTCGGAGCCAGAGATTTCTTTCATTTCACTTCTTCCGGTTTGGGAATCTTTTGGCCCAAATTCCAGACGCACCGCGTGAAGTTTTTTAACTTGCTCGTTTTCTCCGCTAAATTTTTTAGTCAAAATAGCGTAATCTCTTTTAACCCCTTCCTCGTGCGAGGTCGAAGTTCTTTCAACCAAAGCCCAATTCGGCCACGGATTATTTTTAGAATCACGGGATTGCGGAGGACGCGGTAGCAATTCAAAATTAGTTACAGACAAAGCTCCTTGACGGATTGCCGTCCCAATGCAATCAGAGCCTGTATCTCCGCCGCCTAAAACCACCACGTGTTTACCTTCCGCGCTAATTTTATCTTTGGAAGAAACCTTTTGTCCTAAACTAACTCTATTTTGCTGAGTAAGAAACTGCATGGCAAAATAAATCCCTTTGAGTTCTCGTCCCGGAACGGAAAGATCTCTTGGCTGTTCAGCGCCTCCGCACAAAACAACCGCGTCAAACTGTTTAACCAAATCTTTAGCGGAGATATCAACTCCCACGTGAACTTTTGTTTTAAATTTAATCCCCTCTTGCGCCATTCGTTTAAGTCGACGCTCCACGACGCTTTTTTCTAATTTAAAATCAGGGATCCCCAAAGTCAGGAGTCCACCCAACACCTCATTTTTTTCAAAAATTGTTACGTTGTGCCCTGCTTTATTGAGTTGGTCAGCGCACGCCAACCCTGAGGGCCCAGAACCCACAACAGCGACGGTTTTTTCTGTACGAAATTTCGGCGATTGGGGCTTGATCCATCCCTCTTTGTAAGCCTTCTCGACAATAGAGACTTCAATATTTTTAATCGTTACCGCGGGTTGATTAATGGCCAAGACGCAGGCGTTTTCACACGGAGCGGGACACACACGGCCGGTAAATTCAGGAAAATTATTGGTTTTATGCAGGCGTTCAATAGCCTCTTTCCATCGATTTTTATACACAAGATCATTCCAGTCAGGAATAATGTTGTTAATCGGACATCCCTGTTGGCAGAAAGGCACGCCGCAGTCCATACAACGCGCGCCTTGGTTGCGCAATTCTTCCGCGGGCATTTCTTTATAAAATTCATGCCAGTGTTTAATCCTCGCAGGAGCCTTCTCTTTGGAAAAATCCTGACGTTCGTATTTTAAAAAACCTTTGATATCACCCATTAGCGACTAACCTCAGCTAATTTATTTTGCTCCTTAGCGTTTTCTTCCAGAACTCTCCGATAGTCGACCGGAAACACTTTAACAAACTGCGGTAAAATAGAATTCCAGTTTGCTAACACGCGCTCTGCCACTGCGCTTTGCGTGTATCGAAAATGTTTCTCAACGAGCGTCTTTATCTCTTGGATATCTTCCTCTTGTTCCACCGGAAATAATTCAACCATCCCTGGATTGCATTTAATTTTAAAATCTCCGTCCATATCCCAGACATAAGCGATGCCGCCGCTCATTCCGGCCGCGAAATTACGTCCTGTGCGTCCTAAAACAACCACGCGGCCTCCTGTCATATATTCGCAGCCATGGTCCCCAATCCCCTCGACGACCGCACGCACACCGCTGTTGCGCACGCAAAAACGCTCCCCGGCCAATCCTCTAAAAAAGGCTTCCCCACAAATAGCCCCATACAAAACAACATTACCCACTAAAATATTTTCCTCAGGAATGAAATCAGCCTCTTTCGGAGGATAAACAATAATCCGTCCACCCGATAAACCTTTCCCGACATAATCATTCGTATCTCCTTCGAGGGTAAGGGTTACGCCATTAGAAAGAAAGGCCCCAAAACTTTGTCCGGCGGATCCTGTAAATTTAATCTGAATGGTATTCTCCGGCAAACCAACAAGGCCGTATTTCTTAGCAATCGCGCTGCTCAACATCGTCCCTACCGTTCGATTTGTATTTTTAACAGGAAGATCGAGCTGAACTGATGTTTTGTTGTCAATGGCCTCTCGGCAGCGTTCAATGATCTGATTATCTAAGGCTTTCTCTAAGCCGTGATTCTGCCGTTCAACATGATGAATGGCCACATGAGAGGGAACATCCGGCTTGTGAAGAATATTGGTTAAATCAAGTCCTTTAATTTTCCAGTGATCAACCAACTCTTGAGTCTCTAAAAAGTCTACCCGTCCAATCAGATCATCAAATTTTCTAAATCCTAATTCAGCCATCATCTCCCGCACTTCTTCGGCGATAAAGGTAAAAAAATTAACCACATGCTCTGGCTTCCCTTCAAATCTTTTTCTTAACTCCGGATCTTGGGTGGCGATACCAACAGAACAGGTATTTAAGTGACACTTCCTTAATAAAATACATCCCAAGGTAATCAAGGCTGACGTTGAGAAACCAAACTCATCCGCGCCAAGCATGCCGGCAATCACGACATCTCGTCCTGTTTTAAGCTGCCCGTCGGTCTGAACGCGAATTCGTCCGCGCAAATCATTCATCACCAACACTTGTTGAGTCTCGGCAATGCCTAATTCCATGGGAAGTCCCGCGTGTTTGATCGAGGTCTGCGGGGACGCCCCCGTCCCTCCCTCAAAACCGCTAATCAGAACATGATCTGCCTTTCCTTTAGAAACGCCAGCGGCGATCGTTCCCACACCCACTTCAGAAACAAGCTTGACGCTGACATCCGCGCTTGGATTAGAATTTTTCAAATCATGAATTAATTGCGCTAAATCTTCGATGGAATAAATATCGTGATGCGGAGGCGGTGAAATAAGCCCCACCCCCGGAGTGGTATAACGGGTTTTCGCAATTTCTTTGCTAACTTTATGCCCGGGAAGCTGTCCTCCCTCGCCAGGTTTAGCACCCTGCGCCATTTTAATCTGCAATTGATCAGCGTTGACTAAATATTCAATCGTGACGCCAAAACGACCTTGGGCAACTTGCTTAATACGACTTCGTCGCCAATCACCATTCGGGTCTTTTTTAAACCGCTGCGGATCTTCGCCGCCCTCACCCGTGTTAGAAAACCCTCCCAACCGATTCATCGCGATGGCTAAAGTCTCGTGCGTTTCCTTTGAAATTGATCCGTAGCTCATCGCCCCTGTCGCGAAACGTTTCACAATTGCGGAAGCGGGCTCCACCTCCGCCAAAGGGATTGGATTCTTTTTCTTAAATTTCAAAAGACCGCGAATCGTAGCTAAATTCGTTTCCTTCTCATTAATGAACTTCGCGTATTGTTTATAACTATTGTAATCTCCCGTACGGCAGGCGTGTTGAAGGAGGGCAATCGTTTTGGGATTATATTGGTGATGTTCCCCGTCTTGCCGCCACGCGTAGTCACCACCTTCGTCGAGCATTGCGTCATACACATTCTCTTCGGGGTAAGCCTTTTTATGCCGACGGATCATCTCTTCAGCCACCGTCTCAATACCGATCCCGCCGATACGCGAAGGAGTCGCCGTAAAATACTTTTTAATAAATTCCTCCGCTAATCCAACGGCTTCAAAAATTTGAGCGCCGCAATACGATTGGATGGTTGATATTCCCATCTTAGAAATAATCTTAAAAAGTCCTTTACGGGTCGCTTTCAAAAAATTTTTCTGAGCATCTTTGAAAGTCAATCCTTCAGGATAACTTCCTTTGTTAATTTCATCTTCAATAATCTCAAAAACCAAATAAGGATTGATGGCATTAGCGCCATATCCAATCAGCACGGCAAAATGATGCATCTCCCGAGCCTCGCCGGTTTCCACAACTAAACTCACCCGCGTGCGAGTCCCTTGACGGATTAAATGGTGATGGAGTCCTGAACATGCCAGCAAGGAAGGCATCGGGACATTATTTTTATTTACATTTCGATCCGACAAAATAAGAATAGAAACGCCTTTTTCAATAGCATTGTCTGCTTCTTTGAAAAGAACTTCTAACGCTTCCTCTAAACCGTTATTGCCTGCTTCGACCTTAAACACGCATCCTAAAGTTTTGGCTTTTAAATTTCCTTCTTTAACGCCGCGAATCTTTTCCAAATCTTCGTTGCTGATAATGGGCCGCTGTAACTTTAACCGATGACAATGCTCGGGAGTTTCCTCCAAAAGATTCCCTTCACTGCCCAAAAAAACATTCTCCGCCATAATCACTTCTTCGCGAATAGCATCGACGGGAGGATTAGTGACCTGAGCAAAAAGCTGTTTAAAGTAGTTAAAAAGAAGTTGCGGCCGCGACGAAAGGACCGCTAATGGTGTGTCCGCTCCCATGGAACCAATGGCTTCTTCGCCGCCTGTCACCATTGGATATAAAACAATCTTTAAGTCCTCGATGGTAAACCCAAAGGCCCGCATTCTTTCTAGCAAGGTTTTCGCATTAAGCCCCTGTATTTTTTTAGGGATGGGCAGGTCATTAATATCAACCATGTTTTCTTTAAGCCATGGACCGTAAGGTTTACGCGCGGCATATTCAATTTTAAGTTCAGCGTCGTCAATAATGCGCCCCTGCTCCGTGTCAATTAAAAACATTTTTCCCGGCTGAAGGCGTCCCTTCTTGACAATTCTGTTTGGATTAATAGGAAGAACCCCCACCTCAGAGGCCATGACAACTAAACCATCTTTAGTCACCAAATAGCGCGATGGCCTTAAACCATTACGGTCCAAGACAGCGCCAATATAACGTCCATCGCAAAAAGCAATGGAAGCCGGCCCATCCCAGGGCTCCATCAGACAAGAATGATATTCATAAAAAGCTTTTTTCTCTTCACTCATGGTTTCATGCCCCGCGTACGCTTCTGGAATCATCATCATGATCGCGTGAGGAAGCGAGCGGCCAGACAAAACAAGCATCTCCAAGACATTATCAAAGGTAGCCGTGTCACTGCCATGAGGCACGACGACAGGAAGAGTTCTTTTAAGGTCTTTCCCGAATTCTTTGGAAATAAATTGCTTTTCCCTGGCATGCATCCAATTGATATTACCGCGTAAAGTATTAATCTCGCCATTGTGGGCAATCATTCGATAAGGATGAGCTAGCGCCCACGTTGGGAATGTATTTGTGCTGTAACGCGAGTGAACTAAAGCCAACGCTGACACCATCGCGGGATCCGCTAAATCAGCGAAAAACCGGTCCAACTGCTCGGCCATAAGCTGTCCTTTGTAGACGAGTGTCTTGGTGGCAAGGCTGCAAAAATAATAATAATTTCGTTGGGCAAGAGTTGAAGCTTGAACTTTGTTGTAGAGCCTTTTGCGGATCACATAAAGTTTACGGTCTAATTCTTCAGGTCTGGTATTTTTGCCTCGTCCGATAAAAAGCTGTTTAAATTCCGGCTTAACACTCCGGGCAACTTTTCCTATCTTTGAATCATCGTGGGGGATTTCGCGCCATCCTAAAAATTTTTGGCCTTCTTCGTGGATAAGCTGTTCCGTCCATTCTTCGATAATATTGCGTTCCGTTAAATCGGGCGGCAAAAAAACAATCCCCGCCCCATATTCACCTTCCGGCGGTAATGGAATGTTTAATTTTACGCACTCTTTCCTTAAAAAAGCATCCGGCATCTGCATCATAATCCCCGCGCCATCCCCCGTTTCTGGATCACAGCCGCAAGCGCCGCGATGACTTAAATTCTCTAAAATTTGCACGCCTTGACGGATAATCTCATGGCTTTTTTGTCCGTTGAGATTAACAACGAAGCCAACGCCGCAACTGTCATGTTCAAACGCGGGGTCGTAAAGTCCTTGTTTGGGGGGTAAAAATAATCCGTTATCCATAATTTTCTTATTTTCCTGTTCTGAATCTAAATTTCTAATCGTATTATTTTACTATGTCGGCACAATATTTCAACTTGAAATTGAGATGTTGTTTCTTGAAAATTTGTCTTAATTTTTCTCCATTCTAAAAGACTTAAAACTCTTTGTATTTATTGGTGATCGGTAAACGCCAATCTTTGCCAAAGGCGAGGGGGGTAATTTTAATGCCCGGCGCGGCCTGGCGGCGTTTATACTCACTACGATCAACCATGCGAACTATTCTTTCCACGAGGTCTTGAGATTTTTGTTTGGACATTTGGACAACAGAACGGTGTTCTTCGACGTATTCTTTCAAAATCGTATCCAAAATGTCGTAGGCGGGCAGCGTATCCTGATCTTTTTGATTTTCTTTTAACTCCGCCGTCGGAGCCCGGTCAATGGTCGTCCGTGGAATAATCTCTTTGTCTCGATTAACCCACTGGGCTAATTGGTAAACAATTGTCTTGGGCACATCTTTGATCACGGCAAATCCTCCGGACATATCTCCGTAGAGCGTGCAGTATCCGACGGCAATCTCACTTTTATTTCCCGTGGTCAACACGAGCCATCCAAATTTGTTAGACAAGGCCATTAAAAGGTTGCCGCGAATTCTGGCCTGAATATTTTCTTCCGCGATATTAAGGGGAAGATTCGCGAATTCAACGCTTAACGCTTCTGAATAGGCTTTGAAAATGCCTTCAATGGGAATTTCCAAAATTCTGATCCCTAAATTTTTTGCCAATTGTTTAGCGTCGGTATTTGTTTCTGTTGAAGTGTACCGCGAAGGCATGGTCACGCCCACCACGTTTTCTTTGCCGATAGCATCCACCGCGATGGCGGCAACGAGCGCTGAATCAATCCCTCCACTTAAACCAACCACCGCCTTTTTAAATCCATTTTTCTGAACATAATCCCGCGTTCCTAAGACCAGCGCCTTGGTAACGCGCTCTACAGACTTAAGCTGCCTGGACAGATGCGGACTTAAAGACTCCCTATTTTGCCCGCGATCTCCTGCCAGAGGAAGATCAGCAACAATCAAATCCTCTTCAAATTGTTTTCCAGCGGCAACCATTTTCCCTTTTGGATTAACGATAAAACTGCTCCCATCAAAGACAAGCTCATCTTGCCCTCCCACGAGATTAAGGTAACAAACAAATCCTTTTGTCTGTCTGGCGATTTTTTTGAGCAAACTCTCCCGTTGGGCTAATTTATCCACGTCATACGGAGAGCTCGAAATATTAATTAAAAGCCTGGCGCCCATTTTGGCCTGTTTTAAAACAGGACTTTTATCCACCCAAATATCTTCACAAACGCTCACCGCGAAACGCGTCTTACCTAAAGAGAAAATTTTATTCTGATTCCCAGATTTAAAATAACGCTTTTCATCAAAAACGCCGTAATTAGGCAGAGCCTGCTTGCGATAAACGCCTTTGATCTTTCCTTCCTGGATCACCGCGGCCGCGTTGTACAAATTTTTCTGTTTATCTAAATCCACAAAGCCAACAATCGCCGCTATTCCCTTAATATCTTTAGCAATTTGGTTTACAGCCTTAATATTATCTCTCACAAAATGCTCTTTGCATAAAAGGTCCTCGGGTGGATAGCCACAGACGGCCAATTCAGGAAACACGACGAGATCCGCTTCTAAATTTTTTGCCTTTTGGACAAATCTTAGAATCTTTTGACTGTTTCCAGCCAAATCACCGACGGTTGGATTAATTTGGGCTAATGCGATTCTGAACATAGATTTTTATTATATCTTTCTTTTTACGCCATGCCTAGCGATGTTTTCTTTGCTTTAATAAATCTTGAAACATTATCCTTAAGCATATTATAAGCTGGTGCTTCCAAGATTTTGTCCACTTGGTTTTCTAAAAGCAGAATTTCGTCCTTATTGCTTTTTTGAACGGCAATAATCCACATTTGGACGAAATCAGGCACGACATTATTGAGTTCGTTATCGTCTTGGATTCCCCCGTGCTCCTCTAGAAACTTTATCACATTTTGAGCAAGAAAACGAAACCAATTAACTTTATCTTCCGGGAGAGAACCTGTTTTCCATAAAAGATCGATAAACCGGACAAACACGCTGGCAAAGCTCTTAACATCAGAACCGGACAAAAACATCTGGTTCACAAGGTGGGACGAGCGTAAAGTTACTTTTGATTTATCCTCCATAACGATTTGAAACAAATCATCTCCGGAAAAAGGGAGAAAAATATAAAATCGTTCCGCCAGGTCGCCAAGTGACGTTGAATACATTTTGGCATCGATCCATCCTCTTGAGAGCATAGACTTCAAAATGATAAAGCTGTTGCACATATTCAGTTTTTCTTCGGAACGGAAAAATTCGATTAAACGTAAATCATCAATAACAAAGGTCGCGTTTTTCTCTTTTGCGATTCTTATGGAATCAATAAGCCATTCATCAAACATACCGGAATATTTTCCCTCTTTTTTCGCTGAATAAACATTCTCGACAATATCGATTTCTCCGGAGCTCTTTAGAAAACGCCATACATTCCTTAAGTCTTCCTGCTCGGATGTCAATAATTCAGACTGGACCTTATTGAATAACTCTCTGCTAACCAAGATTTTCTTTCTAAACTTCTCCAAATGGCCAAGGAGATTCATTTTAGAGATATTTAATAGCGAAGCGTAATCAAACACCAGATATTCCGCCTTATTCAGGTTATTCAACAATTCATCGTTGACACCTGTGGCTTTCGCTTTTACCGTCAATTCCACATCTGTCCAGAAAAGGACTTCGCCCAATCCGACCTCTTTGGCATATTCTTTTGTTTTGTCCTTGCATTGCGCGGTAATTTTACAGACGCTGACAAAAACAATTCCATCAGGATGAAAATTCTTATCTTCATTGCAATGCTTAACTATTTTGTCCAGCTCGTCCTTAAATATCAAAAAGTGTATTTTGTTATATCTTTTGCATTGAAAATACCATTGTTCTCTTTTCCCAACATATTTATAGGCAAGGACATCCCTTCCTTTGTCGCTTATCCCGTCGTAATATTGCACCATGCTATATTCTTTTGATCTTTCAATAGTCTCATAAACAATTTTTACAAATTCTTCTGGAGATTTTGAACTAAAGGGGAATATGTTAACTGTTCTTTCAGACTCTTCCGACTGACTATGAAAAATAGAGGCAACCGGCACTCCAAGCTTCTCACAAATCTCATTTAAGGTCTCCACGGATACATTTTGGCGTCCGCTCTCTATTCGAGAAATAATTTGCTGAGAAATCTTCAGTCTCTTTGCCAAATCTTTTTGTTTTAAACCGGATTCTTCACGTAATACTTTGATTCTTGAACCAATTTCTCTGGAAATAGAAAATTCAGATTCTTTCAATATGGCAGACTCGGGTGGTAGAGCCTTTAATTTTTTGAATTCTGGCATTTCTTCTTTTAATGTTTCATAAATGGCCTGCCAGTAATCTATGCTCGGATTATTCCAAGAATCCTTTCTCATCTGTTTTTTAATTCTTGGCCAAAAGACAAAAAAGTTTTCACGACTGAGAAAATCACGAAAAACGTCCCTGGCAGAGTTTGTCCTGGACAAAAACAAGGCCGCGTAAGCGGTAAATCGCGGATGCTTGGTATCCGCAAGTATCGCTTTTGCCTGTTCCTCGGTTACGTCCTTATCCCAAAGCCAATTCGTTTTCATTGTCAGCTGATTTCCCTTAACAAAATTTTATTTATTTCATCCATAAAATGTTTATCAATATCTCTAAACTCTACTTTTTCTTTTGTTTTTATGTCCGCCAGGTCTATTTTCATCTCCATTCGATCAAACTTACGAAACCAGCGGATGATCCCTGCTTTTCTGGGTTCATCGCAGTATTGACGGACAAACTCAGAAAGGCTTAAGAATTCCTTCGATAAATAATAAAGATCAAATAAATCTTTCGCCCTTTGCCGTCCTCCTTCAAATTTCATCTGACCGACTTCATCTAACCCCGCCGCGAAACCACCAATCGCGTAAATCTTTTTTAAATAGATATCTTCCAGCGAAAGTACGTTTATCCCGTTTTTACGCTGAAAAGGATTGATTAAATCATACACATCCTCAACGAAATCAATTTTTATCAGCCGAGCTTCCATTTGTACGTTATAAATCATGACTTTTATCTGGTTTGCTTCGGACAAATTATCCGCTTTAAGATCAATGGCCGCTTGTAATTGTTTTTTAAGATAGTCCACCACTTGGACAACTCTTTCGGGAGAAAAATTTTTGGTAAAGAAATCTAAGTCTTCCGACTCCCTGTGATCAAAATAAAACAGCGATAAAGCTGTCCCTCCGACTAAATAAAAGTCATCGATCTGACCCGCCAATGCTTGAAGAATCTGTACCTGTTGGTTTTTAAGTTGCTCATCCATAACTAAAATATACAACATATATGCTGTATTGTCAATAAATTATACAACATTTATGATTATTAATGATTATACGATGGATTTAATTACGAGATTTATGAATTATTGAGCAGAAATTATTATATATCTTTCCCGCTGTCTCTTGAAATGATTCTTGAATTGTTTTATATTGGACCAGCATCTCTTCCTTTTTGCTTAAAAAGTCAGGGTGGAAGCTTAAATATTCCTGTGACCACTCGCGGATACTTTTATCGGTCACCTCAACATGAAATTGCAGTCCGTAAGCATTCTTCCCTATTTTAAACGCTTGATGCGGGCAACCCCTGGCGGTGACTAGCAGGCTTCCTTCCTTTGGAATATCAAACATATCCTCATGCCAGTGATACACGTCAAATTCTTGGTCAATTCCTTTAAATAAAATATCCCTTTGGCCATCTTTAGTTAATTCGACCTTAAAAAATCCTACTTCTTTCACAGGTGATTTCACTACTTTCGCGCCGGAGGCTTTCGCCAAAAGCTGTGCCCCCAAGCAAATTCCCAAGAAAGGAATATCTTCAGCTAAAACTTTTTGGATAAAAATATTTTCTTCTTTTAAAAACGGATATTTCTCTTCCTCGTACACATTCATCGGCCCGCCTAAACACACAATGGCCTGAAATTCTTCGAGGTCTTCGGGCAGCAAATCGCCTTTACCTAAATCAACGATCTTAAAGTCGTATCCCTTTCCTTTGAGGAAGTCCCCTAACGTCCCTGGTCCTTCAATATCAATATGTTTGATGCAAAGAATCATTGTTCCCTAAATAGAAAAACGGAAAGAGGATAGAAAAGCATCCTATCCTCTTTCCGCCTCTTAAATACAATGGTGAGCAAGCAAAGCGCGTCGAACCATTACATCATAAACATCATTTCTGCGTAAGAAGGCAGCGGCCAGTTCTCTTTAGGCACTAATGCCTCAAGGCTATCGACCGCTTCGCGAAGTTTAATCATTACGGCCAATGTCTTTTGAGCGTCATGTTTCTCAACGGCTGACTCAAGCTGACTAGAGGCTGTTAAAGCATTTTCAGTCTCCTGACATAAATCCTTCAAGAGATTCTTAGATGCGGCTGTTTTATTTACTTTCCCGACGGATTCAACGGTTTTAATCGTTTTGGCTAACTCGTTTTGATATCCTAACGCCGCTGGGATGATTAACGTCTTGGCAATCGTTAAGGCGCAATTCCCTTCCAGATGAACGATTGTTTTATACGTATGCTTATAAACTTCATATCGAGAGAGCAGCTCTTTCTTCGAGAGAACAGCATGTTTCTCAAAAAGTTTAATTGTTTTCTCTTGGCTCATGACTTCCAGAGCTTCCGGAGTTGATTTAAGATTAGGCAGGCCTCTTTTTTTAGCCTCCGCGTGCCATTCGGGGGTGTAATTATCGCCGTTGTAGAGAACGCGTTTATGTTTTTTGATGATGTCCTGCAAAAGTTTTTGCAAAGAGGTATTAAAATCTTTCTTTGTTTTTATATCCGCTTCGAGCTTTGTACACATTTCATCCAAAGCCTCAGCCACAATCGTATTAAGAACAACATTGGGGCCGGCTAAACTCATGCTTGAACCAACCGCGCGAAACTCAAACTTAGCCCCGGTAAAAGCAAAGGGGGAGGTTCGGTTTCTATCGGTCGCGTCGCGAGGCAGTTTAGGCAGAGAATCGACGCCTATCTCAATAAACCCGCCTTTTTTGGAAGTCTTTGCTCCGCCTTTTTCAATTTGCTCGATGATGTCGTAAAGCTGTTCACCTAAGAAAATCGAGATAATGGCTGGCGGGGCTTCATTCGCTCCAAGGCGATGATCGTTGGCGGCGGAAGCAACGGAGGAACGCAAGACATCCGCGTACGTGTCAACGGCCTTGATAACCGCGCAGAGCATCGCTAAAAATTTCGCGTTTTCATGCGGATCATCTCCTGGGGACAACCAATTCTTTCCATCGGGTCCGACGATAGCCCAATTGTTATGTTTCCCTGAACCATTAACCCCAGCGTAAGGTTTTTCATGCAAAAGACAAACAAGCCCGTGTCTTTCAGCTACCTGACGCATCATTTCCATCGTAATCATATTGTGATCGACGGCTAAATTTAATTCTTCAAAAACAGGAGCCACTTCAAATTGAGCCGGAGCCACTTCATTGTGGCGGGTCTTATCGGGAACGCCTAATTTCCAAAGTTCACGATCTAAATCTTCCATGAACCCCATAACGCGACTCTTGATCGCGCCGAAATAATGATCTTCCATTTGTTGATGCTTAGCTGGTTTGCGGCCAAAAAGCGTTCTTCCTGTCTGAATAAGATCTAATCTTTTGTTGTAATACTCCCTGTCAATTAAAAAATATTCTTGTTCACCGCCTAAGGTCGCGTAAGCGCGTTTACCTTTGGTATCAACGCCGAAAAGTTTTCCTAAACGGCAAACTTGTTTGGATAAAGCCGCCATCGAACGCAACAACGGTGTTTTCTTATCCAACGCCTCACCATGATATCCGCAGAAAACGGTTGGAATACACAATGTCGCGCATTCAGGGCCTTCCTTAATAAAAGCAGGGCTTGTGGGATCCCAAGCGGTATAACCACGCGCCTCAAAAGTAGCCCTTAAGCCTCCCGAAGGAAAACTCGAAGCATCTGGTTCGCCTTGAGTTAATTCTTTACCTGAAAACTTCATGATGATTCCGCCGTCTCGATCAGGAGCGATAAAAGAATCATGCTTTTCAGCTGTTGCCCCTGTTAAAGGTTGAAACCAATGAGTAAAATGCGTCGCTCCTTTAGAAATCGCCCACATTTTCATGGCTTCCGCGACTTCATCGGCAATGTCTGGATCTAAAGGGCCGCCTTCCTTAATAGTTGCGCTTAAGGAATTGAATGCCTTTTCTGAAAGACAATGACGCATTACTTTCAAACTAAAGACATTTTTTCCGTAAAGGTCCACGATAGATTCACCCTTTTCTCCAATTTCTTTTTTTGCGTAGAACTCTTCCATGCCTTGTATTTCTTTCTCTAATGTTTCATTCATTTTCTTTCTCTCCTTTGACATATATTTACACCTTGCAATAACCCCGCTAGAGAACAAAGTTCGCTAGCGGGGTTTGCTTCTTAACCAATAGCTTCCGATCCTTCATCCCCAGTCCTTATTCTAATACATCTGGGCAAATCGACAACGAAAATCTTTCCATCACCGATTTTACCTGTCCTAGCTCCTTTAATGAGGGCTTTAATCGTCGGTTCCACAAAATTTTCATTAACGGCAATATCTAAACGAATTTTTCTTAATAGATTCCCCGTTTCTTTGGAACCGCGATAAAATTCATCCACCCCTTTTTGACGTCCGTGACCTAAAACCTCACTGACCGTAATTAAATTAACATCGACCTCATAAAGAGCCTTTTTGACTTCCTCCAGCCGATGAGGCTGAATAATAGCAGTAATAAGCTTCATGGATTTCCCTCCTCATGCCCTGCTCGGGCCAATTCAATAACAAATTAATAGTAAAAAATTTATTCCAAAACAGTGTAAGCTCTTTCGTTATGTTGCGTAAGATCAAGACCCATAACTTCTTCTTCTTGACTAACTCTCGCGCCCATAATGGCATCGATAATTTTGTAAATAACAAAGGTGACAATAAAACTATAGACAAGGGTCACTAAAACAGCCTTGAGCTGAATAATAAACTGCGCGGGATTGCCATAAAAAAGACCATCCGCCCCAGCTGGATTCACTTTTTTCGTCGCGAATAACCCCGTGGCCAACGCGCCCCAAACTCCTCCGATACAATGAACACCAAAAGCGTCAAGCGCGTCATCATAACCGAATTTAGGTTTAAGAATGCTGACCGCGAAGAAACAAAACACGCTTACTAAAAGTCCAATGATGATGGCTCCAATCACATCGACAAATCCTGCCGCTGGAGTAATGGCAACGAGCCCGGCCACAGCCCCAGTGACAACCCCAAATATCGTGGGTTTCCCGCCAATTTTCCATTCAAGCAATGCCCAGCTTAAACCCGCCGCCGCCGCCGCTGTATTGGTGACAACAAAGGCATTGACCGCTAAACCATTGGCCGCTAAAGCGCTGCCGGCATTAAACCCAAACCATCCAAACCAAAGTAAGGCGGCGCCTAATACTGTAAAAGGAATGTTGTGAAGGGGTGTTGGTTTATTTTGGTATCCTGTTCGTTTGCCAATGACAATAGCCGTCACTAAAGCCGCGATCCCAGCGTTAATATGAACAACTGTTCCGCCGGCAAAATCAAGCGCTCCCCAGCCTCTGATTAAACCGCCTACCGCCCAGACCATGTGGCAGATAGGGGCGTAAACTAAGGTCGCCCATAAAAGGGTAAAAACAATAAACGCGGAAAATTTCATTCTCTCGGCAAAGGCGCCGATAATTAAGGCCGGAGTAATAATCGCGAACATCGCCTGAAAAATCATAAAAGCTTGATGAGGGATGGTTGCCGCGTAATCTGGGTTTGGCTCAAGACCTACTCCATTTAACCCTGCCCATCCAAGATCGCCAATAAAAGGGTTGCCTGGCTTAAAGGAAAGGCTGTAGCCAAATAAAACCCACTGCAAACTTAAAATACACAGAATAATAAAACATTGCATCAAAACACCTAAAACATTTTTACGTCTAACCATACCCCCGTAGAACAAACCTAATCCAGGAGTCATCAACATAACAAGGGCCGTCGAAATAAGGACCCATGCTGTATCACCCGCGTTAATCATGTCCATTTCTGTTTCCTCCCAATTTGTAATTCTGTTGAAATTATTGAACCACACTTAAACTTATTGAGAGCTCACTTTTGGACCTCTGTGCCCAAAAAAAAGTCCTCCTAGAATAATCACCTTTTCTAAGAGGACAACATTGCCCTTTTCTTCTTAAAAGACGTCACTGCCTTTTAAAAGAATATAGTCAAGTATATCCTGACCTTAACAAAAGTCAAGAAATTTTTTAAGGCTAAATGGGCTGAAATTATTTAATGACCCACGTTAAAAATATGCCAAAATCAAATACAAAAACGGAAAAAAGGAGCCAAACAGCCAGCTTAGTCACATCCAGGCTTAAACTTTCTTGAGCAATAACCATCTTGAATTATCCTCCCTCCTTAATCTATTGAATCTTCCAACGGTGACATTTCTTTCTTTGGAGTACGTTTGCGCGCGTTATATTTTGTCCAACCGCCGATACGGGAAATCTGGCAGCAATTGTGTCCCTGAAATTCACTCCTTGAGACAAAATTCTTTTTTGATTTCGTTGTCGTTGTCTCCGCGGATACTGGTATCGCAGAGAAACAAAAAACGGTTAAAATTAAAACTAAAACTTTTGTTCTCATCGAATTCTCCTTTCCTAAAAATAAAAAATCCCCTTTAAAGCGTCATTGCCTTAAAGAGGACATCTTTGCCCTGCTTCAATTCTGGAACATTTTAAATATACCCTATGTTTTCAGCTTTGTCAAGTTTTTTTTATAAAATATGACTCCCACCTCACAAAACCCCTAGTAATGCACCGTCAAAGCCGATTATGCCCTTCAACCGATCAACAAAAAATTACCCCTTTAGTGCCCCTTAAGGCACAATCTCCCAGTGCCCACCTTTATCAGGGCCAATACGTTTTAGTAACCTTGCCTTTTAAAATTTTGAAATGGCATTTTCGACAGTTCTCTGTGACAGTTGAGTTTGATCAGCAATTTCGTGCGTCTTGATAAAAAGATTGACTTTAATGGATAAAAAGACTTTCTCCATATTTTCTCCGCATTTTCTCCGACTCGAAATTGAACCATTTGTGAACCATACATGAGCCAATTGAGCCAATTATGAGCCAATTCACTTTAAAACGTAATTGGTCCCTTGTCCAACAATCCCTTTTTGTTCAAATATTTTTAAACCAACAAGCTTTGCCAATTCTCGTGTAGCGGTTGCCTTAGATATTTTATTAACCTCCTGATACTCCTTATTTGAGATTTTTCCTTTTTCCTTAACGTACTTGACCGCGTTTAATTGGCGTTCATTCAAACCCAATTTATTCAAAGCTTCAACGGTATAAATATTTCTTGGCAAAATCGCTTTAAACTCCAAATTCCGGACAGATACAAACTCCGGCTCCGGAAGCCCAGCCTTCTTACACTGCCTGACCATTTCCATCGTACCGGATCCTGCCTCCTGAATATAATTCGCGTAATACATGACCGATGATAAAAGCGTATTCGCGGGATGAGATGTATGCGTCTTTTTTAAATCTTCTACTTTAAGACTCGGCGGCAATGTTCCAGAGTTTAAAATCTCCACACGATCAAGGAACACCATGACCTGTACAGACGATGTCGTATTGTAGTCCCTGTGTGCAACGGCGTTAACGATCGCTTCTTGAATGGCGAATTCCGGGATCTCCAGCGGACGACTAACTTCTGCCGTATGTTTCTGCTGAATGACCGGAAACCGGATAGCATCAAATACAAAAGCAATCGCTTTGTCCACCTGTTCAAAAAGATTACCTTCGTAAATATGATAAGAAGTAAAGGGCTTCTCAACTTCCATGCTCGGGAACTGAATACATTTAATTTTAGCTTGATCAAAAAATTTGCGCGGCTCTTTACCAAACAAAAGAACAGCGGCATTGGTAATCTGGCCATCCTTCAATAGTTTAAAGTGTGTAAAAATATCTTCTGTTGAAGCGTCGGCCGCAATTGGATAATTGCGCTTCTTCCGGGCGATCTTCAAACACCACCGAACTTTCTCTTCATCAATATCCGAAAACTTGGCTCCCTCGCAAACGCGCTGATCAAACCCTGCCCGGCCAACAACACCTTTGGCTTTCAAGAAAGTTATCAGACTCTCGTATACAAGATTGGATAATTGATTTGTCGTCTTAAAACGACGATAACTGTAACCCGCCTTTGAATCCTTTATTTCTTTGATAAATTTCTGAACGCCGATCTCACGTTTCTTATCCGTTGTGCCGTTCTCACCTTTGATATAAATCAAAATCTCTTTATGATATTTTTGGGCTTCTCTAAATTCAGCTTCCGTAGGTGACACGCCTCCAGCAACGAAATCACCATAGCGATCACCCAAAAGTCCAATATAAATATCGCTCTCCCTGACCTCCTCAAGATATGCACTCTCGGGTGATTTTCCTCGGGCAGGAGCATCTTCAAATAAAAACACATCAAAATATTCCACCAAAAGCACATCACCAAGGACAGCGTCCTTAACAGCCCGGCGTTCGGCTTTCAATTCTTTTTGAACACCACTGACGAATAATTTGTATTTCATTTTATTCTCTCACTCAGATTTCAATCTTTTACTGAGCATGGCAACAATGGAAACAACCGCCGCCTTAAGCTCGGCGGTGGATTTTTTGAATTCGATTGTTTCAAATTTTTTCATAAAATTTTTTACAAATTAAAATAATAGCATATTATAACAGAAAAACTTCCCCTGGGGTGAATTACCCCCCAAGCAAGTTTTTTTTATAAAATATGACTCTGCCTCTCATTGAGCAAAATCATGGCCGCGCACGTCTTATACGATGGTTGTCTTGAGTACTGATCAAACGCGGGGAATGTCAATTTGTTTGTTTCCTCGTAATGCATGGGCATAAAAATCTGTCCGGGTTTGACAGCCGGCGTGACAGATGCCTCGGCCTTAACCCGAGACCTTCGCGTCGCGACAAAAACTTTTTGACCTTGCTGAATATTTAATTTTTGGGCATCATTGGGATTGATTTCGACATAAACATTTTGAGGATACATTTTTTCTAAAATCTTCGATTTGCCTGTTCTCGTTTGCGTATGCCACTGAGAAGATGTCCCCCGCCCCGTCAACAATTCAAATGGATATTTCTCGCTAACCGGTTCTGGCTTATCCTTGATCTCTTCAAATATAAATCGCGCTTTTTTATCCGGATGATAATATTGGTTATCCTCCAAGAGTCGTCTCTCACGATCCTTCATTTGATCCCCTTCTCTAAATGGCCACTGGATACCACCGCTCTCGTCAATCATTGAATAATCTTTAATCCCCGTGATATCGCAGGGTTGCCCTCTAGATATTCTCTTCAAAATTTGAAATACACCTTGAGGAGACTCCCATTTTTGAAAAAGCCGCTCGCAGCCCCAATACTTAGCGATCAGTTTAAAAATAGCAAAATCGGATAAGGCTTCCCCCGGGGCTTGAGAAACCTTCTTAATCAACCCTATTCGTCTCTCAGAATTGATAAAAGTTCCTTCTTTTTCTCCCCAACCGGCCGCCGGCAAAACCAAATCAGCCAACTTAGCTGTTTCCGTCGTATAATACATATCTTGAACAACTAAAAATTCTACATTTTTAATGGTATCGTGTAATTCATTTTGATTAATCCAAGAATGCGCCGGATTTGTCGCAATCACCCAAAGCCCTTTAATTTTATTTTGAACAATTCCCTCGACGATTTGATCATAGGCCAAACTGTTTTGGGCAGGGATACGGTCTTCTTCAATATTTAAGATATTGGCGATTTTTTCACGGTCCTCTGGATTTAAGAAATCATGCCCGCCTAATAAATTTGTCGTATTACTAAACAATCTTGAACCCATGGCATTGCATTGACCGGTAATCGAATTGGCCCCTGTGCCCGGCCTGCCCATATTACCCGTCATTAAACTCAAATTGATCAAGGCCTGAGCCGTACGCACGCCTTCGTAACTCTGGTTAACACCCATCGTCCACCAAAAAGACACGTTACGACCTTGATGAATGATATGAGCAAACTCATCAATCTGATGAACACTCAAATCTGTCTTCTGACTGACAAAATCAGGAGTAAACGCCTGAACATGGTTCTTAAATTTCTCAAATCCCACCGTATGGCTATCGATATATTCTTGATCAATCCAGCCGTTATCAATTAATATACGCGCGAGACCATAAAATAAGGTTAAATCCGATTTCGGCTTTAAGGCATAATGCCGGGTTGCCGCCATCGCTGTCTCTGTTTTACGAGGATCCACAACAATGATCTCAGGATTTCGCCTATTCATACTCACCCGCTCCCACAGGATGGGATGAGCGATGCACGGATTAGCCCCAATAAAAATAATGGTATCAGACTCTTCCAAATCCTTGTAAGTATAGGGTGGGGCATCAAAGCCAAAAGATTGTTTATAGGCGACGACAGCTGTCGCCATGCATTGCCTTGTGTTTCCATCGCCATGGATCATCCCCATCCCAAACTTTGCCAACGCGCCTAATAAAGCCATCTCTTCCGTCGGAATTTGCCCCGTACTTAAAAAAGCGACACTTTCCTTGCCATATTTATTTTGAATCCCGACAAAATGATTAACGAACGCTTCCATCGCCGTTGCCCAATCAACCTCTTCCAATCGACCTTCTTTATTGCGTAAAAGAGGCTTTGTCGCCCGATCAGGGGCTTTCAAAGGCGTCAGCGCTTCCCACCCTTTTGGACACGCCTCTCCACAATTAACAGGATAATTCTGTGTTGGAGTTAGGTTAACGGGTTTTCCCTCTTTGATGTGTATATCTAAACTGCACCCTACAGAGCAGTAGCCACAGATCATACTCGTTACTGCATCCGGCAGCAGACGTTTTGGCAATTGTCCAAGACCTAGAGATGATTCAGCTAACTCTAACTCTTCGGTTAGTTTGCCACTGCGTTGATAAAGAAAATTTTTAAAACTATTTTTCAATTTAGTATATTGTAAACTTAATTTTTAATATTCCTCCCCCTTAATGGGGGAGGTAAGGTGGGGGGTACAAACTGGTAACATAGTTTACAAAACAGACTGGGTACATGGTTTACACTATATGGCAAGGAGGACATCCTATGCCATGGAAAGTGATAAACCAAATGGACCTAAAAATTCAGCTTGT
>Ga0082335_1000781_pt1 | contig 75764 bp, 68 predicted proteins | sample Subgrocontami58m_FD_72375 | JGI IMG/M metagenome (GOLD analysis project Ga0082335, IMG submission 72375) | Subsurface groundwater microbial communities from S. Glens Falls, New York, USA - GMW37 contaminated, 5.8 m (SPADES assembly) (version 2) ... | reverse complement strand
AAGGTCGGCATCGTCCGGAACGGCCCCGACCTCGAAGCCGCCGCCACCACGCTGGCCACCTGGCAGGCGCAGTTGGCTGCCCCCAGCGAGCGGCCCTCGTGGGAGTTGCACCATATGGTGCTGGTGGCCCGGCTCATGGCCGAGGCCGCCCTCATACGAGAGGAGAGCCGGGGCGCCCACTACCGCACGGACTTCCCTAACCCTTCTCCTACGTGGCAGCGCCACATCGTTCTCCGAACCGGGACTTGAACGTTACTGACCGGTGGCTCAGGCGTGTAGGGTGGGTGGAACGAAGTGGAACCCACCACCAGCGACGATACGGTAGTGACGCTTGCCCTATTGCCCCCACCCCATTCACATCCCGACCAGTCGGGACTAGGGCAGACGGGAGGTGGGTTCCGTCCCGATGAATCGGGACACCCACCCTACTTGGATCTAGCGCCTCTACCCCCCTCGCGGTGCGACTCCAGCTCGGCGAGCAGGGCGCCGGCTTCGTCGTAAGCGGCTTTGTAGGTGTAATCGGGCGGGCCGTCGCAGGTGGCCAGGCGGCGGGCTTCCTTGGCGTGGTCCAGCGCGGCGCCTTTGTCGCTGCGGGCGAGGGCGAGCCTGGCGAGCTCCAGATGGGCGTCGGCGCCCTGCAGGACGTAGCCGCTGCGCTCGGTGATAACCAGCGCCTCCTCGGCCAAGCGCTGCGCCTCGTCCAGCGCGCCACTGGCGGCGCGCAGCCGCGCCAAGTCGATGAGGATGCCGGCTTCGAGTTCCACCAGGTTGATGCGGCGGCAGCGTTCCAGCGCCTCGTGCAGGTGGCGCTCGGCCTCGTCGCTGGCCTGCCCTGAGCCGGTCGAAGGGCTGGCGACCCGGTGCGCCGCGCCCAGCAGCCAGTGGGCGTGGACGTAGTCGCACTCTACAGGATGACTGGTGCGGGCCGTCTCATCCGCCAGCTCCAGGGCGCGGCGAGCCGGACCGATGGCAGATTGCGAGTTGCGCCCTTCGGCTGCAGTCAGGGCATGGATTGCAGAACGAGAAGCCGAGCGCAGCAGGAGCAGTTCGCGCTCGGCGCGATAGGCCCATACGACGCACTGCGATTGCACGTTGGCAATCTTCTCGAACATCTTCAGCGCCGTCGCCAGCTCCGTTTCCGACTCGCCATATGCGCCACGGTAGGCCAGCAGCCAGCCCAGGAACTGGTGCCCAACCGCCTCCCAGGGCTCGTTCCTGGTCTCCCGGCACAGGGCGATGCTACGGCGCATGTTGGATTCGGCGGCCCGCAGCGCGCCGATGTGAATCTGCGCCATGCAAGCCAGGTTCTCCAAGCCAGTGGCGAGGTTATTCCTGTCGCCCGCCTTCTCCTGGATCGCGTTTTGCCGCTCAAGCAGCGGCACGGCGCGGCGGGGCTGGCCGCTGAGGCTGTAGGAGACCGCCAGCGTGTTCAGCGTCCAGGCTTGGGCGCCTTCGTCTTTCAGGCGTGGCAGGACGGCCTGCCCTGAGCCTGCCGAAGGGTCTTCGCCGTCGGGGAAGAGCGCCCGCAGCAGGTCAATGATCAACTGGTAGACGCCTAGCTGGTAGTAGAGCGGGTTGGTGAGGCGGTCGCGGAAGAGCGTGAGCGCCTCGTCATACCGCCCGGCGCGGACGGTGTGGTGATAGAGCTCAATGGCCGGGGCCAGGTCTTCCAGGCATGTCACCTTGTCCGGCGGGGGCATGGCGGAGAAGTAATCGCGCAGGCGGGTGTGGGCGGTGGCGCGGTCGGGCGCGGCCAGCCGGTCGTAGGCGTAGCGGCGCACGATGGGGTGCAGGTCGAACCGGCCCTCCCTGGCGTCGTGGTGCAGCAGCCCGCGCGAAACCAGGTCCCGCAGGTCGGCGTCCAGCGACCCCTCACCCACCCTGCGGGCACCCCCTCTCCGCCAGACGGGGCGACGGGCTTCCGTTTCCGCCAGCGCCTTGAGCGCCTCGTATTTCACCGGGCTGCGGAAGCAGGCGATGCGGCCCAGCAACGCCCTCCGCGCCGGCGTGAGGCTGTCGTAGGCCATCTCCAGCACGTGATGCCGGCGCGCCACCAGGTCCCCGCTCACGTCCAGCCGCACCGCGGCGGCGATGTCGCCGGGTTGCTGGAGTTCGCCCAAGATCAGGCCGGCCAGCAGGCAGAGGCTGAGGGGATGGTAGCCGTAAAGTGCGCACGCCGTTTCGATCTCGGTGTGCGTGCCGCGGATGCCCTGGGCGCGGAAGAATGCCACGGCGTCGGCGGGCTCCATCTCCTTGAGCTCCTCCTCGCGGCAGCCTTGCAGGGTCCCGCCGCCCCTGGCCTCCAGCACGCGCGGGCGCAGCCGCGTGGTGAGCATGACCTTGGACCGAAGGTCCGGCAGTGTAGCAAGATAGCGGAGGAAATCCTCGGCAAGGGGAGAGATGCAGTCGCGGTCGCTGCCTTCGGACTTCGCCTCGTCGCCCCGATACGCCGCGTTCAGGCCGCCGAAGGCGCGGAGAACGCGCTCGAAACCGTCCAGCACGAGCAGCGTGCCGGGCGCATGGAGCATTTGCAGGAGCGTCCTGACTTCATTGACCGAGAGCTTATCCAGCTTGATCTCCCCGCCGCTGAGGTAGCCCAGCGTCTCGGCCAGGAAGTGGTCGAAGCTGGCGTCGCCTTCGTAGAAGCTCCACCAGACGACGCGCGGCCAGGCGGTGGGGGCCACGTCGTGGGTGAGCCAGTGCCAGGCAAGCGCGCTCTTGCCGAAGCCGCCCAGTGCGCGCAGGACGAGCAGCGGATGCGCGGCGTCCGCGTTCAGCCACCCGGTGAGCATGGCGCGCTCGGCAACGCGCCCGGTGAAGTGGGGCGGCATGGGATAGGGATGGGCGAGAAACCAGTCTTCGCGCTCCGGCTCTTTCGGCGGCTCCGGCGGCGGCGGCTTGCCCAGCGCGGTGAGGAGCTGGCGCCAGGCGAGATCGAGGTCGGCGTCGTCGGTAAAGTCAATGTGGGTGAGTGCGCCGATGCGCAGCGGCTTCTCGCAGGGCGCCTTGAGCAGCGGGATGAGACGGAGTTTGCGGTTCGCCGGGTCGAGTGTCTGCACCATGATGTTCTCGATCTCGCACCACTCGCTCTGGATGTAGTCCGGCGTGAGGACCAGCAGCGTCTTGCGACACTTCAGGACGCCACGCTCCATTTCTTTGATGCTGGGCGCGGCGCGCGTGAAGTCGCGGAAATCAATGAAGGCTTTCAGCCCGGCCTGCTCGATGCGCTTGAGCAGTTCGCCGCGCACCCACGCCTTGTCGTGGCTGCTGTGGGAGATGAAGACGTCGAACTCGTATCCGGTCGGCGTGACCGTCAGCTCTTCCTCCGGCGAACACTATTTCGTATGCGGATTATGTCTAGGCCGCATGCTATCACTGGCTTCGGGGCGCGTCAAGGCGGATGTGCCACCCAAGAATAGCGATTCAGCTTTGACACCTTCACCTGCGGGGTGAACGGCGTCAGTCCCCTGTCATTCTGAGCCCTTCCGCAGAAGGGCGAAGAATCCGTACCCCCAACGCGTGAACGTAGCTGCGGCAGACCAGGGGCACGGATCTTCATTCGTCCTTCACCGGAAGGACTCGTTCAGAATGACAGTAAGGGGCACGCGGCGATACCAAAGCCAGCGACCAATCGCTATTATTGGGTGCCCCGGTAAGCCCAAGAGTTGGCTTCCAGGAAGGGCGTTCTTGACACGTTATGCTGGCATGGGCATTGTCACGAAATTGGGGTGGGGTGGAATCCCCCTCTCCCTCGATGGGAGAGGGGGGCACCGCCCACATTTTCGTAGAGATCTTACAGGGCAAGTACAACTGTCGTTGCGAGTCCTTCCGCAGAAGGACGAAGCAATCCGTGTCTCCACGCATAACCAGGGGTCCCGACGAGTCGGGACTTCGCTGCGGCTCGCAACGACAGAGGGACGCCAGTCTTACTGTGGAGCAGCTTCTGGAACTACTGTAGTTCTCGGTCACCCCCCGCCTGGCAGCGGCACATCGTGTTCCGCGCGAACCTGTAGCGGCTCCGCTCTATTCCAGGTACAATACGGCTATATGCCCGGCTTCTGGGCAACCTAGCAAGGAGCGGCCATTGCGGCAAACACGCGTAGCACTCCTAGTCATCCTGATGTTCGCGCTGGCCAGCTTCGCTGCCTGTGGGCCGAACGAGGAAGAGATACAGGCCACTGTCACCGCCAAGATCCGAGCCGCGGTCGCCGCCATCCCGAAGGCCACACCCATGCCCACCCCCACCCCACAGCCCACACCGACGCCCGTCCCCACAGCCACACCCCAGCCCACACCCGTCCCCCAGCCCACGTCTACCCCCCAACCTACGTCTACGCCTCAACCCACACCCACACCCCCGCCACCCCCCACGCCTCTGCCCACACCGACTCCCCAACCGACTCCCACCCCCATGTCGTTCCCCGTCCCCATCACCGCCTTCACTCAGACGTACCAGCAGGTCGCACCCTCGGTGGTCTTCATACAAACGCCCCTCAGCCATGGCTCCGGGTGGGTCATTGAAAACGGCCTGGTGCTGACCAACCAGCACGTAGTGGGCGCACGCACCTCCGTCACCCTGCGCTCGACCCGCCGAGGGTCAGTACCCGGCACAGTAGTCGCCACGGACTCCCACCGGGATATCGCCCTGGTCCGCTATGACCCTGCCCTGCTCGACCTCAAGCCCTTGTCCACGCGAGTGCTCACCGCAGCCAACATCGGGGAGCCGCTCATGGCACTGGGCTATTCCTCATCCGAAATCAACGCCAACGGAACGGTCAGCTCGGCAAGCGCCAAGACGGGCGTATTCTCCGTGATCATCAACATGAACGTATTGGGCAAACAGGTACAGACCGACGCCGTAATGGACCCAGGCGATAGCGGCGGCCCCCTGGTAGACACCCAGGGGCGTGTGGTGGGCATGAACCGGGCCACGGATGATGCCACCCCCAGCGGGCAGCGGGTGATTGGCATCTTCTGGGCCATCTCCTGGGATGAGATCGAGTCGGTCCTCCCCGCGCTAAAGGCGGGGAGGAGCATACCGTAGTCGGCGGCTGGCGAGACCTAGCCCTCGTTAGTGAAGAAGGCAGGGGCGGACGGCCGTCCGCCCCTACGGTGACGGCCTACAGGGAGAGTCAGGAGCCATCAGCCCTTGCCTTGCCGGCACGCATATCTGTCCCTCATCCGGTCCCCCCAGCAGCTCCGCCTGACCCTGGGCATAGAGATAGCAGGTGTAGGCGGCCAGCACCGCGTCCGCCTGGTCATGGCCCAGGTGCTGTGAGGGGAGACCTCGCACAATACCCCGCAAGCGCTGGCTTGTCCAGGTACGCCCCGCCACGGTCTGCTTGCGGTACGGCGGCTTCCCCCATAGCACCACCCGGGTCGCGTAGGGATATACCTCCAGCACCGTGCAGCCCACTCGCTCCAAGCGCACCCGCAGGGCCATCCCCCTGTACACCATTCCCTTGATGATAGACCTCTTGGTGGTGAAGAAGCAGCCCACACCCAGCCTGCGCCGCAGCTCTAGCTCGCAGGCCCTCAGCTTGGCCGGACCGAGCTGGCAATGGCCACAGGCGCAAGGCTCTTCGAGGCAACCCAGCCCTCGAGGCAGCCCCAACGGGGCATCTATGCCCACCATCTCCGGCTTGGTCCGCGACACGACACCGGCGATGTCATCGTCGTCGTTCGCCAGGTCGTGCTCAGCCAAGCAGCCGTCTTCCAGAACAGCGTAGGCAGTAGCGCGAGCGGTGGAGGCAGTGAGATCCAGGCCCAGATAGCGGGCCATAGGATGGCTAGCTCTGTTGCTTGCCCAGGCGGCGCAGTATCTCGCGAGCGGCCACTATGCCGGCCGCCGATGCCTGCGCCAGGCCGCGAGTGACGCCTGCCCCATCGCCGGCGGCGAAGAGGTTGGCCACCTGTGTCTCCAGGTGCGGAGAGAGCTGGATGCGGGACGAGTAGAACTTGACCTCCACGCCGTAGAGCAAGGTGTGGCGAGACGCTACCCCAGGGGCCAGCTTGTCCAGGGCCTGGAGCATCTCTATGATGCCGTTGAGATAGCGGTAGGGAAGCACGAAGCTCAGGTCGCCTGGGATGGCGCTTTTCAGAGTAGGGGTAACGATGCTGCGCTCGATGCGCTCCGGTGTAGAGCGATGGCCCTCCAGCAGGTCGCCCAGCCGCTGCACGATCACCCCGCCACTCAGGATGTTGGCCAGCCGGGCGATGTAGCGCCCGTAGGCGATAGGGTCCTTGAATGGTTCCGTGAAGGTAGTGGACGTCAGCAACGCGAAGTTGGTGTTCTCTGTCCTCCGGTCAGCGTAGCTGTGGCCGTTGACCGTAGTCACCGGGTCGGCGCCGCCGGTGGACTCCATGGTGACCTCTCCGGCAGGACACATGCAGAAGGTGCGGATGCGGTCATCAAACGTCTTGGAGAAATACTCCAGCTTGGACTCGTAGAGGTGGCTGGTCAGTTCCTCGGTGACCGTGGCGGGCACCTCCACGCGCACGCCCACATCCACCGGATTGAGGCTGAGGGTGAGCCCCAAGCGACGGGACTCCTTGGCCAGCCAGTCGGCGCCCTCTCGGCCGGGGGCCACGATAACGTAGTCGGCCTCGTACCTCTGCTCCTCGTCGTCCACGATGCCCTGGACATGACCATCCTCGGCCACCAAGGACTTGACGTTCGCACCCGTGCGTATCTCCACCCGGGGGCTGAGGTAGTCCCGCATGGCCTGAAGCACATCCCGGCAGCGCTCGGTGCCGATGTGGCGCAGGGGCAACGGGACCAGTCGCAGCTCGGCGAGGCTGGCCCGCCGGCGCAGGTCCTCGGCCGCCTCGTCCACGCCGTACAGGCGGTTGTCGGCGCCGAAGTGCTGGTAGGTCTGGTCCACCTCCTGGAGCAGCTCCAGGGTCATATCCCGGCCCAGGTACTCGCGTAGGCGCCCACCTACATCGGGGGACAGGGTAAGCTTGCCGTCGCTGAAGGCGCCGGCGCCACCCCAACCACTGACCACAGCACAGGGATGGCACGGGGGACAGGTCTTGCTGGTGCCGGTGATGGGGCAGACCCGGCGTTTCAGGTCGCGCCCCTTCTCCAGGAGCAGGACATCCAAGCCTTCGGACTTACAGAACTCCAGGGCAGCGAATATGCCCGCCGGGCCGCTGCCCACAATGGCTACGTCGTAGTGTTGAGCCACTCTTTCCGTATAGACCGGGCCTGGCCCACTACTTCTTAAGGTGGACCTCGGCCTCTTTGGCCTGCTCCATTATCTCCCGGTAGGTCTGTTCACCCACGCACTGGGCGGCGTAGGAACACCACTGGATACACGAGGGGGTCTTGTCCCGGAACACCACGTGGCCGCAGTTGTCGCACTTGCCCTTGAACTCGTGGCTCCAGATCTCCACCGAGGCGCCGCAGTCGGGGCAAGTGAAGTCCTCCGGCACCGGACTGCGTATCCGAGAGCTGCCCGGACAGAACTTGTCATTCATCGTCATGATGTCCCCTTCCTGCGTGCGCCAACTTTGATTATAGCATGCAAGCTTAGCTTAGGCGGAAAGAGCATGGGGGACAAGGCCAAAAGTCACAGGGGCGAACAACGTGACTAGCCTTGTCTGTTGGAGGACTACCTCTGCACTGTGTGGTTACGAAGCCAAGCCGTAAGGGCGTCCCGATCAAGAGTACCTGCCGCAACTTGGAGGACTGTCGCGACTTGCTCGTCAACACTCGCGTCAATGTGATAACCATTCAATACCAGAAACGTCTCTAGAGCCGCATGACCAGTGCGCTTGTTGCCATCAACGAAGGGGTGGCCCTGAATCAGCGAGAACCCGAGAGCAGGGGCTTTCTCAACCGGGCTGGGGAAGAGGTCAACCCCGCTGAAAGTCATGCGCGGTTGGGCAACCGCCGTTTCCAACGCGCCCAAGTCAAGAATACCGACCAGGCCACCGGACTGCTGCATGACGCGGACATATATTTCCAGCACTTCATTGACGGTAAGATAGCGCACTTAAGCAAGCTGCTGGTAGAGTGCGGCGTTCTTTTGAAGCACGTACTCTAGGGCTTGCACGAAGTCCGCTTCGGAGAGAGTGAGCATGTCTTCCAGGCTCACGCGGACCAGATCTTCCGGCGAGACCTGGAAGCGGCTGGCCTTCTCGCGCAGTCTCTGCATGCGGTCATCGGAGATGGAAATGGTGATGTCGGTCATGTTCACCCCCAGAATCAAGTTTAACCGGTGTGCAAGGTGTACGCCAGTGGCACCACAAGGCCAAAAGTCACAGGGTGGCCTCATGTGGGATATGCTACATCAGCTTTGGATCTGGTCTGGGATGTCCAGAGCGGTCCGCAAGGCCTGGTTCAACGATCAGCCGCGCCCGCTCGCTGGCGTCGGCTGGAGCCGCCGGTCTGCAGCGCCTTCCTAGCCAGCCCTCCCGGTGCTAGCTGGCCATGCTGTGTGTTCTCACCTCTCGTTCCAGCCTATCGCCCAGGGAGCCCACCGCAACGTCTAAGTCATAGTCTGCCTGAAGTCCCAACCAGAATTGTGGAGAGGTGCCAAAGTAGCGTGCCAAGCGCAGGGCTGTGTCGGCAGTGATGCGCCGTTTCTCTAGAACGATCTCGTTTATGCGCCTTGGGTGGACACCAATGTCCAGGGCCAAGCGGTTTTGACTCAAGCCCATTGGCTTGAGGAATTCCTCCAACAGCACTTCCCCAGGGTGTACCGGATGTAGCTTTCCTTCTTCCATGACTAGGCTCCTCTAATGATAGTCCGTAATCTCCACGTTATGGGCATCCCCATCCTGCCATTCAAAACAAAAGCGCCAGCGATCGTTGATGCGAATGCTGTGTTGTCCAGCACGAGTTCCAACAAGCTTCTCTAGGTGATTGGCGGGCGGACTACGTAGGTCCTCCAGGGACCGCGCGTTGTTTAGCATCCGAAGCTTGCGGAGAGCCACCTGTTGCACATCTTGAGGCAACCTACGGGACCGCTGTAGGCCAAAGATTCCCTCGGTCTCTCTGTCGCGGAAGGACCGAATCACAAGTTTACTCTATAACGTTATACGTTAAACGTCAATGGGAATACTTGCGTTTGTCTGCTGGCTGGTGTCAAGGGCGGGCCACCGACCCTCACCAGACCTGCCTGGCCCAAAACCTTGCTCGGACAACCGTTGAGAACCTCGGTATTGTAGTCCGGCACTGTGCCTCACCTACGCCAACTGCTCATACTTGCTTGCCCAACGCTTGCCGATTTCAAGAAGCCCACGCGCAACTGTTTCGGCGTCGTCTTTCGGAATGCGGTAGCAGGCGGGCCAGTCACCAATTGAGTACGTGGTGTAACCGTGCTGTTCGATATCTCGTTTGGTGGGCTTGGAATCACCATACCGTTTGAACAGGTTTTCAACTTCCGCAAAGTATTCTTCGTCATCTGCTGCTGAGTGCAGAACAGTAGCAAATGCGGTTGTGAGCATATCCATTTCGACTTCGGCAAACCGTCGGCCATGTCCACCATCTGTCGTAATGCGGACAAACGGGATGCCATTGTCTGCGCAGTAGGTCCAGTACTTGTTTGACAGTTCTTCTCCCAAAGACCATCTCCAAACGAGGTAACCAGCTTGGATTGCCTGCACGATGACTTCGTTTTGCGGCATGACCCAACAGCTCCTTTTATCACTTCTTCAGGTACTTCTTCAGGTCTCGATAGTAGTTCTCGTGAGGCCCAAGCATGACCAACTCCAAGTCATCTCCAACCCTCCGATAGGCAAGCAGGCACTGAGTAGTCCTGACCTTGAACTTATGGATGAACACCCCTCTGAGGTCCCCTGTTTTCTCCTCTCCGATGGAAGAGTCCGCTGTGATTCCTCGTATCTCTTGGCCCCATGCCTCCTCATATTGAGGATGAAGCCAGGTGATGACCGGCGCCAGCCCAAGTATGTCAGGACAGTGCGTGGCTCTGGGTGCCAGATGTCCGTGGGCTGACACTAGATACGCAGACCATCCCCTACCCCTTTTGGGGGGAAAGCAAATGCACCCGCCGCCTCCGGCGCGCGCTACAGTTCTACTCTCTGCCGGACTTGGCCTTGGCTTCGGAGATGATGCGTTCGCCAATGTGGGGCGGCACCGGATCGTAGTGGCTTATTTCCCAGGTGAAGGTGCCGCGTCCCTGGGTCAGCGACCGCAGGTCCATCGCGTAGCGGAGCAGCTCCGACTGGGGCGCCTGGGCCTCGATCACGCTGAAGCTGTCCTGCTGGCCCATGCCCAGCACGCGAGCACGCTTGCCGCTGAGATCGCTAATGACCTCACCAGTGAGGGAATCAGGCACCACAACGTGCAGGTTAACTATGGGCTCGACCAGGGTGGGCTGGGCCTGCATCAGCCCCTTCTTCACACACTGGACGGCGGCAATCTCGAAGGCCATGCCTGAGGAGTCCACCGGGTGGTAGCTGCCGTCGTAGAGGGTTACCTTGACGTCGGTGACAGGATGGCCAGCTAGTATCCCCTCCTGGAGGGCCTTCATGACGCCCTTCTCTACGGCCGGGACGTACTCCTTGGGGACTGAGCCGCCGACCACCTTCTCGGCAAACTCGACACCGGTGCCCCTGGGCAGCGGCTCGAACGCCAGGTAAACGTGCCCATACTGGCCGTGGCCGCCGGACTGTTTCTTGTGTTTGAACTCAGCCTTGGTGGATGTGGAGATGGTCTCCTTGTAGGGGACCTGAGGCAGGGCCAATACCACCTCAGTGCCGAACTTCCTCTGGAGCCGCTCCGCGGCTACCTCGAGGTGGGTGTCTCCCATGCCTGTGAGCAGCATGTCACCGGTGGCGGGCTCCCGACGTAGAGAGAGACTGGGGTCCTCTTCCACCAATCGAGTCAACGCCGTGCTCATCTTGTCCAAGTCCGCCTTGCTCTTGGGATTGACGGCCATGGTGAATAGCCCCTTGGGGAACGGTATGTGTGGGAAAAGCATGGCGTGGTCTTTGGACCCCAACAGGGTGTCGCCGGTGCCCGTGGCGGCGAGTTTGGCGATGGCCCCGATGTCCCCTGCACCCACCTGAGGGACCGGCTCCTGGTTCTTGCCGCGCAGCAGGAACAACTGGCCGATGCGCTCGTCCGCGCCCTTGCTAGCGTTGTGGACCTGTGAGCCGCTGGAGATCGTTCCCGAGTACACCCGGAACAGACTTAGCTTGCCCACATAGGGGTCAGCGGTGGTCTTGAAGACCTGGGCCGCCAGTGGCCCCTGGGGGTCGGCCTTGAGGGCTACCGGGCTGGCGCCGTCGCTCCGCTGTGTTGTCGGCAGAGGCACGTCGGCGGGCGATGGCATGAGGTCCACAATGCCGTCGAGAAGGGGTTGAATGGCCTTGCCGGACAGGGCGGCCCCGGCCAGCACAGGACGTATGCTGCCGCTGCGGGAGGCGGCCCGTAGCCCCTTCAATAGAGCATCGGTAGGCAACTCCGCTCCCTCAAGGTACTTGGCCAATAGGGCATCGTCCTGTTCGGCGATGGCTTCCACCAGCTTCAGACGCAGCTCACTGGCGGGACCCTTGACCGACTCGGGGACATCGGCGCTCTTGGTCCCGTTGCCCAACTGGGCGGCCATGGTGAGCAGGTCTATCACACCTTGGAACTCGGTGGTGGCGCCTACGGGCACCTGGATGGCCAGGCACCGCTTGTCCAGCTTGGCCTGAATGTCAGCCAACACCTTGAAGAAGTCGGTGTTGTCCCGGTCCAACTGGTTGATGAAGATGATACAGGGCAGGTTGCGCCGTTGGACCTCCCGCCACATATGGCCGGTGCCCACTTGGACGCCGGATGCCGCGTCCACAACCAGCAGCGCCACGTCGGCGGCGGCGAGGGCGCCGGTCACCTCGCAGGCGTAGTCGAAGTAGCCGGGGGTGTCCAGGAGGTTGACTTTGGTCCCTTTCCACTCCAAAGGCAGCACCGAGGTGCTGACGCTGGTACGGCGCTTGATGGACTCAGTCTCGTAGTCAGAGGCGGTGGTACCCTCAGATACCTTGCCCATTCGGGAGATGGCGGCGGCGGCAAAGAGCATGGCCTCGGCCAGAGACGTTTTGCCCGAGCCGGTGTGGCCCAGCAGCGCCACGTTGCGCAATGTACGGGGATCCCGTGCCATGATGCACCCCCTAGGCTAAAGCTCTGACCAAGATTCTACCGCTTTTGCTTCGCTTTGGGAAAGCCCCCGCAAGACAGGGCCAACCACCCAAGTGGTGGTGGCATGGTCTCGTCCATGACAACTGCGCCGGAACTGCTGGGCGCCTGGAATGTTGCCCTGGCTGCTGCGTATCACGGATGTCACGGGCAGAGGTGGGCATCACCGGGCAGCCTACGGCAGCCAAAACGGAGCAATATGGTATCAAAAGAGTGCAAATACCGAGATTACCTGAGGAGAAGTGACAAACAAGGGAACCTTTCGACCACACCAGGCGTATTATTAGTTGTAACGGCCTCCGGAGGCGGTATGAAAGGGACCAGGCAATGAACGATGAGGAAGCTGTTCGATGCTGCCAGCACGGCGCTCCCGAAGCTTTCCGCCATGTAGTGGAAGAGTATGGCAAGGTCCTGTACGGTACGGCCTATCTCATGACCAGGGACCCAGATACGGCTGAGGACCTCGTGCAAGAGGCTTTCCTCTCAGCATGGAAGGGAATCAGAAGCTTTGATATTGGCCGGCCACTGAAACCCTGGCTGATGCGGATACTCGTGAACGAGGTCATGACCTACCGCAGGCGGCGCTCGTTAGCCACAACCAGCCTGGAGGAGGGGATGGAACCGGAAGGCAACGACGATCCAGCGGAGCTGGCAGAAACCAAGGACAGCAGCGAGCAGGTACGGCGAGCACTGGAGTCCCTCTCGGAAGAGCACAAGCAGGTAGTCATTCTGAAGTACTTCGACGACCTGTCGGTGCCGGAGATATCCAGTGTCCTGAAGTGCCCGACAGGTACCGTAAAGTCCAGGCTGCACCGCGCGCTGGACCAGTTGCGGCAAGGCGTAGCAAGCGATCAATACATACGGAGTGGTGGAGATGTCAAAGAGTCGTTTTACAGCGCAAGAGCTGGAACAAAGGCTAAGGGCCTACTTCTCGGCGGAGACCTCTAAGCTCCAACTGCCGGCCGACCTGTGGCCGAAGCTGGAAGCAAGGCTAGAGACGCCGCCGGCAAGGCGCGGGTCTGCTTCCCTATGGCACGGGATCCTTTCGCTCAGGCAATGGAGGCCGCTTCCGGCACTGGCCATCCCTGTTGCTCTGCTGGTCATTGTCTCCACGACGTGGCTCCTGGCCGCAGCCCCCTGGCGGGCACCTCGCCTTGCATCTACCGACGGACCTATCGCGGCCCCTTTGTTCCTCACCGTCCTGGACCCACCGGACTGGAGCGTCACTAACGGCAGGTCTGTCGCTGTTCAGGGAAGGACCCACCCTGACGCCACAGTCCTCATCAACGGAAACTCAGCGGATGTAGACCCCAGCGGTGCGTTCTCATTGCAGGTCCCCCTACAAGAGGGGCCCAACGTATTGGAGATCACTGCCACCGGCGCAAAAGACCTAGTGGTACAACAGCTTAACGTCAGCGGTGCCTCTGTGGCAGCCTCTCCGGTTTCAGGAATGGGGGGCCATCAGGCCAAAGTCTTTGTATCCGTAATTGAACCCTCGGACGGAAGCATCGTCAACGCCAAATCTGTCCCTATTCATGGAAGGACCCATCCTGACGCCACAGTCCTAATCAACGGGGACCTAGCGGAAGTGGACCCGAGCGGTGAGTTTTCGCTACTGGTCCCCTTGGAAGAGGGCCCCAACGCGGTGGAGATCACCGCCATCGGGGCAGAAGACCTAGTGGTGGAACAGCTAAGTGTCACGAGAGCGTTCGGGGCAGCCCCTGAGCTTTTGGAAATCAGCCCACCTGCGGCCAAACTCTTCGTGACCATACTGGACCCTCCCGACGGGAGCATCGTAGCTAACAAGTCCGTCACCATCCGTGGCCGGACCAAGGCCGACGCCCTGGTCCTCGCGAATGACAAGATGGCGAATGTGGGCGCCGATGGGACATTCTCCCTGAAGGTCACCTTGGACGAGGGGCCCAACGCATTCAACATCATCGCGACTGACAACGGAGACCTGGTTGAAACGATGCTGGCCGTAGTGTTCGAGCCCAGTGGGGCAGCTAACCCATAGGGTCCTCAGCGGGCACAACTACTGGACAACGGTGCACAAGCGGTAATGAGCTACATGGCAACCAGCGATTAACTGATTGAGGAGATATGAACGATGAAATCACTACTAAGAGCCATGTTCCTTCTGGTATTACTCGGCCTATTCAGCTTTGCCAGCCTTGGTACCGCGCTGGCCCAGGTTCCCTCAGGCACCTCTTCCCCTCCAGCGAAACGGGTCAACCTCACGGGGCAGATCAAGAGCATAGACCACGGTGCCAAGAGTTTCGTGCTCAAGGTCATGGACCGGTTCGATGTCACCATCAAGACCAACGCCGACACCAAGTTCCAGGTGCCCGACGACAAGAACGGCAAGCTCAATGACCTGGATGTGGGCGACCGGGTGACGGTAACTGTGGTGGAGACCGCCGACGGCGACCTGGCCCTGGTGGTAAGGCTGCTCCCCACGTACATGAGCGGCCAGATCAAGAGCATTGACCAGGCGGCCAAGAGCTTCGTGCTCATCGTCAAGGACAAGGGCGACGTCACTATCAAGACCAACGCCGACACCAAGATCAAGCTCTATGGCAATGCGGACGGCACGTTTAACGACCTCAAGGCGGGCGACCGGGTGACGGTGACGCTGTGGGAGACCAAGGATGGCAACCTCGCCCTCGTGGTAACGCTGCTACCCACATCCTTCAGCGGGCAGATCAAGAGCATAGACCAGGGGGCCAAGAGCTTCGTGGTCACGGTGAAGGACCGGGGCGATATTACCGTCAATACCAACGCCGACACCAAGATCAAGCTCTATGGCGACAAGGACGGCGCGTTTAGCGACCTCAAGGCTGGCCAGGGGGTGGCTGTGACCATGGTGCAGACCGCCGACGGCAACCTGGCCCTGGTGGTAAGGCTGCTCCCCGTCTACATTTCCGGCCCGATCAAGAGCATTGACCAGGGGGCGAAGAGCCTCGTGGTCACGGTGAAGGACCGGGGCGATGTCGCCGTCAATACCAACGCCGACACCAAGATCAAGCTCTATGGAGACAAGGACGGCACATTTAACGATCTCAAGGCGGGCAACCGGGTGGCGGTGACCATGGTGGAGACAACCGACGGCAACCTGGCCCTGGTGGTGAGGCTGCTCCCCGTGTACATTAGCGGCCCGATCAAGAGCATAGACCAGGGGGCCAAGAGCTTCGTGCTCACGGTCAAGGACAAGGGCGATGTCACCATCAAGACCAACGCCGACACCAAGTTCCAGGTGCCCGATGAGAAGAACGCCAAGCTCAATGACCTGGATGAGGGAGATCGCGTTACGGTGACCATGGTGGAGACCGCCGACGGCAACGTGGCTCTGGTGGTGACGCTGCTGCCCGTGTCCCTCAGCGGTCAGATCAAGAGCATAGACCAGGGCTCCAAGAGCTTCGTGCTCATCGTCAAGGACAAGGGCGACGTCACTATCAAGACCAACGCCGACACCAAGATCAAGCTCTATGGCAATGCGGATGGCACGCTGAATGACCTCAAGGCGGGCAACCGAGTGACGGTGACGCTGTGGGAGACCAAGGGCGACAACCTCGCTCTGGTGGTGAGGCTGCTGCCCGTGTCCCTTAGCGGCCAGATCAAGAGCATAGACCAAGCGGCGAAGAGCTTTGTGCTCACCGTTAAGGACAAGGGCGATGTTGCCATCAAGACTAACGCCGACACCAAGATCAAGCTATACGGCGACAAGGACGGCACGCTCACTGACCTCAAGGCCGGCGACCCGGTGACGGTAGCCATGGTGGAGACCGCCGACGGCAACCTGGCCCTGGTGGTAAGGCTGCTCCCCGTCTACATTTCCGGTCCGATCAAGAGCATTGACCAGGGAGCCAAGAGCCTCGTGGTTACGGTGAAGGACAAAGGCGATGTTGCCATCAAGACCAACGCCGACACCAAGATCAAGCTCTATGGCGATAAGGACGGCACGCTCAACGACCTCAAGGCGGGCGACCCGGTGACGGTAGCCATGGCGCAGACCGCCGACGGCAACCTGGCCCTGGTGGTCCGGCTGCTGCCCGTGTACATGAGCGGCCAGATCAAGAGCATAGACCAGGGCTCCAAGAGCTTCGTGCTCACGGTCAAGGACAAGGGCGATGTCACCATCAAGACCAACGCCGACACCAAGTTCCAGGTGCCCGACGAGAAGAACGGCAAGCTTAATGACCTCGACGTGGGCGACCGGGTGACGGTAGCTGTGGTGCAGATCGCCGAGGGCAACCTGGCCCTGCTGGTGAGGCTGCTCCCCACATCCCTCACCGGCCAGATCAAGAGCATAGACCAGGGGGCCAAGAGCTTCGTGCTCACGGTCAAGGACAAGGGCGATGTTGCCATCAAGACCAACGCCGACACCAAGATCAAGCTCTATGGCGACAAGGACGGCACACTGAACGACATCAAGGTGGGCGACCGGGTGACGGTGACGCTGTGGGAGACCAAGGACGACAACCTGGCCCTGGTGGTAAGGCTGCTCCCCGTCTACATTTCCGGTCCGATCAAGAGCATAGACCAGGGAGCCAAGAGCCTCGTGGTTACGGTGAAGGACAAGGGCGATGTCGCCATCAAGACCAACGCCGATACCAAGATCAAGCTCTATGGCGACAAGGACGGCACGTTTAACGACCTCAAGGTCGGCAACCCGGTGGCGGTGACTATGGTGGAGACCGCCGATGGCAACCTGGCCCTAGTGGTCCGGCTGCTCCCCGTGTCGCTTAGCGGCCAGATCAAGAGCATTGACTCGGGGGCCAAGACCTTCGTGTTCACGGTCAAGAACCGGGGCGATGTTGCCATCAAGACCAATGCTGACACCAAGGTCAAGCTCTACGGCGGTAAGGACGGCACGTTTAACAACCTCGAGGTGGGCGACCTGGTGACAGTAGCCATGGCGGAGACCGCCGATGGCAACCTGGCCCTGATGGTCCGGTTGCTTGTTGCCCAGTAACAAAGGCTAAGCACGCATCACGGTGTTGGAGGGCTGCCATGGGTACACTGGCTGTTGGAGACAAAGTAGAACGTCTGGCAGCCCTCTTCGCCCGCATCAAAGACTGCTCGCACCCCGTCATTGCTGGCCAGGATACGCTCTGAGCTTCTTCACTGGCGGGCACGCCCTCATCGAGGGCGTGCCCGGCCTGGCCAGGACTCTCACCGTGAGGACTGCGGCCTCCCGTCCGGGCACGAACTCCCCCATCCAGTGCAACTTCCCTGTATGGCTGGTACTACCGGGCAGTGGCAAGCTAAGCGGTGACCGAGCATAATCTGGGTGACCTTGCCAGCCGTTTTGGGTGGTAGCCGGATGGCCCTCACCTTGCAGCCCGACCTACAGCAACAACTGCTCTCTCTAGCCGCGCGCCGGAGTGCCCTCGCTTGCGGCGCCAATGGAAAGGGGGCTGCACAGCCCAGGCGAAACCTGTACCGCGTGCCCTTCGTGCCCATGCCGGCACGCAGCGCGGTTACCGGCAATCAGGAGAGGGGGGACCTATCCGGCTACTCGAAGACGCCGGCGACCAGGTCCTCCACGAACTCCTCCTCGTTCATGGCCAGCAGCTCGCGGTAGACCCACTCGTTGTGCTGGCCGAGGGTCGGTGCGGGCGTGGTCACCTCCAGGGGTGTCTTGGACATGCGGAACGCGAAGGTGTTGTGGGAGCACAGACCCAGCTCCGGGGCCTCCAGCCACTTCCAGTGGTCCCGGTGCTTGAGCTGGGGGTCCTCATACAGGTCCTGGGTGGTCTCGACAAGGGCCGCTGGGACGCCCCCCGCCTGGAGCGTGGCCATGAGCTGCTCGGCGGTGAACAAGCGGGTCCAGGCGTTGATATCGGCCTCCAGCTCGTCCTGGTTGTCCAATCGGCCCAGCAGTGTGCGGAACTTGGAGCCTTCCTGGGTCCACCCCGTCTTGTCCATCACCTTGCATAGCGCCACCCACTGCTGATGGTTGAACACGGTGATGGCTATCCAGCGCTCCTCACCTCGGCATTGGAACACACCGTGTGGCGCCGTGTAGGGGTTGCGGTTGCCCTGTCGCTCCGGGTGTCGCCCGTTGACGGATACGTCCAGCAGCGTCTCCTGGAGAGCATGGACGGCGCACTGGTACTGGGCCAGGTCTATATACTGCCCCTTGCCGGTGCGCAGGCGGTAGTCCAAGGCGGCCATGACGAAGGCACAGGCGAACTGAGGGCCGATCCAGTCGGTGTAGGGGATGCCAATCTCTGCGGGCTGCCGGTCGGGCCAGCCCGTGAGGTACTGCACCCCGCTGAGGCAGGGGGTAGTCACCCCGTGGCCCATCTGCATGGACATGGGGCCGGTCTGGCCGTATATGGGCACGCTGATCATGATGATGTCGGGCTTGATCTTGATCACGTCCTGGTACGACAGTCCCCAGTTGCGCATGGCCTTGGGGGTAAAGCTCTCGATGAGCACATCACCCTGGGCGATGAGGCGTTTGGCGATCTCGCGACCCTGGGGACTGCTCATATTCAAGGTGCAGCCGATCTTGTTGGTGTTGTTGTCCTCGAACATGCCGCTCTTGTTGATGCCTACGTCAAAGGTGCCGTCCGGCTTCATGCGATAGGGCCCGTTGTGGCGCAGCGCGTCGTGGCGGGTGTTGGACTCGATGTGCACGATCTCCGCCCCGTGGTGGGCCATGTACATGGCGGTGATAGGCCCTACCCCGATCCAGGAGAGGTCAATGACTCTGATGCCTTCCAGTGCCTTCTTGCCCACAGTTGTCTCCTATATGGCCCCAATGGTCTTGAGCATGCTGAGCTCTTCCCGGGTCAGCCCCAGCTCCTTCTCGTATATCTCCAGGTTGTGCTCCCCGATCTTAGGGGCACGGCCCTTGATCCGCCACGGCGTCTGGCTCAGATTGGCCGGGGGGCCGGCGTAGGTGATGGTATCCTTCAGCTCCTCGTGCTGGACCGGGACAAAGAAACCGCGCTCCTTGAGGTGGCGATCGTCGAAGAGGTCGTTGGGCGTCTGCATGGGGGTCCAGGGCACGCGGTACTTGATGGCGCCCTCCCAGATCTCCCGCTTGGTCTTGCTTTTGACCAGCTTGTCTACAAGTGGGTCCAGAAGGTCCCGCTCGGGCCTGGTCAGGAAGTCTATGGTGTCCAGGGTCCACTCGCGCTTCTTGAGGTCGGCCACGTCCCAGCCGCTGTCCTCCATCCATTGGAGGACGGGCATGATGGGGCAGCGCAGGGCGGATATGCCCACATAGCCGTCCTTGCATTTCTGGACCACCGGGACGCGGGGGGCGACCCCCCGCACGGCCCCCTGGTGGAAGGGGATACCCGCCCGCTGGTGGATGTTATGGTTCATGTACCAGTCCTCGTGGGGGCCACCGATGCCCATGCCGCCGAGGATGGCTTCCTGGGTCGAGACGTCTACGTGCTGGCCTTCGCCGGTCATCATCCGGTAGTAGTGGGCCATCAAGGAACCCACCGCCCCCTGGAGACCCGCCAGGAACAAGGCTTGGTCGCCGGCGACCCTTACGGGCGGGCGGCCGGCCTCACCGCAGATGTACATCAGTCCGCCCATGGCCTGGCCGATGAGGTCTGACCCCTGGTAATGGGCGTAGGGGCCTGTGGAGCCGAAGGGGGTGATGGAGGTCAGGATGATATCGGGCTTGATCTGTGCCAGGGCCTCGTAACCCAGGCCCAGCTTGTCCAGATAGCCCACGGGGTACGACTCGATCACGAAGTGGGCGGTCTTGACCAGGTCCCGGAATAGCGCCTGGCCGTCCTTGGTCTCCAGGTTGAGGGTTATGGAGCGCTTGGAGGTGTTGTGGGCGAACCAGTAGAGGGACTTCTCGGAATGGACCTGGTCCTTGTAGAACGGCCCCCGGTTGCGGGCCGGGTGGCCCTTGGGTGGCTCCACGATGATCACGTCTGCCCCCAGGTCACCGAGGAGCTTGCCGCAGGCAAGGCCCTGCTCGTCTGTCAGGTCCAGCACCCGATATGGGCTAAGTGCTCCGTCCCGTTGTTCCATGTGTTGTCTGCCTCCAGCCAGCTAGACAGCGCTCCCCACACCGATACTAACGTTAGGCAAGGGCGATAGCTTCCGGGGAGCCCGTAGCGTAATTAAGCCATAGACGGCGCGGGCTGTCAACGGGCGGTTCAGACTTCGGGCTACGGGCTACGGGCTTCGGACTTCGGGAACTGCTCTTGCCCCGGGGCATGGGTAGGGGCGCAGCATGCTGCGCCCCTACGTTCGCCCTACGCCGAGGATTGTTGGATTCCAAACCTACGGCCCATGTGGTTGCCATTGGTGTTGCCTTGAGCGCAAGGTGATGCTAGACTAAATACTTGCCAGGGCCAGCGTAGCTCAGAGGCAGAGCAGGGGACTCATAAGCCCTTGGTCGCTGGTTCGATTCCAGCCGCTGGCACATGTGGCGCCAGTGGGCGGTTAGCTCAGAGGCTAGAGCGCTTCGTTCACACCGAAGAGGTCACAGGTCCGAGTCCTGTACCGCCCACCATCTCACGCCGAAGAGGTCATCCCGACGAATCGGGATACCGCCCACCAACAGGGCTTCGTTCACACGGGAGAGGTCATCCCGACGGGGCGGGATACTGCTTTTGCCTCTTGCCCTTCGTGTTGGCGGCAAGGCGGTCGGCGGCAGGGGTCACGCCGATCTGGCAAGCACCCTCACTTCGCTGTTCAGCCGATCACCAAGCTGTTCTCGCTGGACGTCCAAATCGTAGCGTGCCTGGAGGTTCATCCAGAACCGCTCTGTTGTTCCGAAGTAGCGGGACAGCCGCAGTGCCGTATCGGCTGTTATGGCTCGCTTCCCCAGCACAATCTCGTTTATGCGTCGGGGGTCCACGTTGATGTCTTTCGCCAGCCGGTACTGGCTGACCGCCATCGGCTTGAGAAACTCCTCGAGCAGGACCTCTCCCGGGTGGATGGGGGGAATACTACGGTCCGTCATGAGCGTCCTCACTTACCTGTCAATGATAGTCCGTAGTAGTGTCAAGCGCCATAGCTGTCAACAGGTGAACAGGAGGCCGTGGGCCCGTTGCTGCTGGCCAGCATCGCCTACCACCACAGCGAAGAGGTCATCCCGACGGGGCGGGATACCGCTCATCAATGAGGAGAGGGAGAGAATGTAGGGCTTTCGCGATGATCTTTGCTCTGACCTTCGGATCCCTCTCTCGTTTCGAGGCCTGGGCCGCTGGGGGCGTTGCTCAAGCCTCAGCCTGTGTGCGAGGCCTTTCCCCCCTCAAGCACCGAGTCACGCATGCTTGCGGACGCTAGTGTGGAACTTTCTCAGCACTTTCCGTCGCTGTCGCTCTATGCTTGGAGAGTTCAGCAATTTGGCTGATCTTGCCATATAGTGAGTGAAGTTGCCGCTATGTTTCTGCCGCGCCTTTCGCGCCTTGATTTTCACCCCTCGTGTCGGCAACTCCGAGTACATGTTGTACAGCGCCTGTTGCCGGAGCGGAGCTTCGCTTCCTGAGGCTTTAGTCTCCTTGTCCCGGCGGAACTCGGCAGCTTGAATAGCCTTCTTCAGTTTCCGGTGATACCGATGGACGGACGACGACCTGACCAGCGTCCTGCTGCCATCAAACGTGAAACCGAGGTACTGGAGGGGGAGACAAGCCAACTGTCTGCTATTGAGTCTCTGGGTTTTCCTTTTGGAGCGTCTCAATGCCAGGGATCGCAGCTCTTGGTCGAGCCGCCGCAGTATGGGTACGCGGTGCCCTCGCGGGACAACAACCAAGATGTCGTCGCAGTAGCGCCAATACGCGCCCCCAAGTGAGTTCATCCAAGTGTGCATGGCCAAATCCAGGTCGGCCATGTACATATTGGACAACAACGGACTCAATGGCGACCCCTGGGGAATGCCCATGCCCTTTCCAAGACCGGGGTTAGGTTCTACCAGACCAGTACGCGGACCAGTACGACGAACAATTTTCTCACGGAATTGCTTCGGCGTGCACAATCGCTTGGGGTCAGCGGCCTTGTTCAGTCTGCGGGACAGAGGAATCCCGAACAGGTTGTAGACCATGTGACGCTGTACGACGCTATAGCGGGTAATGGCTTTGTAGACGGCATAGTGATCGTCGGGAAGACGGGGGACGCCTAGAAAGCGGGACCAGGTCTTTTTCAATTGTTCGTGGTTTATCGTGTCGAAGAACTTCTCGACATCCGTTGCCACGATGAGACAGCCTGGATTCCTAGTAACAAAGTCAAAGGCTATCTTCGCCAGAGTCACATTGTTTTCGCCAGTGGCGCGAAACGCAGTAACCGCTTGGCCAAGGCCATGTTCTTTCAGCCACTCCTCATAGACATCCTCAAGCTTTCGCTTGTAGTACGAGAAGATGTACCCGTCTTTGTGGGCCGGATACGAAATCGGACGGTGTTTGGGGTCCTTGATGAATGGCTTGACAGCGCCAGATATCTTCTTGATGCGCGGTGTCAGAAGGTCGTACGTGATGAAGGGATAGAACGCGTGATGCACTATTCGATCTGGATCGCTCACGTAGTTGGTTGCGGCTTGCTCACTCAGGGGGAGGTCAAAGTGAATGTAGTGTCTGCTGTGGTACCAGGGTACATTAGTGGTCAACTTTGCGACTATCCCACGTGGGCGGGGTCAAGCGACCGCGGCCAGTCTTCCCCGCCCCGTATGCTTTGCTGACATCTGAGTCCTTGTGGAACCCTGATGCAACCTCCAGCTTTCGCTGTACCGCTATTTAGGATGATACTCATGGGAGTCGTAACTTGATGAACCTTGCGGTCCAAGAGCTACTGGTACACCTGGCAGCACTCGTAGTCTACACTCTCGTGTTGGCACTCGTGCGTGGCCTGGTGTATAACCCCCTGCTCGTACGCCAACGCGCACGATACTGTGAACACTACCACATCTTGGATCACCGTGCAATCCCTTTGTCGCCTTGTTACATACGTAGGGGAGGAACTCCGTGTCCTCCCCGCTACCCCGGGAGGGCGGGCACGGAGTCCCGCCCCTACGGTTTCCCTTCATGGTTCGACAAGCTCTCCGAACGAAGTATCGGAGTCCGATGCTTCGGCTTGGACACCATGAGTGGATGGGGATTCCCTCTCCCTCTGGGAGAGGGCAGGGTGAGGGAAAGGGCGCCCTATTTGCCGGGCGCTAGCTCTTTGCGCGCGGTGCGGTCGCGGTTGCGGGAGGCGACCTGGGCGGGTGTGGCCAGAGTGAGGGCTTGCTGCGGGCAGCGCTCCAGGCAGCGGGGTTTGGGCAGCTCCGGGCAGAGGTCGCAGATCACCACGCTCTTGGTGCGCTGGTCCATGGCGATAGCGCCGAACTCGCAGGTCTCGATACACCAGCCGCACCCGCTACAGCGGGCTTTGTCCAGCAGGATAGTACCCTTGGTCTGGTCCTGGGACAGGGCATTCCTGGGGCAGGCGGCCACGCAGGGTGGGTTGGGGCACAGGCGGCAGGCGATGCTGATGGCTACGTCCGGCTCAGGCCGGGCGGTACGGATGCGGGAGACCTCCAGGTCAAAGGAGCTGGTCTTGACCATGGCGCAGGCGAACTCGCATACCTGGCAGCCGGTGCAGAGCGAAGGGTTACAGCTTAGACACGCGTGGGACACTCTGTACCTCCCGCAACTGGGCCGCAATATCGGCCATGCCCAGGTCGCGCAGCTTCTTGTCGGGGATAAGGCCCCTGGCCGTCCAGCCCCGGGCCTGGTAGTAGTCAGCGATCATCAGGTCTAGCTCTTCCCGCTTCAGGGCCACCCCCTGGCCCACGCCGTCGGGCAGCGGGTCCTTGAACAGGCGAGGGGGCAGGTCATCGTCCACGATTGTCCAGCCCTCGCGGATGTTGAATGCCTTTTTCAGATGGACGATGCGTTGCCCAGCCCGGCGCAGCCCTGGCTCGTCCATGGGCAGGCTGGTGGTAAGGTTGAAGAGCCTGGCGGCCTCGGAGTAGAGGTTGTCGAAGCAGCGGCGCAGGAACTTGCACAGTACCAGGGAGTCCAGGACGGCTGCCAGGTCCTCGGTCTCCATGGCCATCTTGCCCCGGCCTACTTCTCCGCGGAAGCGGTCCACGTTGCCGGACATGTCCACGTCGTAGGCGGCAGACCGGTTGTGGCAGGCGCCACGGGTGGCCACCGCCAGCCCCAGGGCCAGGGTCTTCAGGGCGCGCGGCTCGTAGCCGGGGAACTCCAGCCCCTTGGCGTGCATGGCCCAGTGCTCCGAGCCTTGCCCCACCGAGGCTGAGGCCCGTTTGACCCCTTCGGCCAGCAGGTCGCCCAGCCCGCTGCGCGTGGCGATGAGGGGTATCATCCGTAGCAGTGCCTCGTGGTCGCCGAAGGCCAGGTGCACTCCGGTATTCCCCACCTCGTTGAGCACTCCGCGCTGGAAGCACTCGGCGGCCCAGGCTAGCACGACCCCGGTGCTGATAGAGTCCAGCCCGTACTCGTCGCACAGCTTGGCGGCCTTGAGGATGGCTGGCGGGTTCGAGATGCCGTTCAGCGGCCCCAGGGCGAAGAGGGTCTCATAGTCAAGCTGGGCCTTGAGGCCCTGGTCCGTGCCCTCGCCCACGACGTAGTTGTGCTGGCAGGCGATGGGGCAGGCTGGGCAGGAGGTGGTGTTGCGCAGGTACTGCCGGTACAGGTGCTCCCCGCTGATAGCCTCGGCTCTGGGGAAGGTGGAGCGCTGGAAGTTGTTGGTGGGCAGCGCCCCCAGCCGGTTGAGGGTAAGCACGTTGCCCACCGTGCCCATGATGCGGTACTTCTCGGTGGCTGGACCCTGGCCGCGCTTGAGCAGGTCTACACATACCTGCTCCAACTTGGCGAAGTCCGCCACTTGGACAGCCTTGGTCCCCCGTACGGCGATGGCCTTGAGGCGCTTGGACCCCATCACTGCGCCCAGGCCCGTGCGTCCCGCCTGGCGCGTGCCGTCGTTGCCGATACAGGCATAGCGCACCAGGTTCTCCCCGGCGGGCCCGATGCTGGCCACGCGCACGGCGCTGTCCCCCAGCTCCCGGCGTATGAGCTGTTCTGTCTCGTAGGCGCCGCGGCCCCAGAGATGGCCTGCGGACCCGAGGTGCACCGCATCGTCGTCAATGAACACGTAGGTGGGTGTTGCGGCCACGCCTTTGACCACCACCGCGGCATATCCGGTGCGCTTGAAGGCCAGGGACCAGGGACCACCCGACAGGGAATCACCCACGAAGCCCGTAAGCGGCGACTTGGCGGCCACCGCGTGCTTGTTGGAGGTAGGCACCAGTGTCCCGCCCAGGGTGCTGGTGGCGAAGACCAGTGGGTTCTCAGGGCCGAGGGGGTCGGCGCCGCGGGGACAGAAGTCCCATAGCAGTCGGACCGCGAGGCCGATGCCCCCCAGGTATTGCTGGATGTAGGCGAGGGGGATGTCTTGTCTGGTGGTCTTGCTTTGAGCCAGGTCAATGACCAGTAGTGGGTAGGTTGGCTCCATCTCAGCCCCCCGCCGGTGTTGACATAATCAGGATACGGTCGCCCTGGTGGACCGGCGTGTCCAGGTCGTCGGAGAATGAGTCTCCGTTGAGGCTCACCGAGTAGTGGGGGTGCACCCCCTGTCCGTCGCCAACGAGGACTCGCCCCACCAAAGACGCTTGCTGGTGGGCAAGGGCTGCGAGGGCCTCTCGCACGCGGGCGCCGGGGGCCAGCTCCACCTCCAGCTCCGAGCACCCGGCCAGCAGCCGGGGTAGGCCGAACAGCTCCACGACGACTCGCGTCAAACTGTGGCTCCTACCTTCTGCGCCTCGTGGTAGCCCAGCAGGAAGGCCTGTTGGTCGGCTTGAAGGAAGCGGGTGGGGACGCGGCGGGCGATGGCATCCAGCCACAATTCCTCCGCGATGCCCATGTGCCAGGCCATGTAGCCGAGGAGGAGCAGGTTCACCGCGCCGGGCACGGCGTTGGCCTGGGCCAGCGCCTGCCCATCCAGGACAAACACGCGGTCGGTGCGCTGCCGCAGTGCGCCGAACAGGACGTCGTCTGTGGGATAAGCTGTCCCGCCGGTGGTCACGGTCATGGGCAGGATGGAGTGGTCGTTCACCACTGCCAGACCGCCCGGGGCGAGATAAGCCGCCCAGCGGGCAGCCTCCAGCTTCTCCATTCCCAGAAGGTAGTCAGCGCCACCGCGTTTGATCAGGGGGGAATAGACCTTGTCTCCCCAGCGTATGTGGCTCACCACCTCGCCGCCCCGTTGGGCCATGCCGATGACGTCGGCCTTCTTGACGTCGCGGCCGGTGGCCAGGGCCACCTCCCCAAGCAGGTCACTGGCCAGGATCACACCCTGGCCTCCCACGCCGGCGATGATGAAGTCTGTCTTAGGCATTCCCGTCTCTGGCTGCCCCAGCGATGGCCCGCTGTGGGCACACGTCGGCACACAGGTTGCACTGCTCGCCGATGCACAGCGGGGCCTGGATGCGCGCCTTGCCCTGCTCCATCACCAGGGCAGGGCATCCCAGCCGGATACACGCCCCGCAGCCGTCACAGGCGTCCTGCGCGGGCAATAGTGCCTCGCCTCGGAGGCCCTTGTGCACCGGGCAAGGCCCTTTCACCACTACCAGAGCGGGGGCCGAGCTTTCGATGCAACGCTTGAGGGTGGTCTCGAGTGCCGGAAGGTCAAAGGCATCCACCACGTGCACCTCGGGCACACCGATGGCCCGGCCTAGCTCGGCGTAGTCCAGGGCATGGGTGGTCTCCCCCCGGGCGGTGACGCCGGTGCCGGGGTGGCCCTGGTGGCCGGTCATGGCCGTGGAGCCATTGTCCAGCACAATTGTGGTCACCGCCCCCTTGTTGTACACCACATCAATGAGCGATGGTATGCCCGAATGCACGAATGTAGAGTCGCCCAGGACGGCCACTACCTTGTTGGGCACCCCAGCCTTGTGCATGCCCATGGCGTTGCCGATGCTGGCCCCCATGCAGCCGTTGGTGTCTATGGACAGCAAGGGCGGCAGCACGGCGAGGGTGTAACAGCCGATGTCTCCGGCAACCACCAGCCCTGCTCGCTGCAACTGTCCCAGGGCGCCTCGCTCGGAGGGCAACTCCGCCGGAGGGCTGCGGAAGAAACCGAGCCGGCGCAGGACGTAGAAGACACCGGTGTGGGGGCACCCGGGGCACAGACACGGGGGGCGGCCGGGCAGGGGTGGCGATGGGGTTGGCTCCGGCGTCGCCGGCGTCGCCGGCGCTAGGCCGAGCTTGCAGAAGCCAGCCTCGATGATGTCGGTATTGAACTCGCCGGTGGCAGGGAAAATATCCTTGCCTACGACTGGGATGCCCAGGGCCTTGATTGAATCTTCCAGGAAGGGGTCCAACTCCTCTACGACCACCACCCTCTCTACCTGTCGAGCGAACTCCTTGACCATGCGTCTTGGCAGAGGGTGAGTCATGGTCAGCTTCAGGAACGAGGCGTCGGGCAGGACCTCTCGGGCGTACTGGTAGCCTACCCCGCTGGCGATGATGCCTATCCGCCGGTCCCTGACCTCGACGGTGTTGAATGGGAAGGTCTCACTGTACTCGGCTAGCTGGGCCAACCGTCGCTCCACCACTTCATGGCGACGACGGGCGTAGGCGGGGATCATGACGTACTTCTCGGGGTTGCGGTCCAGGGGCGCCAATGGGGTGGGCACCCTGTCCCGGGGGTGTAGCTCCACCACCGAGCGGCAGTGAGAGGTGCGGGTAGTGGTGCGAAGCAAGACCGGGGTATCGAGCTCGTGGCTCATACGGAAGGCCCAGTCCACCAGCTCGTAGGCCTCCTGGCTGTCTGAAGGCTCGAGCATGGGGACCTTGGCCAGAACAGCGTAATGCCGGTTGTCCTGCTCGTTCTGGGAGCTATGGATGCCCGGGTCGTCGGCGGAGACCACCACCAGGCTGCCTCGGAGGCCGGTGTAGACGAACGAAACGAAGGGGTCCGCCGCCACGTTCAGGCCGACCATTTTCATGGACACCATAGCCTTGGCGCCGCCCAGGGCCGCTCCTACGGCCACCTCCATGGCCACCTTCTCGTTGGTGGACCACTCGACGTAAACACCCTCGCACGCGGCCAGGGTCTCCAGGATTTCGGAGCTCGGGGTACCCGGGTAGGCGGTGGCCACGGCCACGCCGGCGTGGTAGGCGCCCAAAGCGATAGCCTCGTTGCCAGAGAGGAGCCTTTTCACCGCAATACCAAAAAGCTATTCTCGGTCACAATGCAGATTAACATTAAATCTACCGTATTCGTAGCGCATTTCATAGACCCCGTTGGGGCGGCCCGATGGTTGAACCCTTCCGTCCTTTGCTGCCCCTGCTATACTAGGTACGTCGTGCAATGGTATCGGTAGCGCTCAACGACCTGTTCCACGACAGGACCAGACTGGCTATGGGTCTGGGGGGCTTCCTGTTCGCGGTGGTCTTTACTATCTTGGCAGTGGGCATGGCGAACGGGACACTGCGCTACGCTACTCGTATCCTGGACTCCGTAGACGCCGACATCTGGGCTTTCTCCAGCAAGACCTCGGACTTTCTAACTCCTCCCCCCTTCGATGCATCGGCGCTGGAACAGGTGCGAAACGCGCCGGGCGTCGAGAGCGCTTCGGCCCTGGTCCTGACCCCCTTCGCTGCTGCCAGCGCTGGCGGCGGGGAGCCTCAAGGGATCTACCTGGTGGCCTTTGAACGGGCCAGCGGCCTGGGGCAGTCCCGGATGGCAAAGGAAGGGTTGACTGCGGTGTTGGACCGGGACATGACAGTGCTCCTCGATCAGTCCGCGCTGAGGAAACTAGGCGCGCTCAAGGTTGGAGACTGGATCGAGGTGGACTATGCCGCCGTCGAGATCGTGGGCTTCTCGCGGGGCGCCACGTGGATGCAGGGAAAGCCATATGCATTCACTTCGGTGACCACCGCTGAGCGGTTGCTCCATTGGCAGGGCCGGGCCAGTGCAGGGCTGGTCAAGGTCCAGCGGGGCGCCGACGTGTCCGAGGTGCTCCGAGACCTTTCTGAGGTCCCCGGCATTCGGGCCTTGTCCAGGGAAGAGGTGCGCAACAGGTTGAGGTTCCGGTTGCTTGCGGAGAGTCCGGCGGGCTACGTGAGTGGAGCTATGGTGGCCGTAGGCTTTCTGGTGGGGCTGATGATGGTCGCCATCGCGCTGTACACGGCGACGTCCGCGAGGGCACGGGAGTTCGCTGTGCTCAAGGCCGTTGGCGCCGAGAGCGGTTACCTGTACAGGTTGGTGCTCTCGCAGACGGCGGCCATCGGTGTGATGGGCTATGTGCTGGGCCTGGCTGGTGGCTTGGCGCTGGGCAGGTTCTATGAAGACGCCACTGGCGCATACTTCAGCGTGCCACTCCCGGCCATGCTGGCCACGTTGCTGATGGTTCTGGTGATGAGTGGGGCGGCTGCGGCCCTGGCGATCAGGAAGGTGGCCGGGATCGAGCCTTCACTGGCCTTCAGGATGTAGGCTGTCGGTGTCTGAGGCAGCACAGCCGCAGCAGCCGGATATTGTCCTCTGGATGCGCAACGCCACCAAAGAGTACGGCAAGGGGCGGGCGAAGGCCTTGGCCGTAAGCGACGTAAGCCTTGAGATCAGGCGTGGCGAGGTTGTGCTGGTCATGGGACCCAGCGGGTCTGGCAAGACCACCTTGATTTCCATGATGGGAGGTATCCTTCGTCCCACCAGCGGCAACGTCTGGCTTTTGGGGACCGAGACCAGCGCTTTGCAGGGCAGCGACCTCACCCGGGTGCGCAGACACCATGTTGGCTTCGTTTTCCAGACCTTCAACCTGCTACGCTCGTTGAGGGCCTGGGAGAACGTCGCTGTAGCCCTGCGTCTGGCTGGCCGGAGCGGCCCGGAGGCGAAGCGGCGGGCAATGGACCTGATCGAGATGGTGGGGCTGGGTGACAAGCAGCACGAGTTGCCCGCAGACCTCACGGGTGGGGAGCAACAGCGGGTATCCATCGCCCGGGCGCTGGCCAACGACCCCTCGCTGGTGCTGGCCGATGAGCCGACCGCCAGTTTGGATTCCCAAGCTGGCCGTCTCGCAGTGGATATCCTGTGTAGCCTGTCCAGAGACAAGGGGCGCTCCCTGGTGATCGCTACCCATGACGCCCGCATCAGAGACGTAGCGGACCGTGTGCTCTACCTGGAGGACGGGCGAATCGCCAAGAACCGGCCCGGTAGGTAGCGTGGGATGTTAGGGGGGGGCGGCGCCGCCCTCGCGTGGCGTCCTGCGGGTTACCGCTCTGGCGGCCTAGCCCTCGCTGCTCATGCGGCGGGCCAGCGTGAACAGGAACATGGAGAAGCCCAGCACGCCCATGGGCCCCTGGATCGAGGCGAGCAACTGGCCGACAGAGCCCTGAGGGGCCAGGTCAGTGAAGGAGACGCCCGCCATGGTGCGCAGGCTGAAAAGGAGGTAGTCCCGGAGGCTGACCGCCGATGTGGCTGCCTCGTGGCGCACTCCTTGCGAGAGCCAGTAGAGAGTGGGGAAGACCACCATACCCAGGATAAGGAGCCAGGCCAAGACCTGAAGGGGTTTCTCGGCATAGCCAGACGAGACCTTCCAGAAGGCGTGCTCCGCCCAGGGCAGTAATGCCCGCCAATCGTGACGGCGCAGCCGGTCCTGGATCTCCTTGCGCTCCATGTTTCGCTCCTGGATATAGGCCCAGTTGGCGTCAGAGTACTGCCCCATGTTGCGGAAGTTGGCCTTGAGGGCGATGTAGGCCCCCTTGGCCTTGCCCCACATCTTGGCCTGCTCTTCGCCTAGGCCGGACTCGAAGCGGTCTCGGCGGAGAATGGTCTGGTTCAGCCAGGCGTCCTCCAGGAAAATCCCGTCCAGGGAGGCGACGGGCCTGAGGTCCACGCCCTCCAGGTGTGCGGATTCCAGGTGCGCGCGCTTGAAGTTGGCGCCTTTGACGTCGGCGGCGTGGAGCTTGGCCCCCACCAGGTTGGCTTGCTCCAGGTTGGCCCCCGCAAGGACTGCGCCCGACAAGTCGGCGTCCTTCAGGTCTGCGCCCGAGAGGTTGGCGCCTTCCAGGAAAGCCCCCACCAGCTTGGCCCGGGGGAGATGCACTCCGGCCAGATTCGCTCCTCGGAGGTACGCCCCCGAAAGGTGGGCCTCCCACATATCGGCGCCGGCGAGGTTGCCTTTGCCCAGGTCGGCCCGTTCCAGGTTGCACAGGCCCAAATAGGCGCCCTCCAGGTGCGACTCCCAGAGATCGGCGCCGGTCAGGTTGCATCGCCAGAGTTGGGCCTGGCGCAGGTTGGCCCCGGACAGGTCGAGACCCCCAGTCCGGCCCGAGTACCAGGATGGCTCCGAGCCGTTCTTGGGCCAACCCCGCTCCCGCCGCTTGCGTTGCACCAGCTCCGCGCTCAGGTCCAGGCCGCGGAGGTCTTTTCCCGAAAGGTCCACCTTTGCCGGGTCGCCGGCGCGCTCCACCATATCCAGAATGGCGTCTACGCTGTAGTCGCTCATGTGGCCTAGTTTACACCCTGCTAGCTGTGACGTGAATGGTACTTGTGGGCAGGGGAACAGGTTGTCGTGTGTTCACGGGTTGAGATGTGCCCCCTCCAGGGAACGGGCTGACTGAAGCTGCTCGGGTCCAACGTGGGCGCCGGTCAGATTGGCGCCGGAAAGATCGGCGCCGGTGAGGGTACTGCCACGCAGATGGGCGCGGCGAAGGTTGGTGCCTCGCATATTGGCATCGGTGAGGTCTGCGCCCTCGAAGTGGGCGCCCACCATGACTGCGCCCTCCAGGTTGACTGACGGCATGTAGACGCTGTGCAGGCTGGCCCCAGCCAGGATGGCCCCAGATAGGTCGGCGCGACTCAGGTCCGCCTTGGTCAGTTTGGTCTCCCACAGACGCGCGCCGCTCAGATTGATGCCCTTGGTGTTCGGAGAGTACCAGGCAGGCCAGTCGCCACGTGCTTGGCGGTAACCCACGGCCTTTTCCGTCGCCGTCTGGGCGCTCAGGTCTATCCCGCTCAGGTCCTTGCCGGAGAGGTCCAGCCCTTTGGGGCCGCCGTGTGTCTCGATCATGTCCAGGATTTGGTCCGTGGTGTACTGACTCACGGGGCTAGTTTACGCGAAACGCGGTGCCCCTTGTAGGGGCGTTCCGCGGATTGCCCTCTAACAGCCGTGGCGGTGGGCACGAACGCAGGGCGGACGGCTGTCCGCCCCTACAGGGGGTGGGCACCCCGCGTTTCACGCGGTGGTGGTGGCTAATGAGGATGGCACCTGCTCCAGCGCCTTGGGCTGGGAGGCGCGCTCACTGTCCCCTTGACGCACCATCACCAACGGAAGAATCACCCGCCCACTTCTTGAAGTAGCCGGCGTTCTTCTCGACGAAGCCCTTCCACTTTTCGGGAATCTGGTCGTTCGGAAAGATGGCTTTCACCGGGCAGGCTTCGACACAGGCGCCACACTCGATGCAGTCCTCGGGGTCAATGTAGAACTGCTCATCCTCTTGTCTGCCATGAATACAACCCACTGGACAGACGTCAATGCAGGCCCCGTCCCTAACGTTGACGCACGGTGCGGCAATCACATATGCCATCTCGGACTCACCTCCATGCTCAAGGCGACCTGCCAATCCCGACGATTCGGGACCGCCAACGCATCAAGAGCGTAGCAGTATGGCTGGTCATCTCTTAGGTTGGGCAGCTATCTGTCTGGCCCTGCCCCACCCCTTCTTTCCCTTCCAGCTTGGGCTGTGAATCACACAACCGGGGACCTTGCAGGGCTTTTCTTCCGGGGCGTAGGCGCTGTCATAGTCTAACCACTGCATCCGGTAGTGGGGGTCCTTCCCCCAGATGAGGTCGTCAATCCAGAGCAGTGGCTTGACGACGAGCGGCCTCATGGATATCGGCGTCCCCTTGACCAGCGACAAGGCCAGACTGTGCCACCACGTGTCCCGCTTGTAGTAGCAGCACGACACGACGCAGGTCTGGCACACCTCCCACTGGTCCGCGTGGAATGCCCGGAGCTTGTAGCAGGAGTCCACGTTCACCCGCCACTTCTCTACGCCGTTGTACACCTCTTTGTCGCCAAAAGGGATGCTGCGAGAAGGGCAGGTACGAGCGCATTTCTTGCACAGTCTACAGAAGTCCTCAACCCCCACGTCCACCGGATGGTCCACGGCCAAGGGGAGGTCGGTGGTGACCGCGAATAGGTGTAGCCCCGGACCGTACTTCTCGTTGATGAGCAGGCCGTTTCTTCCCAGCTCGCCAAGTCCCGCCATCACGGCCAGGGGGATTGGGTTCACGTCGTTGTGGCCGGAGTCGTGGGCCATCGCCGGATACCCCATTTCCCGAATGTATGCTGCCAGATTGAATGCTATGACGCACGTGAGAGCACTGCCTACGCTGTACTCTGCGTCGCTGATCCGGCTGGGGTTGGACCGGTACATGTTGTAGTCGCCGGCGGTGCCCAGGCATATGGCGAAGCGGTGAGGGAGGTGTATCTCCTCGCCATCCTTCTCACCACGGGCGGCACTGCCGCCACTGCGATGAGAGTACACGTAGGCCTGGTCCAGGTTGGCTATGCCTACCACGTCAGCACCCAGGAACCTGGCGACCCCCTTGATTTTCTTTGCCATGGCCACTGGGTCTGATACCTCGGTCCTGTTCGGGTTCACTGCCCCGTCAGCGGTGTTGCCCATCACCCAGGTAAGGCAGTTGCAGCGATCGGTGGCGTTGCTGGAGCGGACTATTCGGCGAAAGGGGTCTGTGGAGGGAGACGTCCGCAGTCTCAATAGGCGCTGGCCGAGCTCGCCCCGTTGCATTCGGGGATGTGGGGTATCCCTCTCGTCAACCCGCCCCTGTGGTCCGACTATTCTGACCGTTCGCACACGTCCCTCCTTCGGCACAAGGTGCAACGATGATAAGCTCGCAGTGGGTGATTGTCAAAGCAGATTATCTTTGGCAAGACGCCGTTTAGTGTGGGTGCTCTGGCTAGACAGCCTTGGTGACCTTGACCCGGATGCAGCCATCCACCTGTCCCGAGACATGGTCTATGCGGTCGGCCGCCTGCGGCAACAAGGCGCCAAAGTGGATACCCTTCCCTCGGGCCACCGGCTTGCCCGTTGCCCAGCTCCCGAAGCTTCCTCCAATGGCCACAGCCTCCGGGTGGATGCCTTCGATGATCTTGGCCCGACCCCGGACTTTGCCGGTGGTTGACTCTATGCAGATAAGGTCGCCGTTCTTGATCCCCTTGCGGGCAGCCGTTACAGGGTTAATGAGGACATTGTAGCCGTACCGGTGCCGCTCGGTGAGCTCCTGTAGCCAGGGATTGTTGGGGGTGACGGAGTGGGCATGGAAGGGGAACTTGTAGCTCACAGCGACCAGGTCATAGTCAGGGTCCGGCTGCGAAAAGGCCGGCTCCGGCTTCCAGTCTGGTATCGGCTGATAGTCGGAGACATCCCAGGGGATGCCCAGCTCGGCCGTCACCGCCTTGACCTCTTCCCCGCGCCTCTTGGCAATCTCGTGATATAGGGGAATCCTGGCCTTCATGACGGGCAGGGGATACAGCTCGTCCACCTTCCGCTTGACTCGCACATTCACCTGCTTCTGCATCCACTCCAGGCCGTGCTCCGGTCCCAGCAGGGACCTGGACCAACGGTCCGCGATCTCCTCGTAGGCATAGCGGGTGTCAGCGTCGAGGCGGAGAGGTCCCTGCAACCCAAGCTTGGAGTTCAGGAGGGTATTCAGCTTAGCGGTGAAGCCGAGCCTATGGGCCAGCTCCAGGAGGACGTCCCGCCACATCCGGGCCTCCCCAGGCGGCTCCACAGTAGGCACCTGGACTCGCCACATGAAGTCGGCGGAGCTGGGGATACTCGTGTACCAGTCGTTAGGAAACAGGACCAGCCTCTCCAACTGGTGCGTGTCGGGGAGCACCAGGTCGGCGAACTCGCCGACTTCATCAACCTCCTGAGCAAAGCAGATGATGAAGGACAGCCTCTTGAGGACCTCTGCCATTTGCTCGCGGTTGGAGGACAGCAACATGAAGTTGCTCCGGCAGTTGATCATGACTTCCGGCTCCGGGGCTAGCCGCCGACGCCTGGCCTCATCCCCCATATTCACCAGGAACATGGCGTTGGTCCCATTCCCCAACGGGAACAGCTCCCTACACCCCAGGCCATCGGGTGCTTTCACCTGATGGGTATAGGCGTTAATGCCGTGACTGACGGGAGGAGGGGGCATCAGCATGCCGTCCGGGTCACTCTCTGGCCCCCACATCCCGTGGGGGCCTACGAGATTGAATCCCCAGGTGCCCCCCGGCACATAGACATTGCCTATGATCACATTCAGGAGCTGCACGGACCAGCCATTGAGGGCGGAATGGGCATGCCGGACAACTCCAGAGAAAGCCAGGGACGCCGCTGGCCTGAATGGCAGTTGGCGGCCCTCTAGCACGATGGTGGAGCCTATGCTGGCGGCCTCGCCGTATTCCTTGGCCAGTCGGCGGATGGTGGCCGCGGGAACGGTGGTGATGCTTTCCGCGTACTCTGGGGTGTATCTCTTGACGTGCTCCCTGACCAGTTGGAAGGATGGCTGGCACCGCACTCCGTTTACGGTGAGTTCACCCTCCAGGGAGGGTTCCGCAGCCTCATCGTAGGGCCTGGCTTGGGCAGCCTGGATGTCCCAGACCAGGGGTTTGCCTGTCCGCTGGTCTCGCACATAGAGCCCGTCAGGCCCTATGAGGTAGGCGCCGTTGCTATGGTGCTTCAGGAACTCGGCGTCATAGACTCCCAGGTCGTTTAGCAGCAGATTGACTAGGGCCAGGGCGAAGGCAGCATCCGTGCCCGGCCGAATGGGTATCCAGTCGTCCGCCTTGGCAGCCGCCTGGTTCAGCACTGGGTCAACAACCACCAGCCTTAGCCCCCGCGCCCGGGCATCCGCCATCTCTCGGGAAAACAGGTTGGCCCCCTTTTGAGTGCCAAACCCCAGTTGGTTGCCCCACAGGATGAGATAGCGGCAGTGGGCCAGGTCCACCCCCTGTTGGAAGGTGCCCGTTATGGGGTAGGTCATGACGTGCTTGCCCGGCCCGGGGGCGAAGGTGCTGGTCAGCGTCTGTCTGCCACCGAAGGCGCTGGCCCACGCCGAAGCGATCTGGTCCGTCACCGCCGAGTCCTTGGAGGAGAACAGCAGCTTCTGGGGGTTATCCTCTCGGAGGGCCTTGAGCCTGGCCACCGCTATGTCCAGGGCTTCTTCCCAGGTTATGCGTTTCCAGCGTGGATCAACACCTATGCCTTTCTCGGGGTTTGTCCTCTTCAGGGGGTATGTCACCCGGTGGGGGCTGTAGGCAGCGATCAGGGTAGAGTTGCCCTTGGCACACAGGCGGCCCTCGTTCAGGGGGCAGTTGGGGTCGCCCTCAATCCTGACCATGACACCATCCACTCGGTGGACCATGAGGCCGCACCGGGTGCTGCACAGGTCACAGGAGCTGGGTAGCCAGACGTCGTCACGCATTGTAGCTTTCTGCATTCTCACCACCTGCCCTGGCGAAGGCCACCATCCCAGGCCATGCGCTTGTCGCCGGCTACTTGTCCAGCCACAGGACTTCGGTGGTGGTGCTGGTGTAGTACTGGTCCCCGCCCCGGAAGTTCTTCACGTAGTCCCTGGAGCCGTAGAACTCCAGGGGATATGCGCCGGCGGCGGGCTCCCACGCCTGGTCAAGCACTCTGATTACCAGTTGCTTGTATATGAGCTCGCCCTTCTTCAGGTCGGTTTCCCTCATGAAGGAATCTATCAGGCGGTCCACCTCGGAGTCCTTGATATGGCTGCGGTTGGTGGCGGGGTATGACTTGCTCCACCAGTAGGCCAGGCTGTCCAGGGGGCTATCGAAGTTGAGCGGGCCGAAGGCCAGTTGGTCCTTCCCGAAATCGCCCGTGCTGATGAAGTGGGTCCACTCGATCTCGGGGACCCAGTGGGGCTTGGCATTGAAACCCACGGCTTGGAGCAGGGATACCATGGCCTCAGCCATCTCGGGGAAGGGGGAGCTGCGCCCTGTGCTTAAGAACAGGCCCACTTCTGTGGGGAACTTGCCGGGCTGCTCAGCCTTGTACTCGGCCACGAGCTGTTTGGCCCGTTGGGGGTCGTACTTCACCCATTGGGCTACCTCCGGGGGTAGCTCGTCCCAGCCGGGCTGATGGTTAAGGACCTCCCGCGGCGAGTGGGGGGCGGTAATCCCCTGGCCCAGCAGGATGGACTTCACCAGGCCGTCGCGGTCTATGGACATCTGGAGGGCGCGGCGTACCCGCACATCGTTGAAGGGGGGCTGATCAGTAAGGAACTGCATGCGGCCGGCATAGGTGGTTGCCGGTGGGCAACTCTGGATGTTTACGCCGCTTCCCTTCTTGAGGTCCAGGGCGATTGCTGCCGGGATGGGCGAGAAAACCAGGTCTATAGCCCCAGAGCGCAAGGTCGCTATCCGCGTGCTCACGTCGGGCATGACCATGAATCGCACGGCATCCAGATAGGGTAGCCCCTTCTTAAAGTAGGCGGGGTGCTTGACGAAGTTGGTGCTGATGCCAGGGATGTGTTTCTCAAACATGAAGGGGCCGCTTCCGATATAGGACTTCGCGGGGTCGTTCCAGCGACCCTTGTCGTCTACCACCTCCCGGGGCACGACCAGCGCCCCATACTTGTCGGTCAGTCCCTCGCTGACGAGGAGTGGCTGGGGGCCCTTCGTCTGGAATTGTACGGTGTAGGGGCCGGTGGCCTCGACCTTGGTGACGAAGGGCGCTAGCGGCTCCAGGCCCTTGATGGTGTCCTTTATGACGAACTGGTTAGCGCTCCAGGCCACGTCCTCGGCGGTGAGCTCCCGGCCGTTGACCGGGGCCTTGTTGTGGAACTTCACACCCTCGAGGATCTTAATCTCCAGCAGGTCGTCCCGCAGCCACTGCCAGCTCTTTACCAGCTCTTGGGTGACTGACAGCCGGCAGTCTGTCTGTGGGGTGGCGGGGTTGACGAACAGCATGCTGAACACCATGTTGTGCCTGGTGCGCACGTCCCGAGAGCCGCTTTTGATCTGCCAGCCGTCCCAGCTCCGCGGCTCCCTGTAATCGGCGATCATCTTCACCGTGCCGCCGGACTTGGCGCCGGTCGGAGCAACCGTGGCCGCGGCCGTGGGCTGGGGTGTGGAGGTGGGGAGGCCCCCCACCGGGGTGGGCCTGGAGGTAGCAGGTGTGGCCGTGGCCACTGCTGCTACGCTCGTGGTTGGCACCGGCGTCGCGGTAGCCGCCGGGCCGCACGCAGCCAGTAGAAGTCCAATGGTCCCTGTCCAGACTAGTATGCGCCGCTTCATGGCATCCTCCCTGCGGGGACACGATCGGGATCCTGGTTCCAGCCCTCGATTGGGCCGGGCTCGGCCCCTTGCCCCTCTGCCGCAACGACAACACTGTGGCAGACGGGCTAGCGCAGAATCAGAGATAGGGAGACGTCCGTTGTGGACCTTGCTCGTGTTGATGGTCTGGAGCAGGCACCTGGTCCCCCTCCCTTGGCCTCCAACAGCAATATAGAGGGTAAGCCGTGGAGCGCGCCGCAGTCTGTCCCTGTTGACCGCGCTGCGGTTGCGCGCTCCCCCCCGTAGCCACCATTGGGATATCATCCGAATTATCACACCATGCGGTCGTTGTCAACGGGGACAGGTCGGCGAATAATGGCCCATAATGCGGAGCCGGTAGGCCTTGTCCTAGCTAGACGCTGGGACAAGGGACCATCCCCTACCCAGCAAAGTGATGTCCGCCACGGACAAACGCCGAATTACGCCCCGGATACCGGACTGAGGAATCGGCTGGGAGTGGTCAGGCAGACACCAGTCCGATATGCGACGACGGAGGGGGATGCGTAGCGGCAATTCATGAATTGCCGCTACGGGCGGGGCACAGGGAGACCAGCACTTGCTCCAGCGCCTTGGGCCAGGACTGGCCCAGCTTGGACGTGTCCAGGCGCACCTGGGTGGTGCCCACGGTCACCCCCTGTAGGGTGGGTGCAGCGAAGCGCAACCCACCAGCGGGGGCGGGCAGCCGCTCGCGGGCGCGAAGCACGATGTACCCGTCCTCGGCAGCCACGGAGTAGAAGCCCGCCTGTGTGGCCAGCGCCTTGACCCGCACCATGTAGAGCAGGTTGTCCACAGCCTCCGGAAGCGGGCCAAAGCGGTCCGTCCACTCCTGGCGGATGTCCTCGATCTCCGTGGGCGTGAGGGGTTGGACCAGGCGCTGGTACAGGGTGAGGCGGCTGGGGAGATGGGGCACGTACTCCTCGGGGATATGCGCCGTCAGGGGCAGCTCCACGGTGGCTGCCGGCACCGGTGGTGGGGGTGGAGGCTCGCCGCGGAGCCTGGCCCGCAGCCCCTCCACGGCGTGGGCCAGCATCCGGCAGTAAAGGTCGAAGCCCACGGCGGCGATATGCCCATGCTGGGACGTGCCCAGCAGGTTGCCGGCCCCCCGGATCTCCAGGTCCTTCATGGCGATGCGGAACCCCGCCCCGAGCTCGGTGGCGTCGCGGATGGTCCCCAGGCGCTTGCTGGCGGTCTCCGTGAGGGGGCGGCTCCGGTCGAAGAACAGGTAGGCATAGGCCCGGTTGCGCCCTCGACCCACCCGTCCCCGGAGCTGGTAGAGCTGGGCCAGCCCCAGCTTGTCGGCGGGGTAGATGATGAGCGTGTTGGCGTTGGGCAGGTCCAACCCCGCCTCGATGATGGTGGTGCACACCAGGACATCGGCTTTCCCCGAGGCGAACTCCACCATCACTGCCTCCAGCGCCTCCTCGGGCATCTGGCCGTGGCCGATGGCAATGCGGGCCTCGGGGACCAGCTCCTCCAGGTGGCGGGCGACGATGTGGATGTCGTGCACCCGGTTGTGGACGAAGAAGACCTGCCCGCCCCGGTCAAGCTCTCGCAGGATGGCCTCCCGGACCAGCTCTTCCTTGTACGGCGACACGTAGGTCTTGATGGGCAGCCGCTCCTCCGGTGGCGTCTCCATGGTGCTCATGTCCCGCACCGAGACCAGGGACATGTACAGCGAGCGCGGGATGGGCGTGGCGCTCATGGAGAGCACGTCCACCTCTCGGCGCATCTGCTTGAGGCGCTCCTTGTGCAGCACACCGAAGCGGTGCTCCTCGTCTATGATGACCAGCCCCAGCTTCTTGAAGGCGATGTCCTTCTGGAGCAGGCGGTGCGTGCCAATGACGATGTCCACGGTCCCTGTGGCCAGCCCGGCGGCCACCTCGTCCTGCTCCTTGGGCGAGCGGAAGCGGCTGAGCACATCCACCTTGATTGGGAAGGGGGACAGTCGCTCACGGAAGGTCTCGTAGTGCTGCTGTGCCAGCACCGTGGTGGGCACGAGCACCCCCACCTGGTAGCCGTCGGATATTGCCTTGAAGGCGGCGCGCAGGGCGACCTCCGTCTTGCCGTAGCCCACGTCGCCGCACACCAGGCGGTCCATGGGCCGGGCCGACTGCATGTCGGCCTTCACCTCCTGGACGGCGCGGAGCTGGTCCGCCGTCTCCACGAAGGGGAAGGATGACTCCAGCTCTTGCTGCCAGGCGCTGTCCGGCGAGAAGGCGATGCCAGGGACGACCTCTCGCGCGGCGTAGACCTCCAGCAGCTCCCAGGCGACCTTGGCGGCGGACTCGGCGGCCTTCTGCTTGGCCTTGGCCCACTCGCCGCCGCCCAGGCGGTTCAACGTGGGAGGCTGCCCGCCTACGGCGAAGTACGGCCCGATACGGTCCATCTGGTCAATGGGCACGTACAGCTTGTCGCCCTGGGCGTACTCCACCAGGAGGTACTCGCGCTGGGCGCCTGATACCTCCATGGTGGTGGTGCCCGCGAAGCGCCCGATGCCGTGGTCCACGTGGACGACGTAGTCGCCCGGGCTAAGCTCGGCGAGGGCCAGGTGGCGCGCCGGCTGGCGCCTGACCTGCCGGCGTACCTTGAGCAGGCCGAAAAGCTCGGTGTCGGTGAGCAGGACGAACGGTTCATCCCCTTTCATTGCGAAGCCGCCGGACAGTCCCCCTTGGACCAGAGTCAGCGAGCCCGGCGGCGGCATCTCCGCGATGACCTCCCGAGGGGTGGCGAAAATACCGTGTTCCTCTTCCAGCAGATCGGACAGGCGTCGGGCCTGGTGAGAGACGATGACCACCCGCTCCCGCTTCTGCGTGCGCGCCGCCGCCTCTGCCAGCGCTACGGGGAGCTGGCCCCCGTAGGAGGGCGGCGACACAAAGGCCAGTCCCGATGAGTCGGGATTGTCGCCCGCCCACGGGTCAAGTGCCAGTGACACCCCGACCGGTCGGGACTCCAGGCGTGAGGCAAGCTCGGGCCAGTCCCAGTAGGGGCGCGGGAAGTCCCGGGGCAGCTCGCCGCGACGGGACGCCTCATCGCGGAGCTCCTCGGCGCGGGCGGCCACCTCTTCGGCCTCGCCCCGAAGTCGGTCTGGGTCGCCGAGCACCAAGAGACCGTCCAGCGGCATGAAGTCCAGCAGGCAACCATGAGGGAATAGCGGGATGAAGAACTCCAGGTCTTCGTCGCTGGCTCCCAGACGCTCCATGTCTTCGGCGGACAGGACAATCTCCCTTGCGGGCACGATGCTGGCCCACTTGATCGTCGCCACCGAGCGCTGGGTCGCTGGGTCGAACAGGCGGAGGCTTTCGATCTCGTCGCCGTAGAACTCGATGCGGAGGGGATAGTCGCTGTCCGGGGAGAACACGTCCAGGATGCCCCCCCGGCGGCTGAAGGTGCCGGGCACCTCGACGGCATGCTCCGCGCTGTAGCCCATGCCCACCCACCGCGCCGTCAGCGCCTCCGGCGTCACCTTCATCCTTGCCTCGACTGTATGGCACGCCCCCCGGAACGCCGGCGCCGGCATCGTCTTGGCCATCAGCGCATGTGCGCTGGCCACCACCAGGGGAGGTTGGTCGTGCGGGGACCTTTCTTCGGGGCGAGAAGCGGACGTAGGGGCATGGCGCGCCATGCCCCTACGATTGTCCGAGGTCTTCCGTTCGCCGAGAAGGAGGGTGGCCAGGGCGCGCAGGCGCTGGGTGCGGGTGGTGGCGTCCCAGGGGAGGCGCTCGTAGGGGAGGGCATCAGGCTCAGGGAAGAGCAGCACCGGCGTGTCTGGAGGGCACCAGGCCTCGAGCTGGTCGCGCAGCTCCTTGGCCTCCTCCACGCCGGGCACCACGATGAGCAACGGACGAGCTATGTCTTGGTGCAGGCCGGCGAGCACGTAGGGCCAGGCTACAGGGGGCACCTGGGCACGGCATGGCCCCTGGCCGTCTCCCTGGCCAGGAGTGCGGGCACGCAGTTCCTGGACTAAGCGGCCATACTCCGGCAGGTGCCAGAGCAGGGGCAGCAGACCAGCCAGGTTCATTTCTTTACCAACGCCAAAAGGAGTCCCGACGGCGTCGGGGCCCTTTGGGCTATTGTAGCATGGGGATGGAAATGTACGACATGCTGCCGTACGGCAGTTGCGGGGACCTCGCCGTTAGCTGGAGCTAGCGATTGTGGTCGGCTTTTCTGCCATCACGTGGACGCGGCTCCCATCCGGTGCATAGATCAAACCGCGCGCCCAGTCGAGATTGCAGCCCATCAAAAGCTTAGGTGATTCGGCTGGCGTACTCCCGGCGGAATTCCCCGTAAACGATTCGTAGAACCTTTTGCCGGTCTTCCGGATCGTCGAAACTTGCAGCCAGCTTCACGACCTCGTCTTTGCTGATGCATTGGATCTTCATGTCGATAAGGTATTGCTTAACCTCTTTGGAAATGTCGTCGATGACGAGAATCACGTTCCCATCCTGCAACCGTTCCGTGTCGAAGTTCGACTTGAGTTCGGCATAGACTAGGTCTGCTTGCGACTCCGTGTGAAGGCGTAACCTCTTGACTTGGTAAACGACGCCGAAGTTGGTTGACAGGTCAACGCCTTTGTCGTGGGCAGACGTGCGCGTGTCGCGGTAGATTTTGCAGGCGAATTTCTCCAAGTGAACTTTGATGACCGCGAAACTGAAAATCTCAAAATTGCCTGGGTTTTTCCCAATCTGTTCCCGAATCAAGTCCAAGAAGCGCTCCCGTGATTCAGCCAAGGTAGCGCGCGCAGTAGGTTCATGTAGGAGCGGGACAACACCCAAACGGTCGTTGATGTGTTGCTTGATCCGTTCAGGAATCCATTCGCACAGGGCATCAGCATGGTCGGTGTACGGCGGAAGCAGACGGTATACGAGGTGCTCCACCGGTTCCAGAACACCGTAGCGCGACATGCGGGTGCCATACGCATCGTAGTATTTCGCGCCGATATGGACATCGTGCCCAAGATACGCTTTCATTTGCCTAACGGCGCCCTCATATGCTTTGTGGATATCTGAATCCGAGAAGACGGTTTTCTTAGACGCGGAGTACTCTCGGAGGAGGCCCAAAGTGACGATCGGAGCAATCACCTTGGTTTGTGAGTTCTTGAGCATGCGCTCAATCTCGTCTTTGCAGGCTTCGTCGAGGTTGATGGAGCGTTTTGGCTTCACACTACGACTTCCTCTAACGCGGATGCAACTCTCAGCAGGAACGTCTCTGGTGCCTCTCCCCGTGGTAGTTCTGTGCCAACCAGAGCTGTCGGTCGGCTTGTGTAGACAATCCGCTCTTGGGATAACTCGTAGCGGTGGCCTCCTGCTGTGGGCGGGCGCACATCATAGATGAGCCACGCAGTATCCGCTTCGCCCTTGTCGACTTCTTGCAGCGCGGGCAGGTTATGAAAGAAGGCTTTGCTCAGTGCGACAGCCGTCCTATTTCCCAACGCGTCGAGGACGCCGCCCTTCATGATGGCCTGACGCGCCGTAAGCTTCCCCCGAGACGACAGGTAGTCAGGACGAGGGTAGTTGGGTTGTTGTCGCCAGTCCATTTGCGCATTCCTGGCAGGGTCGGCCATATAGTGCTCGAAGGGACGGCGCACATTGCCAGAGATGTAGACCCCCTGTACCTCAAGCGCTCCGTAGTCGAGTATGCGCCCCCGCTTATCATAGGACACCAGAACGATGTCTATGTTGCCCGCGGTCTTTCCGTACTTGTCATTGAGCCGGACCTCGGCCAAGGACGTCCAGGTTGCGCCAGGCGGGAAGAAGAAGGCGGCGGCATCCTCCGCTATGAGCCAGTCCTGCCGGAACCGTATTGGGCAGGTAATCACCACGTTGTCGTCGTCGTAGATACTGCACACGCCGAGTGGGTCGTTTGCCTTGTCCTTGGTGCAGTTGGGGACCTTGTTGTTGTACGGACACAGCCGGAGCTTGCGATACCGTGTTGCTTCCTGAGACATGTTGCCTGCCGGGAATCCAAAGACCTCGGCCAACGGGTGCGTTCGCAAACTTCGTATCTCCTCTTGGGGCCGATACTATGCCCGCTGCGGGCCACTGTCAAGCTGTCTGCCCGTTGACACGCCCACCTCCGGTGCTAGAATAAGCCTATCGCAGAAACGGGAGGCTCGCTTCGTTCGGGCCTAGCTTGCGTTTGAGGGAGAGATAAATGGCCACGTTCACCACTGTCACCAAGCCCCAGGTCCGGTCCGACGCCTTCCTGAAGGCCGCGGGCACGGCCAAGTATGCCACCGACTACCTTATCCCGGGTACGCTCACGGCCAAGGTGCTGCACAGCCCCCACACCCATGCCCGCATCGTGAGCATTGATACTTCCAAGGCCAAGACCCTGCCGGGTGTGGTTGCGGTCATCACCGCCGCCGACCTGCCCAAGGTGATGACTGGCCGCTGGCTCAAGGACCGCACGGTCCTCGCCTGGGACGAGGTCCGCCATATCGGCGATGCCGTCGCTGCGGTTGCTGCGGTGGACGAGGAGACCGCCGAGGAGGCCCTGGAGCTGATCAAGGTGGAGTACGAGGTGCTCCCCGCCGTCTTCGACCCCATGGAGGCCCTCAAGCCGGACGCTCCCCTGGTGCACAAAGACATGGCCAGCTACGAGCCCAAGAAGCGTGAGTGCCGGGGGAACATCCACCTGGAGCACAAGATGGCCCGGGGCGACGTGGCGTCCGCCTTTGCCCAGGCCGATGTGGTCTATGAGGCCACCTGGGGCACCCCCTTCGGCCACCACGGGTTCATACAGCCCCATCAGGCGGTTGCCTCGATGGATGCCAACGGCAAGCTTACCGTCTGGGCGGCGACGAAAGACCCCTTCCGCGAGCGCCAGATGATCTCCGAGGTCCTGAAGCTGCCCATGTCCAAGGTCCGGGTCATCCCGGGCTACGTGGGCGGCGACTTCGGGGGCAAGGGGACTATCGGCGGCGTCGAGGCTATCGCCGCGGCGCTGGCCGTCAAGTCCAAGCGGCCAGTCCGTCTGGCCAACACACCCCAGGAGGAGCTTGGGTGCACCTACGTACGCGCCCGCACCGTCATCCGCATCAAGACCGCCGCCAAGAAGGATGGCACCCTGCTGGCCATTCAGGCGTGGGAGGTCCACGATAGCGGCGCCTACATGGACTCCATCGCTGACCTGGCTGTTAGCTGCTCGTACCTCCAGGGGCCCTATGTGTGGCCCAACATGGAGATGAAGGTCAGCATGGTCTACACGAACAACACGCCCACCGGCCACTGCCGGGGGGTGCGCACCCCCGCAGAGTCCTATGCTATCGAGGCGCACATGGCTGGCCTGGCCGCCAAGCTGGGCATGGATCCTCTGGAGCTACGACTTAAGAATGTGGTGGAGAACGGGTATGTGATGGCGGGCGGCTCCGCCATCCGCAACGTTAGCGCCCGCAAGTGCCTGGAGACCCTGGCCGAGTATCTCAAGAAGGAGACGAAAGGCCCGGCCCAGCCCAACACGGGCTGGGGCATCTCCATAGGGCAGTACGGGCTGCACGCCCTGCCCTCGGGTCTCCAGGCCACAAGCTGCTGCGTTAAGCTAAACGAGGACGGCACAGCCGTGCTCATCACCGGCTCCACGGAGCAGGGGGTGGGCATCCATACGGTTTTGGCGCAGATAGTGGCTGAGGAGTTGGCCATGCCGATGGAGAGCGTGGCTGTGGTCTCGCACGACACCGACGCCACACCCTGGGAGCGGGGCACCGGCGCCAGCCAGACCCTGTACCGCGTTGGGCCTACCGTCCGCATGGCTGCCCAGGACGCTCGCCAGCAGCTCCTGACGCTGGCCGCGGAGCAGCTCAAGGTAGCTCCCGGAGATTTGACCATTGGCCAGGGGAAGATATTCGTCAAGGATGCCCCTGAGATGTGGCTGCCGGTAGGCAAGGTGGCCGCCAGCGCCCTGAGCGCCAAATGCGGGCCGATCATGGGTACTGGCAAGCAGGCGCGCCAGGACTACTTCACCCGCCTGGAAGCCGAGTCCGGTGTCATAGATGGCCCCGCCTACGGGGCGAACGCAATCCAGGTCCATGTAGACCCCGACACGAGCAAGGTCAAGGTGCTCAAGTACTACATCGCGTGGGAGGTGGGCAGGGCCGTCAACCCCACCAACGTCATCGCGCAGCTTCAGGGCGGCGCCGTCTTCGGGCTGGGGTTTGCCCTCAGCGAGGAGATGCAGGTCAAGGACGGCAAGGTGCTCAACAATAACATGCTGGACTTCCGTCTACCGACCGCTGCCGATGCACCCCGGGTCGAGGCCATCTATCTTGAAGAAGCCCCGTCCAACTGGGGCCCCTATGGGGCCAAGGGCATGGCCGAGGGGGCCAACGCCCCGGTGGCCGCCGCCGTAGTGGACGCGGTGCACGCCGCCACCGGCGTGTGGGTGCGCGAGCTACCCGTCAACCCCGAGCACATCTTCGCCGCGAAGAAGGCACAGTAGGGGCAACATCCTTGTCGTTGTGAGTCCTTCCGCAGAAGGACGAAGCAATCCGTGTCTCTACGCACGACCAGGGGGTACGGATTGCTTCGCGGCCCCTTCGCTTCGCTCAGGGCTTCGGCTCGCAACGACAAGAGTGTCGTCGCGAGTCGAGGCGGTTGGGTGGGCGGTTACGATAGGCGGATGGTCAGCCGGTCTATCTCGTCCCAGACGAACTCTTTGAGGGATGTACCCTTCGGCGTTACGAATGCCAGCCAGCCCGAGATCTGGTTCCCCGGCGGCAGGCTCACCGGCTCGGTGAACAGCGGTATGTAGTAACCCGAGGGCGACGACTGAATGGCCTCGCCCCCGGTGATGGGGATCGGGGTGTACTTGGTGTCCTTGTTGTCCCGTACCTCTACCCGGTCGCTGACCGGATTCAGTTGCATGGTGCCCGCCTGGTTCTGGTAGATGTCTACCCACACCATGGTGAACTGTTGGCCCTCGGGGGGAGCGATCTTCCAGTATTTGGCCCCCGAGTGTAGCACCAGCCGGGTGACCGTGCCCTCGGTGGACTGCATCTCCTCCACCACGTCATCCGCGGCGACGTCGGCCAGTGTAGCTTCGGCGTCGTTTCGGACTATCTTGGAGTCTGCACTCACGGTGAGGGTCACCGCCGGCGGTTGGCGGTTGGGGAGAATGGTGACGGTGTTTTGTGCGGCGTTCACCACCGACACGCTGCCCTTGTCCCTGGAATAGACGAGGAAGGGGCTGGTCTCCACCTTTTGCACTTTCAGCCACAGGTTCTGACCCCAGATGCCTTCGCCGATCTTGGGGGGTGGCGGCGGGCCTTTGGAGCCGCACGCAGCGGGGATGAGCAGGAGCAGGCCCATGATGGCCAGTGCCAGCTTGTGGTGCATACGCGTGTTCATGTGTAGCATTATAACCTACCCTTGTGCAGGGGCGAAGCATGCTTCGCCCGTACCTACGCCGGCGGTATGCCCTTCCCTCGGTTGGTGAGGGCTACCCGTGTGCCCTGGAATACCGGCTCTCGCCGTTCCAGATAGGCCTTGATGCCCTCCTCGAAGTCGCCGCTGAGCTCGGCCACCGTCCGGGCGTGGGTCACATAGTCCAGGGTGGCCTCCAGGTCGGCCTCTAGCCCTAGCCACATGGCGTGCTTGGTGGCCTGTAGACATGTGGGCGAAGCTTGGGCCAGTTGCTCGGCCATGGCGTTGGCTTCAACCATCACCTCGTCGGCGGGCACCACCTTGTGCGCCAGGCCGATGCGCTCGGCCTCCTCAGCGTCCACCGCCTCGCCCAGCAGGAGCATGCGGTAGGCCCCGGCCAGGCCGATGAGCCGGGGCAGGTAATAGCACCCGGCCGATGGTATTGAGCCGCGCTGCACGTAAGGCTCCCAGAACCGGGCCGTGGGGGCGCAGACCCGGAAGTCGCAGCACAGGGCCAGATCGCAGCCCATGCCGATGGCCGGGCCGTTGACCGCCGCCACCGTGGGTTTGTCCAGGCGCCGCAGTATCAGGTCCAGGCCGCCGGCCGGGTTCTGGAGCACCTGGCCCTCGGGGCCAGCGGTGAGGTCAATGCCCTGCCGGGCCTCGTTGAGGTCCACACCCGCGCAGAAGGCGTCCCCGGCGCCGGTGACCACCAGCACCCTCACCTGTGAGTCGCGTCCCGCCTCCTGTAGCGCGCTCCGTATCTCAGCCGCCATCTTGCGGCTCACGGCGTTACGCGCCCGGGGCCGGTTGAGGGTGAGGGTGGCGATGGCCCCTTCCCGGGAGTAGGTGACCTGTTCGTAGGACATGCTCGCCCCATCCCTTCGTAGGGGCGGGACTTGTGCCCGCCCTAGGGGGAGGACACGGGGTTCCTCCCCTACACAATGGACTGACGCCTAGCTCAGGACGTTTGCAGTTGCAAGCTCAGCGTATTGTTCGGCTGACAGGCCAAGTAGCTCTTGGAAGACCTGGGGATTGTGCTCTCCTAGACATGGGGCGCCGCACAGGATGCGCGGCGGTGTTTGGCGCAGGCGGAAGGCGGGCAACTGAACGCAGTGGGCGCCGGCCTGGCCGTGGTTGACGTACTGGAGGTGGCCCAGGTGGGCCACCTGTGGGTCCTCGAAGACGTCCCGGGCATCGCGGACTGCCCCCGCGGGCACGCCGACTGCCTGAAGCCGGGACATCAGCTCCGCTGGAGTGAACTCACAGGTCCACTCATTCAAGAGCCGGTCAAGGTCATCCTGGTTACGCCACCGGCCCAGGGCCGTGGCGAAGCGGGCCTCCAGCGCCCATGCGGGTTGGCCCATGGTGGATATCAGGGCCTGCCATTCGCTGTCGCTGGTGACCGCAATGGCGCACCAACGGTCGTCGCCCCGGCAGCGGTAGCTCCCATGGGGGGCGTAGTAGGGGTGGCGATTGCCCAGCCGCTGGTGGCTGTGCCCATTGGCGATCTGCTGGAGCATGGCTGTGCCTTCGGCCAGCACCCCACCCTCAGTCTGAGAGAGGTCGAGGTACTGTCCCTGGCCGGTGCGTTGCCGGTGATCGAGGGCAGCCAGCAACAGGGTAACTGCCAGGGGCATGACGAAGAAGTCGGTGTAGGGGCCGGCGTGTCCCACCGGCGAGCGGTCGGGCCAGCCGGTGAGGTAGGTGATTCCGGAGAGGGCCTGTCCCGTGTCCCCAAAGCCTGCCAGAGAGGCGTAGGGTCCGGTCTGTCCCAGGAGGCTCAGGCTCATCATAATGACGTCGGGGCGCAACTGCCGCAGGGTATCATAGCCCAGCCCCAGCCGCTTGAGGGCGCCGGGCGCCAGGTTTTCCACCACGATGTCGGCCTGGGTGGCCAGGGCCTTGGCCAAGGCCACACCGCGAGGTTGGCGCAGGTCCAGGGTCACGCACATTTTGGAGTCGTTGATGCGCAGGTAGGCCCCGGAGGCATCCTGGTTGGGCTTGTGGTTGCGGAAGGACCCCGAGATGCGCGCCCGGTCCACATGTTTGGTGGACTCCACCTTGATGACCTGTGCGCCGTAGTTTGCCAGCAGCTTGGTGGTCGCCGGCCCGGCAGCCACCCAGGTGAACTCGACCACCCGGATACCTGTCAGGGGCAGTGTTGGGCTAGACAATGCCGGCTCCCTTGAGGGCCTGGAGTTGGGCCGCAGACAAGCCCAACTCGCCCTGGTAGACGTCCTGGTTGTGCTCGCCAATGAGCGGAGGGCGCCCCAACTTCCAGGGGGTCAGACTGAACTGGCTGGGGATGCCCGGGAAGGACAGGGAGTCCCCTAGCTGGGGCAGCTCCAGCGTCTGGAAGAAGCTCCTATCGTGGAACTGCGGCCAGGACGCCACCTCCTCAGGAGATTGAAGAGGGGTCACCACAAAGCCGCGGCGGAGGCCTTCCTTAAAAAGCTCATCGCGGGTGTGGAAGCGCAAGAAACCGGCGATGGCGTCCTCGATCTCCTCGCGCTCTTTCGGCGGCAGGGACTCGAAGTCCACGTTCTTCCAGTCCCGCCCTGCGAGGTGCCCTGCCTGGCCCAGCTCGTCCATCCACTGGAACAGTGGGCCAAGGGCCAGGCCCATGGGTGAGGCATGGACAAACCCGTCCTGGCAGGGGTAGATGTTGGGCTTCATGGCTGAGAAGCCACCTCGTCCCTGCTGGTCGAAGGGGATGCCGAACCTCTGGCGGAGTATTTGAGAGAGGTTCCACCAGATTATGGGCCAGCTCACCACGTGGAGCATGGCCTCCTGCATGGACACGACCACCTGCTGGCCCCGCCCGGTGGCCTGACGGGAGAGATGGGCTGCCAGGCAGCCGGCCGCCGCCTGGAGCCCGGCGTGCAGATACGATTGGTCACCGGCAACACGGAGGGGGGGTCTGTCGCCGTCTCCCGTAGTGAACGACACTCCCCCCATCGCCTGCATGACGATGTCTGTAGCCTTGTACCCCGAGTACGGGCCGCTGGGTCCGAAGGGGGAGATGGAGGCCACAACCAGCGCTGGGTTTGCTCTGGATAGCTCTGTGTAACCCAACCCCAGGCTGTCCAAGTGACCGGGTGCGTAGGACTCCACCAGGAAATGGGCGCGGGAGACGAGGCGCCGCAGTAGCTCACGGCCATCCGGCTGCTCTATGTCCAGGGTAATGGAGCGCTTGGAGGTGTTCAGGGAGTAGAAGTAGAGTGAGCACTCCGGATGAGGCTCGTCGTGGTAAAAGGGCCCCACGCGTCGCGCCTGGTGGCCGCCCGGCGGCTCCACCAGGACGACATCTGCGCCTAGGTCACCCAGGAACTTGGCGCAGAACTGGCCCTTCTCGTCGCTCAGGTCGAGCACCCGGTAGGGAGCAAGCGGGCCGTATAGGGGCGCCCCGATGTTTGGGGGCGACCCTACGACAACCGGTCCCGGGCGTTTCCGCGTGAAGACATCCCCGTAGGGGCGCAGCATGCTGCGCCCCTACTTGCCTTTGAACACAGGCTCGCGCTTCTCGCGGAAGGCGCGGCGGCCCTCCAGGGCGTCCTGGCTGGCGTGGGAGATGATGGACGACATGCGGGTAAGCTCCAGCGCCCGGTCCAGGTCCATATCCATGAAGTAGTAGGTCATCTGCTTGAACAGGCGAGTGGACCAAGGCCCCTTGGCCAGACGGTGGGCCATCTCCATGGCCTTGGGCATGAGGTCGTCGTGGGCATAGACGTGGTTCACCACGCCGACACGGTAGGCCTCCTGGGCGTCTATGATGTCGCCGGTCATCAGCAGCTCTAGCGCGCGGGGCAGGCCAATCACGCGGGGCAGGTACCAGCAATCGCCGCCGGAGGCGAAGGTGCCCCGCCGGATGTATGCCTCGCCAAAGATGGCCTTGTCCGAGGCCAGGCGGATGTCACAGTTGAGGGCCAGGCCCATGCCTGCGCCCACTGCTGGGCCGTTCACCGCGGCGATGACTGGCTTCCACAGCCGGGCCAGGGCCTTGATGTAGCCCTGGGGGTCGGCGGTGCCATACACCACGCCTTTGCCGGAGATGCGCTCGTGGATGGTGAACTCCTTGGCATCGGCCTCGGTTGGCCTGGGGGTCCCCGCCCGGTCGGATACATCGGCTCCGGAGCAGAAGGCACGCCCATTGCCGGTGATCACCAGGCAGCGCACGTCGTCGGAGGTGCGCACCCGGTCAATAGCGGCAGAGAGCTCCCCAAAGAGCTGAAGGTTGAAGGCGTTCAGCGCCCTGGGCCGGTTCAAGGTGATCAGGCAAACGCCATCCTTGACCTCGTAGAGCATCTCCTGGTACGTCTGTTCGGTCATTTGTTGTTCTCCGTTCTCTACTTGCCCTTGAATACGGGTTCCCGCTTCTCGCGGAAGGCCCGTCGCCCTTCCAGGGCGTCCTCGGTGGGGTGTGACGTGAGGGACCCCATGCGCGTTATCTCCAGCGCGCGGGTGACGTCCATGTCCTGGAAGATGTACGGCATCTTCTTGAAGAAGAAGGTGGACCAGGGACCACGGGCCAAGCGTGACCCCAACTCCCTAGCCGCGGGCAGCAGTTGCTCTTGGGGGTATATGTGATGGACCAAGCCGATACGGTAGGCCTCCTGGGCATCAATGATGTCGCCGGTAAGCAGCAGCTCCAGTGCCCGGCCCAGCCCCACGATCTTGGGCAGGTAGTAGCAGGCGCCTCCTGACGCGAAGGTCCCTCGCCTGACGTACACGGCCCCCACCTTGGCCTTGTCCGAGGCCAGGCGGATGTCACACCGACAGGCAACGTCGAGGCCCGCGCCCACTGCGGCGCCATTGATGGCGGCGATGACCGGCTTGTTCACGCGCTGAAAGAGGCGAGGGACAGCGTGGGGGTCGAACTTCCCGTAGACACCGCCCTTGCCGCTGAGCCGCTCGGCGATGGTGAACTCCCGGGCGTCTACCTCTGTGGGGCGGGGTGTGTTTGGCTTGTCGCTCACGTCAGCCCCGGCGCAGAAGGCCCTGCCGGCGCCGGTGATGAGCACAGCCCTGACTTCGGGCTGTCGGGAGCGCTCTATCGCCTCCACGAACTGCATGTGCATGGTGGGCGTGAAGGCATTTAGCGCCTGTGGACGGTTGAGCGTGATGGTGGCCAGCCCGTCCTTGTCCACCTCGAACAGGACTTCATTACCGCTGCTAGGCTGCATACAACCTCCTACTTACTGCTCCGCGCGGCTGCCCCAGTACCGAAAGACAGACTCCGTGGCTGGGCGCCTGAGGTGTCTCTCCTCAGCGGTTGTCCGAGCGCTCCTGGGGCTAGGCACGGGTCTGAACACGACGAAGCTTGGCAACACCTGGGATTAAACCGCATCCCGATGGCCGTGTCAATGCAGCCCAAGAATAGCGATTCAGCTTTGGCGCCTTCACTGCGGGGTGAAACGGCGTCAGTCCCCTGTCATTCTGAGCCCTTCCGCAGAAGGGCGAAGAATCCGTACCCCCCACGCGTGAACGTAGCCGCGGCAGACCAGGGGCACGGATTCTTCACTCGTCCTTCACCGGAAGGACTCGTTCAGAATGACAGTAAGGGGCACGCGGCGATACCAAAGCCAGCGCCAATCGAACTTCTTGGGCGCAGACTCGGCCTCCCTGAAGTCGACGATTGGCCCCGTGGTACAGGTCGGCGCCGGGCGAGCGACCGCGACGACTCCAAGATGACCTGTACGCAGCCGGGAACGGTGGAAAGCCAGTGGTCAATGGTTTGGCCGGACCGTTGTACAGTTCACTCCACTGGTTGCCCAGCTAACGCCAGGGATAAGCCGCACAGCGGTGTGGGTCTCCATCGCGTTGTTAGCGGTTGACTCTGGACCTCCAGTAACCTGGGCGACGACGCGCATGGGCCACTGCGACAACCCGGAGCAAGTCGGTGGTGAAGCTGTAGATCAGGGAGTACGGGAAACGAGCCAACATCAGCCTGCGTAGGTCCGCATCAATTGGAGGACCAAGCTCAGGGTACTCCAAGAGTCGTTCTATAGCGCGGTGCACCTCACCACCGAAGCGTTCGCCGAGACCTGCGACACTCCGCTCGTAAAAGGCTGCGGCCTCGACGAATTCTTGCTCCGCCCTGGGGTGGAACTCATATTTCACCGATGAAGGCGCGAGCGCAGATTTTCAAACACACGCTCGCCGGGAACACCCTTCACCTTTCCTTCGACGAGCTCCCGGTGTCGCCTCTGCGCCTCTTCGAGCCAGGCGCGCTCCACGTCGGCGTCAGCCGGAGCATCGAGCTCGGCTATGAGCGAGCGGAGCAGCTCTACTTTCTGCGCGGCGCTCAACGAGCGGATCTCTTCTTCAATCTTTTCAACTGCCTGGGCCATGACTATTCCCTCGCATTCCTTACTGACGTTCAGTTTACCACTTGGTCACGAAGCGACTCAGCGGAAGGTCCGATTGACTCGTTATCGCCTCGTGAGCTCTCTTGACCAACGACCCGTCCCTACCCACGAGAATGAATGCTACCTGCGAGACGTACCCGAGCCCACCGACACCCCGTCTCGCCAAATGGTCGAGCTTGCTTCGAACTTGATTCTCTTCGTTTCCGCGTTGAAGACTCTGGTCGAAGATCAGGGTCAGGAACTCCGGCCGCGCTTCTGCCAATCGGACCAGTTCGTCGGTGAATAGGTAGTCGGGCCGCTTGCCGCCGCCAACCTTGAGTCCGGTGTCCGGATCCAAAAAGAGATGGCTCGGCCGCTTACAGATACCCAAGTAAGCTTCCCGGTCTGTGCCAACGTCTAGACGCTCTATCGAGATGATCTGGACACCCAACAGCCGCGCGAATCGATCCGCCGCATCCTCAGTGACGTCATGAGTGAACATGGGATGGGCGCACCACGGCCCCAGCCCCGCGAGCCAGCCCAGGAGCGACCTTTTCACGATGTCGTACGCGTCGCCGAAGTGTTTGTCGAGATTCATGTATCTAGCGTTCAGCCGTCTAACGAGCCGCTCCAGCCGACCGGCTCCGCTGGCGGCTGAGCGGCAACGTTGGATTGCACTAAGGGATCAACCTGCACCCCTTCGATCAAGTGCCACGCGTTCTCGAAATGACCGCCTTCCGCAAGCAGCGCGGCCCGTGATACGTTCGTTCGCCCCCCCGGGTAAAACCGCTTGAACCGCTCCACTTCCCGGAATGGTACGATCCACACACGCGGGGGTGGCATCGCGGGTTCCTCGATGCGCCCATCAAAGCTCACCAGGGCGACGAAGTGTTGAGCGGGCTTTTGCGTCACGAGGTTGTTTGCTGGCCAATCGTACTTCTTTGCCACGCCCTTCACCTCTACGGTAACCGCATCACCAGCCTCCCGCACGACCACTACGTCTACCCCTTTCTTGTTCCCAAGGGTGAGGTTCGCGTTGAGGCCCCGTCTGTGCAGGCAGGACAGGACGTAGTACTCGGCAGCGAGGTTCGTATCGTATGCGGACATTCGCTCCATCCTTACGTTCTTGTCTATCTAACAGTGTCTTTTATGCGGATGCTGTTTAGGCAGCACATTATCACTGGCCCTGGGACGCGTCAAGCGCCTGCGCTGTGTCCATGAGAGGTCGGGCACTGGCCTACCATGCGGGCACGTGGTGGGCGCCTTCGTTGTCCTGGTCGGGTGGCAGGCAAGCGTCCGAGGGGGCATGCTCCCATAGGGGCTGGCCGATTGGCGGGCGGGGGTTGGTGTTGTTTGCGTCCTGATAGTTGGGTAATACTGTCAGTATCGTTTCTGTAGGTTACATTAGCGTCCTTGACAACCGGGGAGCGCCTGCGCTAACCTATCCTTTGGCCTTTGTGGGCCTTGTAGATGCAGAAGCGAATGGTCTCGTGGGTACCGGGGGGTCTGGATTGGGGGTGCATTCCTTAGTTGTCTAGCTACACCCTAGACTACGCGGCGGTGGCAATCGCGGGGGTTGCGGCTCTAGGGGTAGTGTTTTTCACGTTCCTCCTTTCACATTTACTCTCACCGCGTCGGCCTTCAGCTCAGAAAGCCATGCCCTATGAGTGTGGCATGCCCCCTGAGGGCCGCTTCTGGAGCCAACTCCACCTCCGGTACTACCTCTTCGCCATCTTCTTTCTGGTCTTTGACGTGGAGGTCGTGTTCCTCTTTCCCTGGGCATTGGTGTTCCTGGGGGCGGGACCGGCAATCTTCGTTGAGATGCTGTTGTTCATCGGCGTGCTGGCCTTTGCCTTGGTCTATGGCCTCAAGAAGGGAGCGCTGAAGTGGCAGTAAACAGCGAGCTACGGCCCCCGGCGGTCTCCACAGAGCTACCTACCGGACTCGTGCTTCCCAACGGAGGCAATGGGCCTGAGGTTGGTCCCGGGGTGCCACCCTATGCCAGGATGTTGCCGCGCGTGCTCACCACCCGCGCCGACACGCTGATTGCCATGGCCCGCAAGTCTTCCCTTTGGCCGCTCCAGTTTGGCCTGGCCTGCTGCGCCATCGAGATGATTAGCACACACATGTCCCACCACGACCTGGACCGGTTTGGGATTGTGATGTGGCCCTCTCCGCGCCAGTGCGATGTGATGGTTGTGGCCGGCACTGTGGTCAAGAAGATGGCCCCTACCGTCAAGCTGCTCTACGAGCAGATGCCAGAGCCCAAGTGGGTGATTGCCATGGGGGCATGCGCCATCTCGGGCGGCCCATTTGCCAAGAGCTACTCGGTGGTCAAGGGAGTGGACAAGATCATACCGGTGGACATCTACCTGCCGGGCTGCCCTCCGCGCCCGGAGGCCCTGATGGACGCCTACATGAAACTGCAGGACCTGATCATGCAACGCGCGAGGTCGGATGGACGCCAGGGAGCCCGGGGATAAGCAACGGGCACTGGCACAGGTGGTGGAGCGGGTGCTAGCAGCCTTCCACCCTCAATCCGGAACTATTCTCGACGAGTTGGTGATTTCCCTCACACCCCAGGCGGTCAAGTCCGCTTGCCAGCTTGCCCGAGATGACCCGGAGCTCGCGTTCGACTACCTCCGTTGCCTGTCAGTGGTGGACCTCGGCAATACCCTTCAGGTCGTATATCATCTGTACTCCACCCGGCACCGGCACAAGATGGTGATAAAGGTGGCGCTCCCGCCAGGGGAACGGCGAATCTCATCAGTGACTCCTCTGTGGCCCGGCGCCGACTGGCACGAGCGGGAGGCGTACGACCTGTTTGGGGTAACCTTCGAGGGCCACCCCAAGCTCAAGCCCCTGCTGCTCTGGGAGGGGTTCCCCGGGCATCCCTTGCTCAAGAGCTATCCCGTGTCCGGCCTCGAGGAGGTCCCAGGATGATCGGGCGGCTAGATACCGTGGACATGATGGTCAACATGGGGCCCCAGCACCCCAGCACCCACGGCGTGTTCCGCATGGTGCTCACGGTGGACGGGGAGCGAATCGTGGCCGCCGAGCCCGTGATCGGCTATCTGCACCGGGGCGTGGAGAAGCTGTGTGAGAACCTGACCTATCGCCAGATTGTCCCCCTCTTCGACCGGATGGACTATCTGGCCGACTACAACAACGAGCTGGGGCTGGCCCTGGCCCTGGAGAAGCTCATGGGCATTCAGCCGCCCCGCCGGGCGGAGTTTATCCGAGTCATCTTGTGCGAGCTTACGCGCATCACCAGCCACATGATGTTCTATGGCTCCTTCGGGAGCGACGCGGGAGTAACCACGCCTTTCATCTATGCCTTCCGGCAGAGGGAAGAGGTCCAGCAGGTCCTGGAGTCGGTGAGCGGCGTGCGCATGATGCCCAACTACATCCGTGTGGGGGGCCTTCGAGAGGATGTGCCTGCGGACTTCTCTGAGCGGCTTTCCAAGCTGCTGCCGAAGCTGCGACAGGGCATCGAGGAGTGCGATGACCTGCTTACCCGCAACGAGATAATGCTGGCGCGCAGCGCGGGGCTGGCCGCGATCTCGGGGAAAGAGGCCATCGCCTACGGGCTCAGCGGCCCCAACCTGCGGGCCTCGGGCGTAGCCGAGGATATCCGGCGCACACAGCCCTACTCCATCTACCCGGAGCTGGAGTTCGATGTGCCCTTGGGCCAGAACGGGGACATCTGGGACCGCTATTGCATCCGTTTGGAGGAGATGCGCCAGTCGGTGAAGATAGTGGAGCAGTGCCTGGAGAAGATGCCGGACGGCCCAACCATGGCGGAGATGCCCAAGGCGCTGCGCCCACCGCCTGGGGAGGTCTACGTCTGCGCCGAGAACCCGCGAGGAGATTTCGGCGTGTATCTGGTGAGCCAGGGTGGAGACAAGCCCTATCGCCTCAAGGTGCGGGCGCCGTCCTTCTGTAACCTGATGGTGCTCGAGCGCTTGCTCAAGGGCTGCTACGTGGCCGACTGTGTGCTCGTGCTTGGCTCCCTGGACATCGTCCTGGGTGAGGTGGACCGGTGAACTGGGTAGTGGAGCTGGTGCTGCGCGTCGTGGCGGTGCTCGCTTTCCTCGTGCTGACCGTTCTCTTCCTCATCTGGTTGGAGCGCAAGGTGCTGGGCCGCATTCAAATGAGGATGGGCCCCATGCGCACTGCGCCCTACGGTGTCCTCCAGCCGGTGGCCGATGCCCTCAAGCTCATGACCAAGGAGGGGTTGCGGCCCCAGGGGGCGGACACGTGGGTCTACCACCTCGGCCCGGTTGTGGCGGTGCTGCCCGCGCTACTGGTGTGGGTGACTATCCCCTTCACGGGAAGCCTGGTGGTCCAGGACATGCGGTTGGGGGCTTTCTACATCGTGGCTGTGTCCGGCGTAAGCGTGGTGGGCATGGTCATGGCCGGATGGAGCTCCAATAACAAGTATGCTTTGCTGGGCGCGGCGCGTTCGGCGGCTCAGATGATAAGCTACGAGCTGCCCCTGGTGCTGGCCTTGCTGGGTGTGGTAATGCTGGCCCAGTCCCTCAGCCTGGGGGATATCGTGGCGCAGCAAAGTCCCTGGCCCTACCTGCTGCTTCAGCCCCTGGGCTTTGCCTTGTTCCTGGTGGCGGGCCTGGCCGAGCTGGCGCGCAATCCCTTCGACATATATCACGCCGACACGGAGATCGTGGGAGGGCCGTTCGTAGAGTATAGCGGGATACGTTGGGCGCTGTTCTTCATGGCGGAGTACGTCAATCTGTTCGCCATATGCGCTCTGGCATCCTTGCTGTTCCTGGGCGGTTGGAAAGGCCCGCTACTGCCGCCCATTCTCTGGTTCCTGGTCAAGACCTACGCCTTCGTCTTCTTCATCATCTGGCTGCGGGCGGCCCTCCCCCGGCTGCGCATTGACCAGCTCATGACGCTGGCCTGGCGCTACCTGGTGCCGTTGGCCTTCGCTAATATCCTGCTGAATGCCTTCTACCTGTATTTCGAGCTGCCAGCCTGGACGCTGTCGCTGGCTTCCCTGGCGTTGCTGGGTGTGGCTGTTGTACCCCTGTACCGGCACTGGTCGGGGCGGGCCGTCGTGAAGGCCCGGCTGGCGGATAGGGTGGGCATGTCCAAGGCGGAGAGTCAAGCATGAACGGAGTATTCCGGGCACTCGGGACGACCTTCAAGACCATGCTGCGCCACCCGGTCACCGTTCAGTATCCGGACGAGCAGCTCCCGGTGTCGCCGCGGCGGCGGGGGTTCCCGCGCCTCCTTGTGGACCCCGAGGTGGGCGAGCTTCGTTGCAGCGGTTGCGGGATCTGCGCCCGGCACTGTCTCACCCAGGCCCTCAAGGTGACCATGAAGGACAACCCCAACTTCGCCGCGGGCAAGAGCCAGCGCAAGAAGATCGTGGACAAGTTCGAGCTTGACGTTGGGCAGTGCACCGAGTGCGCTGTGTGCATAGAGATGTGCAACTCGGGCGGGATAGAGATGACCAAGGAGTGGTGCGCACCCTCCACCTCCCGGCAGGGGTTGCGACGGGACCTGGCCCAGCAGAACGGCAGTGCGGAGGCCGTCCACTAGTGGTCGCCTGGCTGGGCTTTGGCATACTGGCCGGCGCTACGGTGGCGGGTGCCCTGGGCACGGTGACATCGCGGAACGTGGTGCACGCCGCCCTCTATCTGTTGGTCACATTGATTGCGGTAGCCGGGCTGTTCCTCATGCTCTACGCCGAGTTCCTGGCCCTGGTCCAGGTGCTGCTCTACGGTGGGGCCATTGTCCTGGTGCTGCTTTTTGCCCTCATGCTCACACGACTTCGTGGCGGCGATGCCTCTCTGGACAACCCCCAGAAGCCCCTGGCCGCACTGGCCGGGCTGGCCACCCTGGCCCTGGTGCTGGGGGTGGTCCTGTCCACGCAGTGGCCGGGAGAGCAGCCAGCCGGAGGGGCCATGGGTTTTGCGGTGTGGGGTGGTGGTCTGTTCCGCCAGTGGGCCGTCCCCTTTGAGGTAGCTTCCCTGGTGTTGCTGGTGGCTGTTATTGGGGCGGTGGCCATCTCGCGGCCCGGTGGTGACGAGTGATCCCGGTAACAGCCTATCTGGTTGTGAGCGGCCTTCTGTTCTGCATCGGCCTTTACGGGGTGCTGGCCAGGCGCAACGCCGTGCTCATCCTCATGTCCATCGAGCTGATGCTCAATGCGGTGAATATCAACCTGGTGGCCTTCTCCCGCTATCTGGCTCCGGGAGAGTTCACCGGCCTCGTTTTTGCCATCTTCGTCATTACGGTGGCCGCCGCCGAGGTGGGTCTGGCGCTGGCCATCATCATACGCCTGTACCGCAACAAGGCGACCGTGAACGTGGACGAGATAGACCTTCTGAAGTGGTGAACGTCTGATGGAGTGGGCCTGGATCGCCGTAGCCGCGCCTCTGACAGCCTTTGTCCTGGTGGGCTTGCGGGGCAAGTGGCTCCCTGGTCGGGGCGCCTATGTGGCCATCGCCGCCATAGGCATCGCGTTCGCATTGTTCTGGTATGTGGGAGCCGATTTCCTGGACCGGGGGGCAGGCCACTTCTCCATGACCTGGTTCAGCAGCGGTGGCACCCGGCTGGCTCTGGGCATGATCATAGACCCGCTATCGGTGTTCATGCTGGGCATCGTGAGCCTGGTGGCCCTGGGTGTGCAGGTCTACTCACTGAAGTACATGGAGCACGAAGCCCGTTTCTCCTGGTACTACGCCGCGCACTCCCTGTTCGCCGCCTCCATGTTGGGCCTCGTGCTGTCGGACAACCTCCTGTTGCTCTACGTAGCCTGGGAGCTGGTGGGCCTGTGCTCCTATTTGCTCATTGGCTTCTGGTACGAGAAGCGGTCCGCCGCCGAGGCGGCCAAGAAGGCCTTCATTACCACCCGTATCGGCGACGTGGCCATGCTCATCGGCATACTGATGCTGTTCAAGGCCGCCGGATCATTTGACATAAGCACCATCATTGCGGCCGCTGAGGCTGGGACAATCTCCTCGGGCACACTCACGGTGGCGGCCCTGCTGCTGTTCGGTGGGGCCATTGGCAAGAGCGCCCAGTTCCCGCTGCATGTGTGGCTTCCCGACGCCATGGAGGGCCCTACTCCGGTGAGCGCCCTGATCCACGCCGCTACCATGGTGGTGGCGGGTGTGTACCTGGTGGCGCGGGCCTTCCCCATCTTTGCAGTTGCGCCCGGGGCCATGCAGGTGATCGCCTTGCTGGGCCTGTTCACTGCCTTGCTGGCAGCCACCATGGCCCTGGTCATGACCAACCTGAAGCAGGTGCTGGCATACTCGACCATCAGCCACCTGGGGTTCATGATGCTGGCCCTGGGGTCTTTGGGTTACACCGGTGGCATGTACCACCTGATGACCCATGCCTTTGCCAAGGCCCTTCTTTTCCTGGCAGCGGGCAGTATCGCCCACGGCACGGGTCTGACGGACATCAAGGACATGGGCGGTCTGTGGCGGAAGATGCCGCTGACCTCCACTCTGTTCATTCTCGGGGCGCTGAGCCTGGCCGGAGTGCCGCCCTTCGGCGGCTTCTTTAGCAAGGATGAGGTGCTGGCCGCGGTAAGCCACAACCAGGGGCCTCTTGTCCTGGGGCTGACCATGGTGCTGGCCCTGCTGAGTGCGCTGTACATGGCCCGGCTGGTGTTCGTGGTCTTCTTGGGCAAGAGCCGCTCAGACGTGCACGCCCATGAGTCGCCCTGGCACATGGTGCTGCCCATGGCGGTGCTGGCCTACCTGGCTGTCACTGCGGGGGCGGCTGCCTTCTACCTCCCCGGCACCGGTGAGGGGCTGGGGCACTTTCTATTCTTTGAGGAGGCGGAGGAGTTCCATCCGCTGTGGTGGCTGCTCATCGCGTCGGTGCTCGTTGTGGGACTGGGCTTCTTCATCGCTTGGGGCATCTATCAGCGGGGTTGGGCGCTTGCCAGGGTGTTTGAGCCAGTGGCCCGCTTGGCGCGGCGCAAGTACTACATGGACGACCTCTATCAGTGGTCCATAGACCACGTAGTGCTGGTCTTCTCTCGCATGGTAGCCGTCTTTGACCGGGTGGTGGTCAACGATAAGGGCGTCAACGGCGGTGGCATCCTGACGGCGCTGCTGGGCAAACGACTCCGCTATCACGAGACGGGCCGGCTGTACAACTACGGCCTCGTCATGGTGGGGGCCATCGTTGTCCTGGGCGTGATCGCCACGCTGTTGAGGTAAGGAGCAACACTTGCCCGTCCTATCGGTCCTGGTGGTCATACCGACGCTCGCTGCGCTGGCCCTGGTGGCCATTCCCAGTGGCAAGCTGAAGGCGCTGCGGGCGGTAGCCCTGGCCACCGGCATCGTCGAGCTGGCCCTGTCGCTGTACGTTTTCCTGGGGTACAACCACACCCTGGGTGGCTTCCAGTTCGAGGAGCGCTATCGCTGGCTGGAGTCCTTGGGCGTCTCCTTCCATCTAGGTGTGGACGGCATCTCGGCGCCACTGGTGTTGCTAAACGGCATCGTCCTGTTCACGGGCGTCATTGTCTCATGGAATATGAAGCCGCGTCCCAAGGACTTCTTCATCCTGTTCTTCACCCTGGCCAGCGGGGTGTTCGGGACCTTCGCGGCCATAGACCTGTTCTTCTTGTTCTTCTTCTACGAGCTGGCTGTGCTGCCCATGTACCTCCTGATTGGCGTCTGGGGGAGCAGCAGCGACTTCGGCACATTCCTGCGGACCAAGGAGTACGGCGCTCTCAAGCTCACGCTGGTCCTGGTAGGGGGCAGTGTCCTGGTGTGGGTGGGACTGCTAGGCTTGTATGTCAAGGTTGGCGCCGGCAGTTTCGACTTGCTGGACCTGGAGCGGGTGGGCGTCACTGTGGGAGTGCAGCGCTACATCTTCCCCTTCTTCATGATCGGCTTTGGGGTGCTCGCTGGCTTGTGGCCCTTCCATACCTGGTCCCCCGATGGGCACGTGGCCGCTCCCACGGCGGTGAGCATGGTCCACGCCGGGGTGCTGATGAAGCTGGGGGCGTATGGGTTGCTCCGGGTGGGCATCCAGCTCCTCCCCGAAGGGGCGCATACCTGGGCGCCGTTGCTCATTGGGCTGGGGACGGTGAACGTGGTCTACGGCGCCATCTCAGCCATGGCCCAGAAGGACCTGAAGTACGTAGTGGGTTACTCCAGCGTGAGCCACATGGGCTATGTGCTCATGGGGCTGGCAACGCTGACTGTGGTGGGCATAGATGGGGCGGTGCTCCAGATGTTCTCCCACGGGATCATGACAGCCCTCTTCTTCGCCCTGGTAGGAATAGTCTACGAGCGCACGCACTCCCGCGACATCACCATGTTCGAGGGACTGGCCAAGCGCATGGGGCTTACAGCCGCCTTCTTTGTAGTGGCCGGACTCACCTCCCTGGGGTTGCCCGGGCTTAGCGGTTTCGTGGCCGAGTTCCTCGTCTTCGTGGGCATCTTCCAGACGTATCCGTTGCTGGGCGTGTTGGGCATCATCGGGGCGGCCATAACTGCGGTGTACATCCTGCGATTGCTGGGCAAGGTCTTCTTTGGACCGCTCAGCGACAAGTGGAAGGAGTTGCCCGACGCCACCTTCCGTGAGGGCTTCGCCAGCGCTGTGTTGGTGGGGACGATAGTCTTTGTGGGAGTGAACCCGGGCTTCCTGATGCGGGTTATTGACAGCGGGGTCCAGGCCCTGGCCACGAGGCTGTAGCGTATGGACTATCGCCTGCTGCTTCCACAGTTCCTGCTGGCTGGCCTGGCCTTCGCCCTTCTGGCGTTGGACCTGGTGTTGCCCCCGGCGCGGCGTCGCTACGTGGCCTACCTGGGGGTGCTGGGTCTCCTGAGCATCCTGCTGGCCACGGTCTCCCTGCGCGGCCATGAGGGAACGCTGTACGGTGGTCTGTTCGTCGTGGACAGCTACGCCCTCTTTTTCCAGGGCTTGTTCTTGTTGCTGGGGGCAGTCATCCTGCTGGCCGCCGAGGGCTACGTTCAGAAGTTCCTGGGCCATCCCGGCGAGTACTACGGGATTGTCGTGGTGGCCGTGCTAGCCATGACGGTCATGACCTCGGCGGGCGAGCTGCTCACGGCATACATCGCCCTGGAGCTCCTCAGCTTCACCTTCTACGTGCTCTCAGCGTATGCCACCAGGGACCTGCGCTCCAACGAGGCCGGCCTCAAGTACATCCTGCTGGGCGCCTTCTCCTCGGCGCTGCTCCTGTACGGGATAAGCCTGATCTACGGCGCCACCGGCACCACGTATTTCGCAGGAATTGCGGAGGCCGTGACGGGCACCTTATCCCCCGGCCTGATTCTGGGGCTGGTGCTGCTTATCGCCGGGTTTGGGTTCAAGGCGGCGGCGGTCCCTTTCCACATGTGGGCGCCGGATGTATACGAAGGCGCACCACTGCCCACTACGGCCTACCTGTCTGTGGCGGCCAAGGCGGCGGTCTTTGGGCTGCTGCTGCGGTTGTTCTCCCAGGGATTGCTTCCGGCCATCGAGGTCTGGCGCTGGGTGATCATCGCCCTGGCCGTGGCCAGCATCACCGTGGGCAATCTGGTGGCCATCCCCCAGACCAATATCAAGCGCATGCTGGCCTACTCCAGTATCGGGCAGGCGGGCTACCTGCTGATTGGCCTGGCGGCCCTGTCTCCTCAGGCAGTGAGCGGCGTGCTGGTACACCTGGCGGGGTATGCGGCGACTAACCTCCTCGCCTTTACCGCCGTCATTGCCTATTACAACGAGACGGGCCACGAGCAGATCGAGGACTTCGCCGGCGCCGCCGAGCGCGCCCCGTACCTGGCCCTGCTGCTGACCATCGCCATGTTCTCCCTGGCGGGGTTGCCGTTCTTCGCGGGGTTCACCACCAAGTTCTACCTGTTCACGGCGGCGGCCCAGGAGGGGCTGCTCTGGCTGGCGGCGCTGGCAGTGGCCATGAGCGTGGTCTCCCTCTACTACTACCTGATGGTCATCAAGCAGATGTACATCGTCCCCTCGCGGCACAGCCCCCGGCTCAAACCCTCGCTGGTCCTGAAGGGTGTGCTCGGTATGCTGGCGGTGGCCACGGTGGGCATCGGTGTGTACCCGGGACCGCTGGTGCGCTTCATCGAAGCGGCGTCCAAGGGGCTGTTTAGCTGACCGTAAGGGCGACCCGGCGGGTCGCCCCTACGTTTGCCCGCCGTTCTGGGGCTGTCTGCGAACCTCGCCGTAGTCCCGCCAACTGTCATTCTGAACGAGTCCCGGCGCACCGGGACGAGTGAAGAATCCGTACCCCCGGGCCAGCCGAGGGCTACGGATTCTTCGCCCCGAGCCGCGGGGGCTCAGAATGACATTGGATCCACGCCGTTTCACCACACGGGTGAAGGTGCCTAACCTGAATCGCTATTCCTGTGCGGGGTGGGCTACTTGGCGATGTCAATAGGCGGGTGTTATCATTATGGCAGATATGATGTCATTGCCGCCAAGGAGGCTCCCATGATCCGCACACAGGTCCAGCTTTCCGAATCCCAGATGCAGCAGTTGAAAGACCTTGCCCGTCGGCGAGGGGTCCCCGTCGCTGCACTCGTCAGGGAAGGCGCCGACCTGGTGATCCGGAGTGGCGGGACTGTGGACGAGGGACAGAGGAGACGCCGAGCCATGGCGGCCGCAGGAAGGTTTCACTCGGGCCACAAGGAGTTGGCTGGTGCACATGACTGCCACCTGGCGGAGGCGTTGCGGGAATGAGCGCGCTGCTCACTGCTGGCCGCAGGGACTTGAGCCTCGTGGACTGCGTGAGTTTCGACAGCATGCGGCGACAGGGCGTGCCCGATGCCTTCGCCTTCGACCAGGACTTTGTGGAACAGGGGTTCCGGCTGCTTAACTGAGATAACCCCCAGGAAGCGCGTTCCCTCCGGCCGCAGGCCGGTGGCAGACGTAATCCGAGGCAGGGGAATTGCCCCTTACGCGTTGGCCCTGGTCTTGCTCTGGTAGTGGTACAGGAATTCCGGGCTGAAGTCGGCGCCGTTGGGCCACACGACCGTGCCAAGCTCCGGGTCTAGCCTGGCCTGGGAAAAAAAGCCGGGCTCGCGCAGGGGCTCGAAAACCTCTCCGTACAGTTCCCCCTCCAGGTCCACCTGGCGAGAGACGCCGTTAGAGAATGTGATCTCAAGCAAGTAAGGCTCGATAACCTGGACTTTAGTTACGGTTTCCATAATGTGGCGCTCCTTACTCCAAGGGAACCTGAGGGACTTGCCAGATTGGGTTCCGCATTGCAGACAGGGTGAGCAGATACCATAATGCCGAGCGAGGTGAGTCTGTCCAACCTCGGGGCGGCCAATGGTTCTAGGGTGCGCATGTGTGCCTGAAGCAGTTGAGCGTCTGAGGCTCAGGGGCCAAAGATGGCTATCTTCAAATCATCATAGACCTTCGTTCCAGGGATGATGAGTGGTGCCATGGTGTCGCGTAGGAACGCTTCCGTCGTATTTCCTGCTTGAGTTAGTCCAAGGATTTGCCTAACTCCGGTGTAGACTTCACCGGCTGCAGATTTCATGTCGTCCGCGCGATTACCGCGTTTCACACTGTTCTTGATTGCCTCACTCTTGGCAATTAGTATGGCATCCTTATCTTGTGCCCTACCATTGGCGTCACACAAGGCACGCAGAGTCTCGTCATCCAGAAGATAGGATTCCAGATGGCGTTTACCTAACACTCGGACGCCGACTTTGATCAGTTCTTGGATTTCCCTTTCGGTTCGGTCGTCTCGGTCCACGAGTTTGATTAAAGTTGTGCCAGCTACGAGTGTCTGGATCGCTTTGCCGACGTATAGCCTATCCGATCTTACATCCAACTCATTTCCTACTGAGAGGAAGTCAGTGTCCGGATATTCGTTTCCGAAGATCGTTCTATAACATTCGGCGTCGAACTCTGCCCTCGTTGTCTGTTTGCCGTCTGCCGGCCTGCCTTCGCATAGGACGATACGCTGCGGCGCGACAAGCTGAGCCAGGTCATCGAGAGCTACCTCGAGTGCTTGCATCCAGAATTGGCGACCTACTTTCGCAGGCGTGATGGTCACTGCTTGGTCGAAATCTACATTGTGGAAGTCTAGGAAGACAACATTGTTTGGGTCCGATTCATGGAGTTCCTTGGCCTTCCTCATCATTCCGATTGAATGGGTCGCCAGCCACAGTTGGCAATTATCGGGCAACAGCCTAAGCATCTCCTCGAGGAGCCGGGCTTGCAATCTCGTATGCATGTGCAACTCCGGTTCGTCGATGCAGTATACGGTATTGTCATATGCACGCCTTTTTAGGATAAGATCCAAGATGATGTCGAATACGGCTTTCTCACCACCCGACAAATTTTTGTAGAGAAAACCCTTGCCAACGCCTTTTTCAAAGAAGAACGAACCGTCTTGCAGCGGATTGCCTGGGCCAGTCAGAACGAGGTCCCCGAACACTCTCGTCATTGACTCGCGTATTGTCCCTATCAAGTTGTCCCTTAGCTCTCTGACCGTTTTGGAATCTTGCTGTCCGCTGAAGACTTCCTCCACTGTGAAAGAAACGAGACGCTGATAGTTATCGGCTACCAACTGCGTTTCATTGTCTATCATCTTGGAAGCTTTGGGAGCGTCCAGTTCCGATCCCATGCGAGACAGAGAGGTGGCCGTGAAGTCAGCCTGGTTGCGATAGGCTGAGCGGATGTAGAAGGTCTTCTTGCTGTCTTTTGGCAACGGGCTGTGGAAATCAATTGACACTGAGTCAGCCCACGCTACGGGCGTCATGCCACACCGAAGGTAATATGTGTCGTCTCCAACGCCTGCACCGCCATGGTAGCCGTGCCACATCCTAAAGGCATCAAAAAGAGAAGATTTGCCGCAACCATTCGGCCCAACCATAAGCACCACCCGCGCAGTCTGCGGCAGTTGGTCTATGGTCAGATTGGTGAATCGCTTGAAGGATTGGGCTCTGATTCTCTTGACATGCATATCATCACCTCAGCGCACGGTTTCTCAAAGTTTCTCATACCCTTCGGAATCTGGCAACTAGCCGTTGAAATTGGGCCTTAACGACCTACAGTAGTCATAGGACGTGCCCAGCATGTCCGGATGGCCCAGTGGAACAAGGGAAGGACGATTCCAAGTGCGGGGCGTTACCCGCAACTCTGCGGGCGTCTCAGGGTAGATAGCTGTGCATTCTCTTCGGGTGGAGGCAAAGATGGGCCCCGTAGTACAATGGCGAAAGAGGGAGTATCTACTTGGTACATGTGGAAGAACCTGTGGGTTGAACCTGACGCCGCCTTTGGCCCCATCGTCGCTGGTGAGGGCGGGGAGCAGCAGGTCGAGGTGCGGGTCAGCGGCCTGCTGTGCCACAGACTGTGCGTGGCCCGCGTCCAGCGGGCGCTGGCGCGTCAACCCGGGGTAGACTCAGCCACAGCATTGCCCGGTGAGGGGCGTTTCCTGGTGCGCTATCGAGGCCAGCCCCAGTTGGAGATTCTGCGCCGCGCGGTGCTGCGCCAGGTGGTGTTCCGCAGGGTGCGCCGTGTGCTAGGCGCCGTGGGCCGCCTGGCTTCAGGCTACGGGCTTCGGACTTCTGGCTTTTGGTAGGGGGCGTGCCCCGTAGGGGCGAAGCAACCAGCATTCGCCTGTTGATGGACGGGACGCGAGTTGCTTCGCCCCTACGAATCTACCTCGACCCTGGCCCTTGGCTCAGCAATGCGGATAGCCCTCAGGGCAAATGGGACGCCGGTGTGGTGGGTTCCGCTGCGCTGCACTCATCCTACTGTCGGAGCCTGCGGGGTGTGCCGTTCGTCTGCCCTCACCCTCGCCCTCTCCCAAAGGGAGAAGGAAACATGTAGGGGCGAAGCAACTGTCATTTGCTCGTTGGCGGTCAGGACGCGGGTTGCTTCGCCCCTACGACCCGCTTGTCCCCTGAGATGGTGTGCCGATTACTGTGTCCAGAGGATGTCCGCGCTCGTCGCTTGCCTCTAGTCTGGTAGGTGGTGGTAGGGGGTGCTTGTGGCGCCCCGCCCAGCTAGAGGAGGGATGCAACCGAAGTGGGGGCACAGCAGGCGCCGCTGAGACGTGCCAGGGTGCTGATAGCTGACGACTACTGGCTGTTCCGCCAAATGGTGCGAGGGCTGCTAGAGGGCGAGGGGGACTTCCATGTCACCGGGGAAGCGGCCAGCCTACAGGAGTCGGTGCATCTTGCCCGTTACTATCCTCCCGACGTGATAGTAATGGGGGTGCGTATGCTTGCCGCCCGGCAAGAGGCGGGCAAGCTCTCCCGCTGGCCGGTGTCGCCCTGGGGAGGGGCGAGGGTAGTCGCGGTGGGAGACGCCGACCTACCGGAGTATGCTGATCTGGCCAAGAAACATGGCGCTGTAGCCTATCTTGGGCGTGAGGGCCTTTCCACCACGCTGGTATCTACCCTGCGGGCGCTACGGCCGGTCATACCGCCGGAGGAGGGGGAGGATACCATGACCCACCGCCGTGTGGACCAGGCGCACTGAGCGCGCGCACTCAGAAGTCTCCCTGTCACTACTAGTATCGAAGGATAGGGATTACTCTGCCCGTAGGATGCTTATGCAGCCACGGCTATCGTATGCTTAGTGATGGAAAGAACGGGGAGTCCAAACGATGTCACAAGCAGGTCAGAAACCAGGCACGCCCCAGGCGGTGTCCCGCCGGCGGTTCCTAACGCTGGCGGGGATTGGCGCCCTGGGGCTGGTGGCGGCAGGATCGGGCCTCAAGCTCCTGGGGGGCGCCAAGACGCGGGCGGAGGAGGCACATACCGGCGCGGGCGAGCGCGTGCGCCAGTGGACGGCCATCTTCGACCTGCGCTCCTGCGACGGTTGCCAGTCCCAGAACACGGCCCCCAAGTGCGCGCAGTCGTGCATCCTGGGGCGGTTCGTGCCTGAGCCCATGGAGTGGCTGGAGGTCTACGAGCACAATATCGCCGGCGGCGGCAGCCAGTTTGTCCCCACGCTGTGCATGCAGTGCCAGAACCCGCCCTGCGTGAATGTGTGTCCCGTGGGGGCCACCTGGCAGACCCCGGAGGGAGTAGTGCTCATTGACCAGACCCGCTGCATCGGCTGCCGCTTCTGCATGGCAGCCTGCCCCTACGAGCGCCGGTTCTTCCTGTGGGGCGACCCGCCCCGGCCGCCGGAGACAGCCCTGGTCCACTACAGCCCACTACATCAGATTGGCGCGCCCAAGGGCACGGTGATGAAATGCGATTTCTGCACGGAGATCCTCTCCGCCGGTCGGTTGCCCTACTGCGCTGAGGCCTGCCCTAATCACGCCTTCTACTTCGGCGACCTGGAAGAGGACCTGGCTACCAACGGCGACAAGGTGGTCAAACTCTCCCAGTTTGTGGCGGAGAACCAGGCTTATCACCTCAAGGCAGAGCTTGGCACCAAGCCGCGTGTCTTCTACATCCCGGGCCATGGGGAGGCAGTGGGCCGCTCCCCCTTCAAGAAGGGGCGTCTGTCCGTGGAATGGCCCTGGAACAAAGAAGGAGTTAAGACATGGAAGCGCTCAGGCCGGTAGACGGTTTCCGGCAGAGGCTAGAGGAAAGGGCCTTTGCTCCGCTCATCAAGACGGGGCGAGGCTTCTACCTGCTGGTGGCGGCACTGCTGCTGGTGGTGGGTTGGGGGGTCTTCGCCTACTCCACCCAGCTCCGCGAGGGGCTCATCGTCACCGGCATGCGGGACCGCATTTCCTGGGGGCTGTACATTGCCATGTTCGTGTTCTTCATCGGCATCAGCATGGCAGGCACGCTGATCTCCGCGATACTGCGCATCGCCAAGGCCGAGTGGCGCATGCCCATCACCCGTATGGCGGAGTTCATCACGGTGGTGGCCCTGCTGGTGGCGCCGGCCATGATCTCCCTGGACCTGGGCCAGCCGCTGCGCATGGCGAACCTGTTCATCTTCGGGCGGTGGCAGTCGCCCTTGATCTGGGATGTCTTCGGCCTGACCACGTACCTGGTGGCCAGCGCTATCTACCTGTACCTGGCCCTCATCCCGGACCTGGGGATCTGCCGCGATAGGCTAAGTGCTGCGGTGCACCCCCTCAAGCGGTGGTTCTTCAGGCTGTTCGCAGTGGAATGGCACGGCACTCCGGGCCAGCACCACAGCCTGGCCCGGGCTTTGGGCGTCGTCATGATTGTGATTATCCCGGTGGCCGTGTCCATGCACACGGTGACCTCCTGGATATTCGCCATGACCCTGCGTGAGCCGTGGGACTCGACGATGTTCGGGGCCTACTTCGTGGCCGGGGCGCTGTACTCCGGCGTGGGCGTGCTCATCATCCTTATGGCGGTGATACGTAAAGCCTTCCACCTGGAGGAGTACGTCACTACCGGGCATTTCATGAAGCTGGGCTACATGCTGGCCGCCTTCGCCCTGATAGTGATGTTCTTCAATGTGTCCGAGTATGTGACTGCCGGGTTCAAGCTCCGGGGCGAGTCCGAGATGCACCTGGCCCAGGTGTTCATTGGCGCGCTGGCGCCATACTATTGGTTCTACGCCCTGGCTGGTATGGTGCTGCCGGTGCTCCTTATCGCTGTGCCGTTCACCAGGAACATGTGGGGCATCCTGCTGGCTGCGGTGCTGGCCAACGTGGGCATGTGGATTGAGCGCTACCTGATTGTGGTGGGTGGTCTGAGGGTCCCCCTGAACCCCTATGAGCCGGCCAACTACTTCCCATCGTGGGTGGAATGGTCCCTGATGGCCGCGGCCTTCGCCCTGTTCACCTTGCTCATTGCCCTGGCGCTCAAGCTGGTCCCGGCGGTGGCTGTCTGGGAGATGGTGGAGCACCACGAGGCGAAGCACGTTACGGAGACGGTCTCTGAGTCAACCCCAGTTGCCGAGGCGCTGGATGGTGGCCGGTTGCCTGGCGCGCCCTTACGAATGCGCCCGGCGGCTGGTCCTGCCGATGGAGGGCAGAAATGAAGGCCCTAGTCAAGGTTGGCTTCCTCGCGGTGGTCCTCAGTCTGGCCTCGGTGGCGGTCACGGGCGCCGTCCTCGCGGATGGCCCGGCCAGCACCAGCCTGGAGCTGGTGGCGCCCGCAGCGCCGGCGGTAGGCCAGCCGTTGACGCTGACGGCTAAGGTGACCGACCAAGCCAAGGCGCCGGTGGCGGGAGTGGAGGTGGTGTTCTGGCAGAGGGCGGCGTTTCTCAACTCGGAATCAGACGTGGAACTGGGGCGGGCCACTACAGACAAGGCAGGCGTGGCTACCCTGGACTTCATCCCTCGCACTGAGGGCGCGGTCCCGGTCTCGGCGAAGTTCGCTGGGAACGCCAAGTATGCCAGGACCAGTGCCGGCGCCGAGATTGACATCAAACCCGGACCGCAGCAGTTCCACCAGGAGAAGGGGATACACATCCCCGGCGTAGGAGTCTGGTGGCTGGTGGCCCTGATGGCTGGCGTGTGGGGGACCTTCCTCTGGGCGGTACGGCAAATCAGAGTCATCTTTCATGAAGGGCAGAAAGTAGCCTCTTCGGAATGGGGGCGACACCATGTCTAAGCCAATCGTACCTGTTCTGGCGTTCACCGCAGTGTTGGGTCTTGCCCTGCTGCTCATTGTGGGCATCATCCTGAGGCCGTGGGGCCAGTTGGGTGCCACCCAGTTGAACCTCAGCATGGCCTCTGCCCAGGGCTATGACCGCAGCCAGGTCACCTACGTGGGCCAGAGTGAGCCCATAAAGTGGTCCCACAACTCCCTGGTGCAGACGGAGATGCACGCGGGGAAGGCCTACTTCGTTTCCTACGGCTGCGCCAGTTGCCATGGGCTAGATGGCAAGGGTAGCCTGTGGGCGCCCATGGAGCTTTCCAGCATGAACCAGGTACGCCTCATGGTCCGCGCCGGGCCGGGGGGAATGCCTGTCTACTCCAAGGAGACCCTTCCCGATGACCATGTGGACCAGATTGCGCAGTGGCTTTCCGACCAGGGTGCGGTGAAGCCTACCCCGACCCCGACGCCGACACCGGTGCCGACGCCCACGCCGACTCCGGCCCCGACTCCAACACCGGCGCCTCCTACGCCTACTCCCGAGCCGGGCGCCACGCCAGCACCCCCGCAGCCTACGTCTACCCCGGCGCCTGCGCCCACCGCCACGCCCGCTCCCACGCCGACACCGGCGGCGCTCAAGGGGGATGTCAGCAGCGGGCAGGCCCTGTTCAGTCAGAAGAAGTGCGCTACATGCCATGGTAAAGACGGCAGCGGCACTGACATGGCGCCGGCACTGAACACTGCCAAGGTGGCGGAGAAGTTTGCCACGGATGCGGCGTTGGCCCAGTTCATGCGCCAGGGTGGTGGGGACATGCCAAGCTACGACGCTGGCAGGGTAAGCGACCAGGAGCTGGCCGACCTCATCGCCTACATGCGCTCCCTGCGAAAGTAGCTATACCCAACCTGCACAGCCGGCAATGCGGACTCCGCGTTGCTGGCTTCTTGTTTCTATTGCTTGAGGAGCCACCCTAGTTGTCTGCGCAACGGCCTTTCGGGGCTAGGCTTCGTACTCGCTGCGCCCAGTAGCGGCGTATGGCCATACGCCGCTACAACTTGTCAGTGATGAAAGCCCTTGACTAGCGTGTGAGAAGTATGCTAGAAATCAAGGCGTGCGTGGGGGCGTAAAGAGTCGCAAGTCATACTGAGTCTTAGTCCTAGCTAGTCCTGCTGTCCCCGCTCACGGCATGTGTTTTGGGCCGGTGCGCGTCTGCCCTGGCGGGCGTGGCATGGGCGTTCGTCTGCGGTGTGCAAGGGAACATGGACCCCGGCATCATAACGCACGACACTTGGGCGGCGATCAGCGGTCTCATGAGGCCGCTGTGGCTACTTGTCCCGCTGGTGGTGGTCTTCGGCGGCAGCTTGCTCTTGTCTCTGGCGATCATACCTTCGCTGGTGACGACGGGTGAGCTGCCAGCGCGGGCCGAGAAGCTGCGAGCACCGTTATACGTGGTGGCCGGCATCGCCCTGGCTGCTCTGGTGGTGGATGTTGTAGTGGTGGTGCGGGCCGTCGGCGTTATCGGGGAGCTCTGGCCGCGGTGGTGGATATAGTGTCGCCCTCAATCCTTGGGAAGAGCCGATGGCGCTGGTAAGCGCCAAGTGGCGTCTGCGGCTGCTGGCCGCTGCCCTGGCTCTTATGGTCATCGTCATCGTCGCTGCCGTTTTCGGCACCCGGGCTGTGGGCTATGGGCAGTCGCCGCCGGCCCCACAGCAGCCCATCGCGTTCTCCCACGTCCCGCACGTGTCACCGGAGAAGGCCGGCGCCCAGTGCGTCTTCTGCCATAGGGGTGTGGTGACGGGGGCTGTGGCTGGCATACCTTCGGTGGAGCAGTGCATGTTTTGCCATCGGGTCGTAGGTCAGGGGAATGCGGAAGTGGAGAAAGTACGGAAAGCCTGGGAGGACAAACAGCCCATAGACTGGGTGCGGGTCCACCGTGTCCCCGACTCCGTTCACTTCGTGCATGAACCGCATATCCGCGCCCAGCTCGAATGTGCCACCTGCCATGGCGACGTGGGCAGCATGACCCAGGTACGCCAGGTGAAGGTGCTGCGCATGGGGGAGTGTCTGGCCTGCCATCGCGCGCGAGGCGCACCCACGGAGTGCTCCATATGTCACTACTAGGCAGTCCATGAACACCAACATGGACCGGCGCCAGTTCCTGAAGGTCGCGGCAGCCTCGACCCTGGGCGCGGTCGTATTCGCCGGTTGCGCGGTGCCGCGCCGGGAGCTGCTGGTGGAAAGCCCGGTGCAGATGCCCGAGGACCTGGTTACCGGCACTGACAACTGGTACGCCAGCATCTGCCGACAGTGCCCGGCGGGGTGCGGGATCATCGTCAGGGTGATGGAGGGGCGCGCCAAGAAGATCGAGGGCAATCCAGACTACCCGGTGAATCGTGGCAAGCTGTGCGTCCGTGGGCAGGCCGGGCTACAGGCGCTGTACCACCCGGACCGTATAACCGGCCCCATGCGGCGGGACAGGGCTACCGGCCTGTTCCAGCCGGTGACGTGGGACGACGCACTGGACATGCTTGGCGCCCGGCTCCGGGACCTGCGCGGCCAGCCCGACACGGTGGTCCTGGCCACGGCGCCCCTGCGGGGTAGTCTGGGACGCCTGGTGGATGCCTTCGCCCGCGCCTACGGCGGCGCCAAGCAGATCACCTACGAGCCACTGGAGACCACCGTCTTGCGTGCCGCGGTCAAACGTACCCTGGGCCAGGACGTCCTGCCCGAGTTTGACATAGCCAACGCAAGCTATGTCCTGTCTTTCGGCTCCGATTTCCTGTCCACGGAGCTGTCGCCGGTCCATTACAGCCTGGGCTTTGGGGAGCTCCGCCATCCCGATGAATCGGGACGAGGCACTCTGGTGCAGGTCGAGCCGCGCTTCTCCATGACGGCGGCCAACGCTGACCGGTGGGTCCACGTCAACCCGGGCACGGAGGGAGTGCTGGCCCTTTCGCTGGCCCATACCATGATAGCCCTCGGCCTGGCCGATACAGAGGCCGCCGGGGCGCTGACCGGGGGGCGTGGGGCCGATGCCCTGGTGGACTTCCGCTCGGAGCGGGCCGCCGGCGGCGCCGGGCGGCCGGGGAAGACCATCGTGGAGGTAGCCCCGGGCCTCGCCGCCCCCC
>Ga0082335_1000780_pt1 | contig 75788 bp, 89 predicted proteins | sample Subgrocontami58m_FD_72375 | JGI IMG/M metagenome (GOLD analysis project Ga0082335, IMG submission 72375) | Subsurface groundwater microbial communities from S. Glens Falls, New York, USA - GMW37 contaminated, 5.8 m (SPADES assembly) (version 2) ... | reverse complement strand
AAATAACGTGGAAGGCGCCCATCGCGCGCAAAGATTTCCGCGAGCTTGTAAAACAGCATTCGGGTATCGATATCGCTAAAGCCACAATGGACGAGATGCATGCCGCACTTGTCTCGCATGGTATTGAGCCGCCAAAAATAAAAACAGAAGGGGAGTATTACGAGATGCTGTTCAAGAAACTTTGCCAAAGTCATCTTATACAGCCAACATTCGTAACCGGGCATCCGTTGGCGCTCTCGCCCTTGGCAAAAGCGCGTGAAGACGGTTTGTTCGCAGATCGCTTTCAGCTTGTTGTGGGGGGTTTTGAACTTATCAATGCGTACAGTGAACTTAATGATCCCGAGGAGCAGGCCGCTCGGTTTGAAAAATCGCAGGCAGATGTGGATAAGGGTTCGGGCGAGGCACAGCGGGGAGATGAAGAATTTGTGGAAGCACTTGAATATGGCATGCCGCCCGCGGCTGGTTTTGGCATCGGCATTGACCGGCTTGTTATGGTGCTCACGAATGCGTCGAATATTCGAGAAGTTATTTTGTTCCCCACAATGCGCCCGAAAGATAAGTAAAAATGATCTTGAAAATACCGATGTGAGGAACGCGGCAGTTAAAAATCCATAGGCAAAATGAAACTAATTCTTGCGACAACGAATCCGGGGAAATTGCGGGAAATGCGGGAGATATTTGCCAAGCTCCCCATAGAAACCGTCTCGCTCGAGGAACTTGAGGATACGGACAAGGTTGAGGAGAATGGGAAAACGTTTCTCGACAATGCGCTCATCAAAGCGCGTTATTTTTCGCAAAAATATAATATGCCGTCCCTTGCCGATGACGGCGGTCTGGAAATAGATGCGCTTGGCGGTGAACCCGGCGTTCTCACGCGCCGCTGGCCAGGGTATGAGGCAAGCGACGAGGAGCTTATAGAGCTTGCGCTTGAAAAACTCAAAGGTATCCCATATCAAAAGCGGACAGCCCGCCTCACAACGGTCGTTGTTATCGTGTTCCCGGACGGTTCATTCCTGCAGGGTTCTTCTGCGCGCGACGGTATTATTGCCGAGACGCCTCATACAAAGCGCGATGCGGGATATCCGTTCCGTTCGCTGCATATAATTCCCGAACTGAACAAATACTATATTGAACTCAACGAGGAGGAGCATGCGCGCATGAACCATAGGCGCGAAGCGCTCACGGAGTTGAGCGAAAAATTTGCCGCAGCGCTCGGCATTTGAAAGCTTCCGGCCTTTGGGCTATTCTAATGGAGGCTGGAGGTATAATTTTTTATGATTGATATTAAACTTCTTCGGGAAAATCCGGATATCGTGCGCGATGCGGCCGTGAATAAAGGCGTGTCCGTGGATGTTGACCGTATTATTTTACTGGACAAGCAGCGCCGGGAATTGCTTGGCGAGGCCGAACAAATGCGTGCCAAACAAAAGAAAGAAAGCAGCGAGTCGGCGCGCGAAGCGATGCAGGAACTCAAGGCGTCCATTAAAGAAAAAGAAGACGTGATTGCAAAGATAGATGAGGATTTAAATTGGCTTTTGCTTGAGCTGCCCAATATCCCTTCAGCCGATGTTCCCGACGGCAAAAGCGAGGAAGACAATGTTGTGGTGCGTGAAGTTGGTGAGCGCAAGAAGTTTGATTTTAAGCCGCTTTCATATATTGAGCTCGCCGAAAAACACGAACTTATAGATACCGAGCGCGCCGCGAAGGTCTCGGGTTCCCGTTTCGGTTATCTTTTGCGCGAGGCCGCCCTGATGGAAATGGCGCTGGTGCGTTATGCGTATGAGCAGCTTTTGCCCGAAGGATTCGTGCCGGTCATTCCGCCCGTTATGATAAAGCCGGACGTTTACCGCGGCATGGGACGTCTTACGCGCTCGCAGGAAGAAGAACGGTATTATTTGCCCGCAGACGATATGTATCTGGTGGGCAGTTCGGAACATACCATCGGTCCGTTGTTCAAAGACGAGATACTCGATCCAAAAAAATTGCCCATGCGGTTCGTCGGGTTCTCAACGTGTTTTCGCCGCGAGGCCGGCTCATACGGAAAGGACACCAAGGGTATTTTGCGCGTGCACCAGTTCGACAAAGTGGAAATGTTCGTGTTCACAACGCCTGATGAGTCATTTGCCGAGCTGGAGCGGCTGGTAGGCTGGCAGGAGAAGCTCTACAGGGGTCTGGGTATTCCGTATCGTATTGTATCTATCTGTAAGGGCGATATGGGCTTCACCGATGCCAAACAGTACGATGTTGAAGCGTGGTTGCCCGGACAGAACGATGGGTTGGGACAATATCGCGAAACGCATTCCGCTTCCAATACGACCGATTTTCAGGCGCGGGGTGAGAATATCCGTTTCCGGAATAAAGAAGGCAAAACCGAATATGCGCATATGCTGAATGCGACCGCGTTGGCGCTTGGCCGTACCATCATCGCATTACTCGAGAATTATCAGCAGAAGGACGGTTCCATTGTAGTGCCGGAGGCCTTGCGTCCGTATACCGGTTTCGATACAATCCAGTAGGTATTATTTTAATTTTTTGATTTTTTATGTTGGGCCTAAGCGATCTGAAAGTGGGAACCGTCTTTGTTTTGGACGGTGAGCCCTGGCAGGTGCTTGAAACGCAGTTCGTGAAGATGGCACAGCGCACGGGACACGTGCAGGCAAAGATCCGCAACCTCAAAACCGGTGCGGTTCTTAACCGTTCGTTCAAGCAGGCGGACCGCGTTGAGGAAGCGGATGTCGAGAACGTGAAGTGCATGTTCGTATATGCGCATCGCGGCAGATATGTTTTTACGGAAATAGCGAATACTAAGAACCGTTTTGAGTTTACCGAAGAGCAATTGGGCGACGACAGATATTATCTGCGCCCGAATTTGGAACTCGTTGCGTTGCGTTTCGACGGGCAGTTCATGGCCATTATCCTTCCTCCGAAAGTTGATCTGAAAGTTGTTGAGGCGGCTCCGGGCGTGCGCGGCAATACTGCGCAGGGCGCCACGAAGACCGTGAAACTTGAAAGCGGGCTTGAGGTTACGGTGCCGCTTTTCATTGAACAGGACGAGATTATCCGCGTGAACACAAAGTCAGGAGAATATGTGGAGCGCGTGAGTTAATGGCGCGCCTGCAGGAAAAAAGTAAAAACCCGCGCATTGTGCGGGTTTTTTGTTCAGTTCTTTTTGGAGCGGTATGTTGCCCTCACGATGAGGGAGAGCAGCGCGCCAAGCGGCTGAGCGAAGACGTGTGCGATTGCCGCACAAAGGCGTATCAGGAATTTTGGGATTGCCAGGAGCGCCCTGACAAGAAAGCGGAATATCCTGCTGCGCGTATGCAGCCAGAGAACAACCGAAATGGCGGTGCCGACAACAAAGAAGTAGAGCGAAAAGGTCACGGTGACCCATCCGCCGACGGCGCCCAGCAGAAAGAGCAGTTTGTGCCCAAGCGTCTGAGGCGCTTCCGAGAGGAACCAGAAGAGGCGCGTCGCCATGAAACCGGCGGGCAGCCAGGTTATAATGGCAAGTAGCAGCCACGCATTGATGCCAAGAATCTCTGCGTCAAGCGATGGCATTGCGGTATCTCCTTATTTTGCGGGAGCCGATATCTACGTTGTACAATCATGCCTCAGGAACGTCAACCTAAAACATGGATAGAAATATCAAGATCCGCGTTATTGTCGAACGCGTATTCGTTCCAGACGCTCGTTCCCGATAAAAAAATAATGGGGGTCATTAAGGCGAACGCATACGGGCACGGTTTGCCGCAAGCGGTGGAGATCCTTGAGCAGTCGGGTGTCGTCTGGTACGGCGTTGATTCTCTGGATGAGGCGCTTGCCGTTCGTGAGGCGGGCGGCACAAAACCGGTGCTTATTTTGGGCTATACGCCACGAGAGCGCGCGCACGAAATTGTCTTCAATGAATTCCGGCAAAGCGTTTATGATATCGATATGCTTCGGGTACTTTCGGCGGCCGCGCAAACCGTCTCCAAAAAAGTTTTTGTGCATTTAAAAATAGAGACGGGAACGAATCGCCAGGGCGTGCGTACAGATGAACTCGCGCCGTTCATTGAATTTTTCAGATCGGATGTGAATGTTGTTGCCGAAGGCGCGTACACGCATTTTGCGGACGTTGAAGATTCTGCCGGAGAAGGATATGCCGCGGGGCAGCTGGCGGAGTTTGCGCGTGCGATCGGGGCCTTACATGCCGGTGGCATACAACCCGCCATGTGCCATGCGGCTTCAACCGCCGCAATATTGCTTCTGGGCGGGTCTCATTTTGATATGGTCCGTTTGGGTATCGGTTTATACGGTTTGTGGCCGTCGGCTGCCGTGGAAAAAACATTTCAGGCGACCGGGCGGCGTTTTGATCTTCAACCTGTTTTGCGATGGAAAACGATCGTTGCGCAGGTAAAATCCGTTCCTTCCGGCGCGGCCGTGGGATACGGTCTCAGCGAACGTGTGACGCGCGATTCCCGCATCGCCATTATTCCCGTGGGATATTACGACGGAATTGACAGGGGACTGTCTTCTCTGGGCGAGATGCTTATTCACGGTATGCGTGCAAAAATAATCGGACGCGTATGCATGGATATATGTATGGTGGATGTTACCGATATCCCGAATGTGAAAGCCGAAGACGAGGTGGTTATCATCGGTTTTCAGGAAGCCGAACAGATGCGCGCAGAAGAACTTGCGGCACGGGCCCAAACCATACACTATGAAGTGGTTGCGCGCATTAATCCGTTTATCCCGCGCAGAATTGTGGAATAACAGCTATGGCACGACGCGTATCCTACAGGAAAATACGAAAACGTGATCCGAAATGGAAGAAATATCTTCCGCATATCATTGCGCCGGCTATTGTTGGCCTCGGTTTTTTTATATGCGCATATATTGTGTTCGGAAGTGCGGCGTTCGATCCCTCCGAGATAAAAATTGAAGGAGCCGTGCGCGTGAAAGCGGAAGAAATACAGGCTCTCACAAAGCCGTTCTTTGAAGAAAAGCACTTTCTTTTTTTCTCGGGTAATGCCTACGCGTTTGACCAAAAAGCCGCCCGCGCGCGTATCCTCGAATTTTTCCCGAAACTTTCCGACGTTTCTTTTCATACCGCCATCCGGAGCCGGGTTGTAACGGTACAGGTCGTTGAGCGCAATATCGCATATGCCGTCTGGTGCGGTTTACCAGGCGGGGTTGCCGTTTGTTACAACGTCGATGAAGATGCCGTTGCCTTCGAAGAGGCGTTGCCCAGCCAGGGAACGCTTCTTTTGACGGTGAAGAACGAGCGTGACCAGGATGTGCATCAGCTGGGTGAAACCGTTATGGATGCCGTTCTGTTGCGGCAGTTGGTGGCGATGAGGGATTCTTTGCGCGATTCTAAATTTGCCGGCATCGGCACCGTGGTGTTGCGCCTGCCCGATGAGGTTGTCGCAGAAAGCCTCGAAGGTTGGCGTGTTATATTCGTCGATTCCCGTCCGCTCTCGCAACAGATAGTTGCCCTCAAAGAGGTGCTCTCGACGCAAATACCGCAAGACAGGCGCGCGCGGCTTGATTATATCGACCTGCGTATCGAGGAGCGCGCATATTATAAATACCGTTGACGCGTTTCTGTGCCGCGGATATAGTATTTGCAACGTTCGTTGTGCAAAGAAGGAAAGTACAATGATCCATATCCGGCGGCTTGCGGTTGGTCTGCTTGTTTTGGGAAGCCTTGCCACGGGGGCTCTTGCGGTTCTGGCGCGCGTTCAGGAAACGTTCCGGCTCAAGACGCTTCAGGATGCTTTTGGCGCCGTTCTTTTATGCGGTCTTATTCTTCTTGTCGCGTATCTTTTGGGTATGTGGCTTGTGTGGGAATTGAAGCAAAGGTGGCAGAAATAATTATAGACGCTTCTCCGTGAAGCGTTTTTAATTTGACTTTTTTAATTTTAGTTGTATAATTTATTCATCGACCGGTACATTTCAATTGTAGCGAGGAATCCATGACATGTTCGGCTTCAGGCCGGCATTGCCCGGCGAAGTATGGCATATAAGCGCTTCTGAAGCGCATTGTTTTTCCGAAGCGCTTGAGCGTTTCTGTGAGTTCTTCCACGAGGAACTTCTCTTCTGGTTCTGGCTTCAGGAAATGGCGCGCGAGGTTGTGGCATACAACCCTGCTTTGGGTGACGATGAACAGAAAATCGTTGCCGTAACGCCGACGAGCCAGGATCTCGTTTTCTTCGGACGGCTCATCGAAAAAGAGCGGGCGCATCTTGCGTTCTATGACGGCGCACATATGCTTGAATGCCGGCACGAAGTTCGTTTCCATGAGGCCGTGTTGGCGGATTGGCACGAGCGCGAGATCGAGACGGCGGAGAAATTCGCATCGTCTCGCGAAGCCGTTGCACAAGCGTCTCTGGACGTTCGTTTGTTCGCTTCCGGTCCGCGCCTGTCGCGGGAAGACGCCGAGCGTATCATCGAAGATGAGCTGCGCTCGTACCGTTTCCGGCGCAAAATGCGGGATGCCGCATCGCTCCGTGAAATGGAAGAGCTTAACCCTCCCGGGTACGACCGCGATCGAACTATTGCCGCTTTGAATCGTGCATGCGAAGCGGGCGTGGAAGATGCGCGGGCACAGCTTCGGGAGATCATGGCCAAGTACATCGTAGAATGAAAAAATCCCCACACCAAACGGTGCGGGGATTATTTTGTGCAAGAATTACTCTAAATTATACACGAATATCGAGCCGCCTATGATCGCCTGAGGCCGGTATGCTTCAAGCCAACAGTATTTTGTCGTATCGCGGTTGAATCCTTTTGCCGGTTTGGCGCAGCTTTCCTGTTTGTAGGTTGCCGAGACGGCAAGCCAACCGTGCGGATTGCCCATGTCCGATGTCCACGGCACATATTTTTCTTTGAGATAATATTGGGGAGGCGCCCAGCCGAAATAATCTACGTGTATTTTTTCTATATTATATTTTTCCGTGAATGCAACAAGGTTTTTAAGGTCTTGTCCCCAGTCCAGGTTTGAATCGGCGGCGATATTATGGCCGCCTCCGCGGACGAGCGCGGCTTCGTTGTACCAGGAGAGATAGTGCGGCCACGCGATGGCTGCGTTCGTTATATACCAGGCGATGAGTGGAACCACGACCATGAGTTTTATTGCCGTCTTCGGTGCTGTTTGAAGCTCATTCAGTATTTGCGCGAGCGGTGCAATGTGCCCCGGGGCGATCTTCTTTACCCACGCGGCGACGCCAAGCGATGCGAGCATGATGGTGAAGGGGAATACCGGCATGAGATGTCGGACGCCGATGTTGAGATTGCTGAATATGGATGAGGCCCAGTACATCGCAATATAGAAGAGCGATGCGAATACAAAGAAATATTTTTGCACGAATTGAAAGAAAGAACGCGTGAGTTCAGCCGGGCGTTTGTCGGCAAACACAACGTGCGTGAAATGGCGTATTCCCGCCCACGCCGCGATAAGCGTGAATATATGGAGCGGTAGCGGAACTTTGAAGAAATATACGATGGGGAAATATGATTTCCATGCGGTGGCGGATACTTCACCCATGAAGAACGCGGTATTGCCGCCAACCGCGCGCTGAAGCACCATAAATAATCCCAGGAGATATTGAGCGATCGGGCGGAAAATCGGAATTTGCGTCATTGCAACGACCATATCCGCCAGGAAGCGCGAACCGAATGAACTTAAGAGGGTTTTTGCATCGCTCATCTGGCGTTCCGGCGGATAGTTCAGAACGTGCCAAATATATACAACGTAAACGAGAAGATATCCCAGTATTCCGATCAGAATGGTCCCGCCGACATATGTGAGGAAATTAACCGGCAGTCGGCGCAATTCGCCCCTCCCGCCGTTAATGGTTTTCAGCAGAAGCCAGCCGAATGCAAGCACCCCAAAATACGGGATAAGCAGGAAATTCGAGAATTTAAAAAGTTCCGCAACACCGAATGCAATGCCGGCGAAAAGAATTGCGCGTCTGCCGGGCTTCTCGAGGAATTTAATGAGGAAATATGTCGCAACGAATGCGCCGAAAGCGGCGGGGATGTCCGTGGTTACCAGGTGTCCGTGCGCAAGAATAACGGGGCAGAATACGAATAGGGTGATCGCAAGAAGTCCCGCGCCCGAGCCGCCGCGCTCATATGTCCATCGGAACACGAACCAGGCGAGTAGTGCCGTGATAAGTATGGGGAAAATGCGGGCGACGGCAACGACGAGGTCGGCATTGTTGTCGGAATAAAATATGAATTCGCGGCCGAAATCCCACTGACCGTTGAGGTCCTCTGTCCACGATTTATTGTTCGTGGGAACATGCAGGTCTTTTATGAATACAAGCGGAAGTGCGGCGAGGTCTTTCATGAGAGGCGGGTGTTCGGGGTTCAGCCGCATATCCCGTTGCGTGACGTATGAAATACCCGCGCCAATATGAGGGTCCTCATCGGTGGTCAATGTGTCTTGCCACGCGCTTGAGCCGGCAAGAAGCAGAAGTGTGATGACCGCGGATATCGCAAGTCCGCGAGTTAACGCTGCACTCATATAATTTAGTTACGAATAAAGAAATATTGCGCCTCTCCGCAGAGTTTTTCGGCCTGCGGGAACATTCTTTGTATCTGTTCGTTCAAGCCGGTGTCGTTTGGGTTGGTAAGCATTATGACGGCGCTTTCACCGGCCGCTACCTGTATTGTACTCGCATCGGGAGTGCGCATATAGCGGATAGCCGGGTCTTCTTTCGTCAGGAAACGCAGGGTCGCCGATTGCACAGGGATGCCGTCCAGAAGCACGCCATCTTCGTTCACGATAACGTATTTTGTTGCTTCAAGTCCCTGCGCATTAAGTACTCGGGACATGTTCACGAGGTCTTGGCGGAATGCCCCCTCAACATTCGGGTCGTTCGCCCAGACGACAAAATAGTGGTGCCAGTTTCCCACGGCGATAGCGGCAAGAACCAGTCCCAACAATCCGGAGGCGAGGCGCATATTCGCGCCCGTTGCGGTGCGCCAAAAATCCCAGGCCCACACGATGCCGATAGTGGCGAATATGACCGTGGGGGGTATCATTCCGATCGAGCGAAGCGCGTGGGGCAAACCTTCGTTTGTGAGTATGGCCGGAAGCATTGTTGCGAAGAACCATCCGCCCACAACGGCTTTCGGCATGAACAAATGAGGGTCGTGTTTCCGCAGAAAAGCCGCAGCCGAATCTTTAATAAGCAGAACGAACCCGAGAAGGAAAAACGCACCGACGCCGTAAATGAGTTGCGGGCTTCCCGCAAAATTATGGCGCCAGTTCCAGTCGCCCGCGATGTTGAACATAATGAGGGTTTTTCCCGTGCTTTCCAAAAATGCGAGTACCGGATTTTCTGCGGCAAAGACGGATATCCCTCCCGAGCGCGCGCCGAAATCATCGCGGTGTTCCGCGAAATAACCCAACAGCGGGAGTATTGTTATTATTACCGCGATACCAAGCGCAATATACGGAGTTAAAAATTTTATGAATGAGCTGTGTTTTTGGCGCCGCCAAATAAGAACATGGATAATAAATATTGCGAGCCCCAGTACGGGAGCAAGGCGAAAGCCGATATAGGTATAAAATCCCAATCCCCAAAAAATACCGGAATAGATATAATGGCTCAATTTTGTCGTCCGGATCCCGCGAAGCAGGAACAGTATTGCAAGTGACAGGAAGAAGGACACCATGATGGCGCGGAAACCGATCCGTGAAAAATGTACATGCCAGGCCGTTGTTGCAAGCAAAAATGCGGCGATATACGAGAAATATTCATTTTTGAAATACGAGAATAGTTTCGTGTGCGCATGCAGATGCGGGCGGATAAGCGCCAGTAATTCCTGCATCATAAAGAAAAAGAAGAGCACGGTAAGCGTTCCCACGGCCGCGCTGACCGCGCGCAGGGCCCAGGGCGTTGTTCCGAACATTTGTACGGAGAGCGCCTGGAGGTTTATAAAAAGGCCTTCTCGTCCGTTGTTCTCGGGATAAAAGACCTTAAAATCTACATTATTAATGGCCTGAAGAGCATTTATGCCGTTCATCGCCTCATCCGGGTAAAGTCCGGGGGGTGTTGTATCCAGCTGCCAGAATCGGAAAAAAGCGGCAACAATAATGATGCCCAGCAGAAGATATGCCTTATTTCGTCCCATATACATATTGTATCATGTTTGCTTTCACGCTCCCTGTGCCGGGCGGGCGTTTTCGGTTACAATAGAAATGTATGGATTCGTCGCCGGTATTGAAGAAAAAAGACCTCGTTATCATCCTTATTTTGGGTGAAATAGTCGGTTTGTTCGGCTATGCTATTGTGAGCGCGCAACCCGAATTAAGCGGGCTGTTTGTTTCTTTGGTTCCGGCCGCAGTACTTCCGGTTTTGTTTGTGCTCGGGGTCCCGCTGGTCGCGCTTGCATGTCTTGTTCTTGCGTTCGTTCTTGCAAAGAAAATAAACCCGATATTTTTCCAAATGGGGAAGTTTGCTGCGGTCGGGTTCTCCAATACATCCATCGATTGGGGAGTGTTCAATCTTATTTTGGCTCCCATCGGCTTTTCTACGGAAAAGGCACTCTCGATAGTCGGCATTAACGTGCCGCTCTACTCCATAGGGAAAGCGATATCATTCGCCGTTGCGACGCTTAACTCTTTTATTTGGAATCGTTCCTGGTCGTTCGAGAAAAAAGGCAGCCATGGGGTGGGCAAAGAAGCCGTTGTCTTTTATGCGTTTACCGCCGTGGGATTTTTAATTAACGTAGTTGTTGCGACGGTCATAGCGAAGCTTGGGCCGGAATCAAAATTATTCGGAGGCGTCATCGCTCCGGCATGCGCCACGGCGGTTTCCATGATATGGAACTTCACCGCATATAAGTTTTTCGTGTTCCGTCCCGCCGCATCCGCGCAAAAAGAAAACGTTTCATAAGAGAAACGTTTGTTCGCATCATGCAGTACACCGCGACCCGCGCGGTTTTTTATTTTATAGCGCAGCCCGTACGGCAATGACGCCGGTGTATATGAGTACCGCAAAGAAGGCGGTAGAAATGAACGCGCCCGCGCATAGTGTTAACGCGGCTTTTTTGAACGGAATACCGAACAGTATTGCGGCGACGGCTCCGCTCCAGACGCCGGTAAGAGGGACGGGCGTGAGAACGAAAATAAAAAGCGCTATCGTCGCCCATTTCCAGTGGTGGAAATGATCCGAGTGGTGTATGCGCGTCCGCGCGAATATCCACGTTAAGATCCTGTTTATGCCGTATGAGCGGTGTCGTGCGCTTTCCGCGAACCGTTCAAGAAAAATAAGCGCGGCTATGCCCCCCAGCATATTTCCCAGCATCGCCAAAACAAATCCTTTCAGCAGAGGAAATTGGAATGCGGTAAGCGCAATAAGAACAGCGCCTTTGCCTTCGGTTATCGGCAGGGCGCCAAGCGCTATTGTGAGTAGTTCAAGTGAGAGCGGCGGCATAGTATCTCGTTCATTATAGAGAACCTCTGCGGTTCGGCAAATAAAAAAACGCTTATTTAGAAGAATGTTTCCAATGCGCGCTTTATGAATTCAATGACCAGTTTTGCTACGAACGTGAATTCCATTGTGGCGAGGGCAGAACCGATGACGCCTGTGAGAATAGCATTTCGTTTGGGGACGCCGAATACGAACGCCGCGGTAAGTGCGGGCCACATGCCGGCAAGCGGCAGGGGAAGGGTCATCATGGCCAGTATGCCGACCTCTTTTCGTCCCAGGAATCTGTCGAGACGGACCGTTCTTGTCTTGTCGACGAACCGTTTTGCGAACGCATAGCGTTTCTCTACCGTTGGCAGGAACCGATATATAAAATTACCGAATATAACAACGCCGGTCGCGTGACCCGCGAATGCAAGAAGCCCCACCTGCCATGCGGGCAGACCGCTTACCACCAGCGCGAAGGGGATACCGACACCAAGCTCAACAAAAGGTATCCAGACTATGAGCGGTATGAGGAACGCAAAGACCGTCGGATCTGTAAAGAAAGGCATACCGTTATAGTCTATCATGCGCTATTTTCACGTACTAAAGTTGTGGTACACTGCCTTTTGATGGCAACCCAAGTTTTATATAGAAAATACAGGCCCTCAACATTCGAGCAGGTTGTGGGGCAGGAGCATGTTATCCGCACCATTTCCAATGCCCTGGAAGCGGATAAGGTTGCGCATGCGTATTTGTTCACCGGGCCCCGCGGGACGGGAAAAACAACGACCGCGCGCCTTTTGGCGCGGTATCTCAACTGTGTCGGAAGACCCGAGGGAAACAAGCGCGTGATATGCGAGGACGGCGCGTTGTGTATAAATTGCGAAGCATTATTCGCCGGTAACCAACCCGATCTCATAGAAATAGACGCCGCGTCTAACCGCGGCATCGACGAGGTCCGTGCGTTGCGCGAGGGCATACGGTTCGCTCCGGTACAGAGCGCATACAAAGTGTTTATTGTGGACGAGGTGCACATGCTCACGAAGGAGGCATTTAACGCGCTTTTGAAAACCTTGGAAGAGCCGCCGTCGCACGCAATATTTATTCTTGCGACCACCGAGATACAGAAAGTTCCCCATACCGTTATGTCGCGCTGTCAGCGGTTCGATTTCCGCCGTCTTGCGCTGGCAGAAATACGCGAACGTCTTCGCCGCATCGCCGAGCAGGAAAATGTCGCGATAGACGATGACGCGCTGGAAATAATTTCCCTGTATGCGGACGGCTCGGAACGCGATGCCGAAAGTTTATTGGACCAGGTCATGGCGTTCAACGATTCGCATATCACCCGTGCCGAAGTTGCAGAGGTGTTGGGGTTAATTGAATTGCCGTTTCTGCGTTCCTTCGTGGATGCGCTTGCCGAAAAAAATACGGCCAAGGCTCTTGAGCGCGTGGCGCAGGCGGTCGAGCGCGCCTATGACATGGACCAGTTCATAAAAGCTCTTACTCAGTATTTGAGGGACGTGTTGGTGCTTGCTGTGAACCGGGACGTATTGCCGTTTGTGGCGCGTCGGGTGGGTGATGAGCAAGCCGAGGCCGCGGTTGCGCATGCGCAGTTGTTTACCGTCGAACAGCTGGTGAAATTCATCGAGCGTTTTTTGGAAGCGGGACAGCAGATAAAATATTCGCCGTCCCCGCACATTCCCATCGAAGTTGCGGTCGTCGAGTTGCTGAATTCCTAATGTTGACCAAATAAGCTTTACCTTTTTCGTTTTACGCTTTACGCTCTTATTATTGCGGGGTCGTCTAATGGTAGGACAACAGCCTTTGAAGCTGTGTATCTTGGTTCGAATCCAAGCCCCGCAGCCCTGAAGATGAGTGCCACAATAAGGCGAAGCTGTGTATCTTGGTTCTTCCCGATTTGTCCGAGAGCGTAGCGAACGGAAACAAATCGCAATCCCGTCTTTGCGGGAGAATCCAAGCCCCGCAGCACCGCTCATGAATTAAAACTTCAAGTTCCCGAGGAACGAAACGATTGGGAACTACTGTTGAGATGGGTTTAGAGTACGACGCGTATCAATCATCATGTTAATAATGAAGAAACCAATTTCTATAACTGTTAAAGGGTTGCGGGAAAACAGCGCGAAGATACATGCAAAAAGTTGATGAAGAATTTTATAGAGTCGGCGATTTAGTAGATTTGCTTAAATCGAGGAGATTGGAAGATCAATTGCCTAAGCGTCTTTGGTTAAGGCGGCTGGCTTTGTTGGAAAACTTAAATAATTATTACCGTTTTGCTGTAAGTTCCGTTAGATTTTTTCAAGAATCGATGGAGGGAGCCATGGATCAGTTAAGCGCGGGGGCGCCCACCGATGATTTTGACGATAAACTTCACTCTTCTGCGATTGCCTTCTATAGTTATTGTCGAGTTTGTCTAGAGTCGTCCCGTTTGTTATCTGAGGAAGCCATTCTTTCTTCTGCATCTGAAGAAAGCGCCAACATACTTCAAGCGCATCGTGACGCACACACTTCTTGGGCACGTGAAATCATTGATAAGAGAAATGCCATAACAGCACATCCGCATGAACGCATGCGCCAATTTATTACCGGCAGTCCGAGTAGCTGGGGCTCAGGCGGAAGGGTTAGATTTAATACCATAGATTTAGAGCATCTAACCGTTCCCGGTAAGGAATACGAGCTGGAACCAACAGAAGACCTTATTGCTTTGAAAGCATATATCGAAAAGACGATAACTCACCTGCGGTCAATTTATCAGATTTGAAGTATCCATTAGAAATAAATTCAACCGAGCCGAGTTTATAAGTCGCGTCCGAGGTTCGTCGGAATGCTAAAATATATTCTATTTATATGACTCAAGAAGAGCGCTCCATCAGATACGTTCTTAAATTTGAGAAATTGGCAGGTCGAAATCCAAAAGATGTTAGTAAGCTGCATATCGGTTACGATGTTAAATCCGGTAGTCGTTATATCGAAGTAAAATCGCGTCCCGGATCTCGAATTCAACCTTTTATACTTCTTCAAAATACGATACTTAGAACTCTGGGTCGTAAGATTTCCAATTTTTATATCTATATTGTTTATGACATGAAAAACGCACCGAAGTTAGTCGTTATTGACCCAGAAGCAATATTTAAAAATTTAGTTCCCGATGTGAAACTGCGATTACCAAAAAGCGCTTACGGCAAGATTAAATTTATTTCGCTGAAATGATTTTGTATTTCTAGTCCATCCGATATGCGCTTGTGGGGTACCGCCAGGAAATTTCTGAAACCGCAGCGATTATTTAAGTACATAGATTTTATTTATGCCAAAAGATCAGCTTGAGCTTGCACAAGAGCGCACGGACCTCGCCGTGGAACGGACTATTTTTGCGGCAGAACGCACGCTTTTGTCCTATTGGCGGACCGGTCTGGCTTTCGGGGGCGCCGGCGCCGTTATAATCAAGTTTTTTTCACAGCCCATAGTTATTGCGGGTGGCGGTGCGTTCATTGTTGTCGGGATGGGTCTTCTTGTGTACGGCACCGTGCAATTTATCGTTTTCCGGAAGCGCATCATAAAGCCGGGCACAGCAAAGAATACGCAGTAGAAATTTTGAGGTATACTTTAAGTAAGATATGGCAAGGCATATTCACAGAGAACTGAAAAAACGCAGCTCAACCGATGAGCGCATGGCCGATGCCATCGCCGGGTTTGTGGGTTCCATGAAATTCGTATATGCCCACACGCTGTGGTTTGCCGTATGGGCGCTTTTGAACATGGGACTTATCGGCGGGGGATTTATTTTCGATGAATATCCGTTCAGCTTTCTAACGTTCGTTGTTTCGCTTGAGGCGATTTTCTTATCTACGTTCGTTCTTATATCGCAGAACCGCCAGGCGAAGATATCCGAGCTTCGTTCGGAACGCGATTACGACACCGACGTGAAGGCGGAAAAAGAAATAGAAGTTATTATGGCGACACTTGAGCGCATTTCAAATAAACTCGATGTCGATATCTCCGATCTTTCCAAGGATCTGCGGACACTGCACCAAGAAGAGGCAAAATTAATTGAACGCGAACACAAAACGGAAAATGATGTCGAATAAACGGTGATGGTATATACGATTTTGAGACACGCGCGCGGGAGATTGGTTTACCGCTGATGCGCGAAATTATGAAGATATTGTTGTGGTAACCCGCTTAGGCGGGTTATTATGTAGATGTACCCAAAGCACATGAAAACAAACGGATTTGGGCTAATTTTAGGCAAATTGAAGCCTGGTAAAAACGGCGCATTTTTTATTGCCGCCGTTTTCTTTATTATTGCGGGAATTTTTGTCTCGCAGACCGAAGCGGCGACCGGCGTTCCCAAGATCTTAAGCCATCAGGGGCGTCTTTTGGACGCAACAACCGGGGAGGCGCTGGGGGGAGCCGGCGGTACGAATTATTGCTTCCAATTTTCAATATATGATGACGCGACGGTGGGGGCACCGGACACGAAACTGTGGCCCTCGGTTGCCACCAATACAATGACGGTTAATGTTAAGAACGGGATTTTCAATGTGGGCATCGGAGATGTGGCCGCGGGCGGGAATGATCTGAGTGCTTTTGATTTTAATTCTACCGATACGGCATTTCTTAACGTTGATGTCGCCGCACAGGTTGGCGGCTCATGCGCGGGCGTTTCTTTTCAGAATTTGGCGCCACGCCAGCGTATCCTTTCTTCCGGCTATGCCATCAACGCCTCTACTGTTGGGGGTTTTACGCCGTCACAGACGCCAACCGGAAGCCAGATACCGGTGTTGAACAGCGGTAATTTAAACATAGCCGGAGCAATAAGTTCGGGAGGAATAACCATTGATTCGGCGACGGATATCACTACGGGTACGAATCAGGACCTTACGTTGAACCCGAACGGAACAGGAAATCTTGTGATAGTGGGACTTGATTGTAGCGTCGGGTTTGCAAACGGCGGAACGTTAACCGCGAACGGCGCCGGCGTTATTTCCTGTTCCGATGATGACGGAGGTGTCGGCGGCTCAACAACACTTGATGGCGTTCTTGCGGCAACAGCAAATAGTGCAGAGCGGGACAACAATGCTTTCACGGTTAATTGGAACTGGGATTTTCAAGCAGGAGGTGCCGATACCGGATTGGATATTTCCGAAACCGCAGCCCAAGCATCAACACTGGGCGCACAGGACGAGCAAGCTTTGGTGGAAATAACCACTCTGTCCGGCTCAACCGCTTCGCCATTGCAAATAACTTCAGCAAGCGCCGATGTGGGGGATATTTGGATAAATCTTGCGAGCTTGGGAGATTTTGAAATTCGGGATGGGGGAGTCGCATTCGTTACGTTTTCCGATAGCGGTTTGGCAACGTTCGATGGCGCCGTAACTTTAAATGGCGCTATTACGGCCAACGACGCTTCGGCGGATATTTTTCTTATCGGTCAAAATGGCGCAACAGATGACACCGTTACTATTGCGGGCGATGTTTCTTTAACAGATGACCAATGGTCAATTTCGAATACGGGATTGGCCGCCGGACTTTCCGGAACAAACACGGGTTTGGTTTCCGGCGATCTTTCTTGTACTGATTGTATCGGGCCGGCGGAAATATCGGATATTGCCCTGGGTGCCGACACCACCAACAACTATGTCGCCTCCGCAAACACCAGTGTCCTGACCGGTCTGACCGGTGGAACCGCTGGCAGCGAAGGTGCAGCACTGACGCTCGCATTTGATTACTCTCAAGCACTTTCCGGAGACGTTGCCTTGGGAGCCAATGCTGCGGTCTTTGGAGCCTCTGGTCTCGTGTTTGAAGGCTCGACCGCCAACCTCCTTGAAACATTTATCGCCGTGACCGATCCCACTGTTGACCGCACCATCACCATTCCTGACCGCGGCGGTACAGTCTCACTCTCAGGTGATACATTCACCACCGATGTGACCGGAACACTCAATGCATCGGGTGCCACCGCATTGACCATTGCAGTTGATTCTGTTGCCCTGGGTGCCGACACCACCAACAACTATGTCGCCTCTGTTGCTACTTCAAGTGGTCTCACGGGCGGTGCGGTTGGTTCCGAGGGTTCGGCTTTAACGTTATCACTTGATGAAATAGATGTGGTTGATGGGGTGGGCGCAACATCAAATAATTCCGGTTTGGAATTTGGCGGCACCGGCGGAACGCAAGTTGGATTGCTGCAGGGATGTGACGCGACTAATAATATTTTGAAATGGAACGATGCCGGGTCAACGTGGGGATGTTCGACAGACGTATCCGGTGGCACACCAAGCCTTGATACGGTGGGTGCGGCGCTTGCAAACAGCGCGGAATATGATTCGAATGCTTTCACGGTTAATTGGAACTGGGATTTTCAAGCAGGAGGTGCCGATACCGGATTGGATATTTCCGAAACCGCAGCCCAAGCATCAACACTGGGCGCACAGGACGAGCAAGCTTTGGTGGAAATAACCACTCTGTCCGGCTCAACCGCTTCGCCATTGCAAATAACTTCAGCAAGCGCCGATGTGGGGGATATTTGGTTTAACTTGGCATCGCTTGGTGATTTGGAAATCCGCGATGCCGGAACATCGTTCGTAACTTTTGCTGACGACGGAACGATTACGCTTGGGAAATCATCGGCGGCGGGCACTACAAATATTGGTATCGGTACGGGTATAGATACAATAAATATCGGTACCGGCTCAACCGGAGCGGATGTAATAACGATTGGAGGCAATACCGGCACAATTGCTTTTGACGGTACTAATTTTGATTTGACTACCGCGGGTGCCGTTACGGTAACGGGGCACGTAACTCTTTCTGGAGACGCGAACGAGGGGCTTTCCGGCGGAGGTTTAACCGATTGCGATGTTTCTAACCAGCGCTTGCAATGGGATTCAACCACAAATAAATTTTCCTGCTTAACGGTTTCTAGCGGCGCGCCGGATACCGCGAATTTTATCGATACCAGTCCCGCAGCGATAGCTGATAATGATACCACCGAATTGTTTGATAATTCTCCACGGCCAAATATTACACCAGATAGTACGAGCAATACCGTTCTTGTTTCGGCAAACGTGAAGTTCACGAGCCCGGGTGCTGGAGACGTGACAACTGCGACAAGGATCGTTAGAGAAGATGATGGCGGCTCAACTACGCCGTCGTGTGATGGCACTGATCCTCAAGTGGGGAACGCGATTTCAAATTTTACTACTGACGCCAGCGTGGTTATTTCCATGCAAGGGACGTTTCTTGACTCTCCAGCCAGTACTTCCGCAGTGTATTATACTGTGTGTTCTAGCGCGAGTACTGTTACGGGCGGGACACTTAATGAGATTCATGTTGCTCTCGTTGAGCTTGGCGCCGACCTTGCGGAAAATTATTATACGGCAGACGAAACAGTCGAGTGGGGAGATGTGCTCATGTTCGATCCGACGATTCCTGCGGGAGCGAAGAAAACAACCAGAGCATATGAGCCCCAGCTTTTGGGAGTTGTTTCTACCGCGCCGGCAATTACTCTTGATGACGCTGTGGGTCTCGGCTTCGGAAAGAAAGTCCCGGTTGCTTTGGCTGGGCGCGTTCCGGTAAAAGTTTCTACCGAAAACGGCCGCGTAAAGGCGGGAGATTTTTTAACCTCTTCATCTGTACCGGGCGTGGCCATGCGAGCCACGAAGGCGGGTAAGGTTATAGGTCAAGCTTTGCAAAATTTTGATTATCCTGACGGCGAGATCGGGCTTATAAGTGTTTATGTAAACACCTCATTTGGTTACGGTGATATTGCGGCGCTTTTACCCGGGCTTAATGAGGGAAATACGCAGATTCAGGATATAGGAAAGGAGCTTCTTTCCCGGCTGATTTTGGAACCTTCTACTACTGTTAACGAAGCAGTTGATGTATCCGAGATCCTTACCGATCGTCTTGTTGCGGGAATCGAAGTTATTACCCCGCGTGTTGTTACCGACGGATTAATTGTTAATCATATCGGCGCCGTGAATGATTCGCTTACCTTTACCAGCGATACAATTTTCTTTGGCCGTCCGTACTTTAATTCCGATAGCGGGGGATTTGCGGTTGTGAAGGCCGGTAGCCGCGAGGTTGAGGTTCGATTTGAACGCGAATATATCGAACAGCCGATCGTGAATGCGACTATTGCGGTAGAGGCAAATTCAAATACCGCATCCGTCGAAGACGCTATTTTTGCAAACAATATCAGTTATCTGATAACGCAAAAAAGCGCAATCGGTTTTGTAATTAAGCTCAATAGACGTTCGCCCATAGATGTTCCGTTCAGCTGGATAGCGCTTGCCGTGAAAAATCCCAGACTTTCTGTTTCATCGGAGGCGAGTGAGGAATCGCCTTTGCCGCCCCCTCCTGTGTATGAGCCGGCAGCAATAATTGAGGAGAGCAGTACCGAACCCGTGCCGGTTATTGAAGAAATAGTTGAACCGACGCCGGAAACCGGTGGTGTTGAAGAAACTGTCCCAAGCGTTCCGGGAGAGGAAATTGTAGACGCGCCCGCGCCAGCAATAACCGAACCAATTGTTCAGGACTCGCCGCAAGAGAGCGAGACGGCGCCAACGACAACAGAAAGCGCGCCCGCAGAGAATTCTTTACCGCAGGAGTAATAATTGATATTATCACAGTAATAAAATCAAAATATTTATAATTAGAAGATTATTTTTCATTATGCAAGAAAGAACAAAAGTACTTATTACGTTGCTTGCCGCAGCCGCTGCCGTGAGCGCTTCCGGAGAAGCGATATTTTTTCATAGTCGTGCCCAGGTGCTTCAGCGGCAGATTGATACGTTACAACAGGATCCGCAAAAAGTCGCTCAGGAAGAAGTTCAGGGTCTTGTGGAACGGGTTGGGAGGTTAATAATTTTGCCGGAAGGGGAAGAGCCAACGATAGCTACAGTTTCCGATCCGCAAAAACTTCAAGGACAGTCATTTTTCGCGAACGCAAAGGTGGGCGACAAAGTATTGATTTATACCAACGCCAAAAAAGCAATTTTATACGATCCCGTTGAAGACAGGATTATTGAGGTCGCTCCGGTGAATATCGGCGCGGTAGCACAATAAGCCCCGCATCTTTTGGCGGGCAAAACCAAAAAATGGCAATAGTGCCCGGTACATATCGGTTGAGGACCAGCAGAGCCAAAATAGCTTTACCGCTTTTTGGCTTTTTTGCTTTACTCATTTTGTTCGGAGCGTCGTTTGTCGGTGCGGTGGATTATACCAGCCCTAATTTTATTTTGCGTGATCCGGTTATAGGTGAAAGTGCCGGCAGGTCAACATCCTCTAATTTCGAACTTTTTGGAAGTACGGGAGAATTGGCCACCGGCCAGAGCGCAAGCACAAATTTTACGTATCAATCCGGGTCAAATTATTTTACGGTTACTGTTTCGCCCGCACCGCCACCTCCCGCGTCTCCGCCGGGTGGAGGTGGTGGTGGCGCGATTATTTCTACCCCAAACGTCGTTTTTTCGGGCAAGGCATATCCATTAAGCAAAGTATTTGTGTTGAAAGATGGCCAGATAGCAGTGAGCACTATCGCTGGCCCGGACGCGAATTTTCTCGTATCCCTAAGCAATGTTTCTGAAGGAAATTACAATTTTTCGCTATATGGTGAAGATTCCGACGGTCGGCGTTCTTCGCTTTTTACGTTCCCAATTTTTATTACAGAGGGCGCCTCGACCGCAATATCGGGCATATTTATTACTCCGACCATCGATGTTGATAAACAAGAGGTTAAGCGGGGAGATAATATTGCAATACTCGGTAAAACGTCTCCCAATGCCGATGTGGTAATAGCCGTTAATTCGGTTGAACCGCTTTTTTTCAACGCCAAAGCCCAGGGTGACGGTGCGTATTTTTATAATTTGGATACCAGTCCGATAGAGTCCGGATCACATAGCGCAAAAGCGAAAGCGAATGCGGAGGGCTTGTTGTCGTCGTTCGGAAAATCGGTGGGTTTTACCGTAGGAGATAGGACCATTATTAAAGAACCGTCGAGCGGGACATGTCCTACTCGAGCCGATCTTAATGGAGATTGTAAGGTGGACCTGATCGATTTTTCGCTGGCAGCGTATTGGTATAAGCGCGCGCTTTCCGCAGAATTCAGTTCCATTGAAGCAAAAGACCTGGATGGGGACGGCACGATAACGCTGCGGGATTTCAGTATCATGGCCTTTTATTGGACGGGATAAATTATATATGCTCAGCTCCAAGAGAAAATTATTTTTCGGTATAGTTTTTGTCGGTATTTTTTTATATGTATTATCGGCAATGGAAACATTTGCGGCGCAGGGAACGCTTGAGGGCGATATTTCCGAAATGAATATCGGTGATCAATTTGAGACGAGATTTTTTCTCGATACCGAAGGTAGCGAGATTAATGCTATTGCGGGGAAGATATTTTTCCCGAACACCTTTATGTTCGAGGAGATACGCATCGGCAATTCGCTGATAAATTTTTGGGTGGATGAGCCTCGTTTAACAGACCCCTGTTCTGCGGTTTGTGAAATTCCCTTTTCGGGGATAATACCCGGCGGGTACAACAGCCGGCGAGGATTGGTTTTTTCTTTTGTTCTCACGAGTAGTGCACAGGGAAACGGCAGGATATATGCGGAAAACGCCAAAGTATTGTTGAACGATGGGCTCGGGACGGAACTGCCGATGCGGGTGGAAGAATACGGAGTGCGCGTTTCATCGGAGATTCCCGAAACGGCTCGCGTGGCACCGCGTGTCGATGACCGGGACAAGCCGGAAGTATTCACTCCCGTGATATCCCAAGATCAAAATATTTATGACGGGAAATGGTTTTTGGCATTTGTTACGCAAGATAAGGGTTCCGGCGTGGCGGGTTATTATGTGTATGAAAAGCGGGATCCCGCATTGAATGTTGCGGATGGTGAAATGCTTCCCGTGAATGCGAGGTGGGTTGTTGCGCAGAGTCCGTATGTGTTGACGGATCAGGAATTGCGAAGCCACGTGTTTGTAAAAGCCGTCGATGCGGTCGGCAATGAGAGAATAGTTGTCGTGTCTCCGGGTAATTCCGCCGCGCGATACGAATCTGTGCATAAAAATAGTATAATAGTATTGGGTATAGTGATGGCATTCGGTATTTTATTCCTATTGGGTAAGAAAAATAAACTTTTGAGGTTCAAATAATATGCGGGTCGGTATTGCGTATTTCCGTTTTAAGGTTTTTCTTGCTGTATTTTCGGCCGTATTTTTATTTGCCGGCGGAATGCATATGGCGGAGGCGGCGACATTGTTTTTGTCCCCCTCATCGGGTACCTACCCGCAAGGTCAGATCTTTTATGCGAACGTTAACGTATCAACTTCGGATGCTGAGCCGGCGAATGCTATTTCCGGTCGTATTGCTTTTTCACAAGATGTGCTTGAAGCGGTTTCTGTATCGAAAGCAGGTTCAGTGGTGGATATTTGGATACGCGAACCGTCAATTAGTCAGGGAGAGATAGTTTTTGAAGGCATTATTTTGAATCCCGGATTTGTGGGCAAAAGCGGAAAAATAGTAAACATCGGGTTCCGGGGCAAAAAAATAGGCGTTTCGGCGGTATCGTTTGCTTTAGGTTCGGTTCTCGCCAATGACGGCAACGGAACGAATATCCTCGGAGGTTTTGGGAATGCTTCGTATGCTATTGTTGCTGCGGCGGCAAAACCCGGAAGCTCTCAAGCCGTTTCTTCTGCGCCGGTTGTTTCATCTTCAACCCACCCTATCCAGGACGGTTGGTATGCCAATAATGACCCAAAATTCGATTGGTCCCTGCCCCTAAAAGCAACAGGAGTGAATATTTTTCATGACCATAATGCGGTTACGGATCCGGGCAGTACGTCTGAGGGATTATTTACTTCGTATACATATGCCGATCTTGATGATGGGGTGTGGTATTTTCATGTCAGAGCATTGACTGCTACCGGCTGGGGAGAGGCGGGCCATTACCGGTTTCAGATAGATACGAAGCCTCCCGAGCAATTTGATTTTTATAAAAACGAGGCCTCGGATGAACCCATATTTGTGTTGGCTGCCAATGACGGGTTTTCGGGGGTAAGTCATTATGAAATAAGCATAGACGGCGAATCCGTGCCTATGATTTTGGATGGGACGATGAAAACGTATAACGCGGTGGGACTTTCCGGTGGTGTGCATAAAATAAGCGCGAAGGTATTTGATAAGGCGGGTAACGCCGCATCAAAGGACGTTGAGTTTACGGTTACGGCCCGCAGGTTTGATGGGCGCGGAATGCAGGCGCTAAAAAGCCTTATAGTCGCCCTCGGTTTATTGGTTGTAGTTATCATTTCCCGTTATCTCTTGAAACACATGCATTTTGTTTTGCCGGTGTTCGATAAACGAAGCGTATACGGCCTTGTTCATAGATTCCGCCTGGGAAGGAAATTGAGACGCGGAGAAGCATCTGCGGTAAGGTTATACGCGAAGGAGATCTTGGGGACACTGAAGTTGCAAAAACATATTTACGAACAGATAAAAACGTTGGAAAAAGCGGCAGACAGACGGCATCTTACCGGCGCGGAAAGGAATATTTTAGCCAAATTAAAAGAGGATCTCGACGAAACCGAAGCGTTGGCGCAGGAGCAAATAGATAATTTCGACACCATACTGTCCGAATAATTATATGGAAACCTCGATTTTTCTCGCACGACTCATGGGAATCGTTTGTTTGGTGTTGGGCGTGTCCATGCTTGTTGAACGGAAAATGCTGCTGGGCATTTTTCATGAACTTGCGAAGAATCGCACCCTCTCGTACGTGTTGGGCGCGCTTATTCTGGTTTTGGGACTTATTATTGTGTTGAGCCATAATATTTGGGAGAACGGGTTCCCCTTGGTGATCACGGTGTTGGGCTGGGTCATAACGATCGAAGGAGGAGCGTATATTTTTATGTCAAAGCACGCACTTGAGAAATATGTGGGCATGTTAAACAACAAAAAGATATATTACATAATTGCTTTTTCTTATTGCCTTGTTGGAAGCTATCTGGCCGCCGTTGGTTTTGCGGGATAGCGCATGAAGACAATGTGAATACGTGTCTTGAAAAGATTGCCGGGTAGAGTACAATGATTACGAAAATAAAATCATGCGTTCGACATTCACTTTAATCCTTATCGTATTAATGGTCGCCGTGACCGTATTCGGCATTGGTTCAGTTGTTGTGGCATGTCAAATGTCCTCCATGCACGGAGTGGGGGGGAGCGCCTGTCCACAGGCGTTCGATGCGCTTGTTCATCATATTGCGCTGTTCATTGGCTTGAGTGCAGCACTTGGAGTGCTTTTTGCAGGCATTATTCCGCGTTTTTTGAGCATTACCCGATACAGGCTCAAAATATCTTTTCCGCCACCCAAGGAGTATATTCGTGCAGTAAGTGATCGGATAGTATTGTCGCTTCCCGTACAGCTTTTTAGTGCGGGCATTCTGAGCCGAAAGGACGCACCGGCGTTTATTATTTAGCCGCACCGATTTTCGTTTAGTTCGATCGTTTGGTCGATACTATGCGATAGTGCGGTTTTTTCATACGTACACGTGTACGTAATTTTGTAATTGTTCGCTTTATGTGTTTATGAAAACAAAACAACCAGGAAAGACAAGTTTTATTCCCGTTGCGGCATTTATTCTGTTCGTTTTTCTGCTTGGCGCAATGATATTTTTGGGTCTTCAAAATGCGCGCCCGGCGTCGGATGCTGTTGGCGCAACCCAGGATGCTGTGGTGCAGATAGAGCCGCAGACGCTTGATATGGGAACGGTCCGGCAATCCGAGGGTGTTGCCGAGCGGTCGTTTGCAATAGAGAACAAGGGCGCCGCGTCGCTGCGAATATCGGGCCTTCAGACGTCTTGTATGTGCACATCGGTACAGCTTGTTGTTGGTGAAGAAAAAAGTCAGCGTTTCGGTATGGCGGGACATGGCGGCTCCAGTGCGGCGCCCCGGAGCTGGTCAATGGAGATCCCACCCGGAACCAAAGGAGAGCTTAGGGTATTTTATGATCCCAACGCTCATGGTCCCACGGGCGTGGGTCCGGTTGAACGAATCATTACATTTAACACGAATGATATCGCCCATCAGAACGTAGAGGTTCGCATTCGCGGTATCGTTACTCCTTAAAATCCTTATGTTTCTTAGCGCCTCTTTGTTCACCGCATTTATCGCCGGCGTATTCGCTCTTTTCGCGCCTTGTTGTATCGGTTTTCTTCTTCCCAGTTATCTGGGCACCATATTCAAGGAACGGACTCGCGTTTTGATGTATACGGGCATCTTCGCTTTGGGCATTCTTACGGTTTTCCTCCCCATAGGTGTGGGCGTCGGCGCGGTGGGCTCCCTGCTGACCCGCTTTCATGATACTTTCTTTTATCTTGGGAGTTTCATGATGATAGCGCTGGGTACGTTGCTTGTAGTCGGAAAGATACCCATGCTTCATTTGAATGTTCCGCAGCAATCCGGCAGGCGAATGGGTGCGGTTGCCGTGTATGTGATGGGTGTGTTTTCAGGCATTGGGTCATCCTGTTGTGCGCCGGTATTTGCCGGGGTGGTTATGTTGTCGGCGTTGGCTGGGAGCGCCATGGGAGGCGCGATACTCGCCACAGCGTATGTGTTGGGCATGGTGACACCGCTTTTTGCGCTTGCGTGGGCAATTGACCGTTCAAGAATACTTGAGCGTTTCAAGCCCCTGCAACGGCAGATACAATGGCGCGTGGGACCATTGCGCGGTGAGTCCATGGTTACGTATGTTATTGCCGGCATTATATTTGTCGTATTTGGGGTTTTGGTTGCATGGCTTACGGCAACAGGAAGAGTTATGAGCGCTGTTTCGTGGCGGGATTCGGTTCAAGTTGGTTGGGCGGTCTCTCTGCAGCGAACCGTGCCGTGGTTGGCGTCCATACCGGATTGGGCATGGCTGCTTATATTTACGGCATTTGTTTGCCTGCTGGTATTTGGGATTGTTCGGTCGCTTAAAAATAATAAAAATTAATAATAAAAATTATGGATATTACTTCTCAAAATAATATTTCAGCGCCTTCGGTTGAGATAAAGGATGGGCGCATTAGGATAGATCGTCGTTTGTTCTTTCTGCTCGTGTTTGCGGGTCCCGCCATTGCCTATATGCTTGGTGTGGCGACATCGATCTCGAAGGTGAATGCGTATTTTCGTGCACAAACCCAAGAGGTTGTTGGCGAAACACAAAACACTTCAGAGATCGAAGCCGCCGTATTCCCGACGCGCGGCATCGAAGTTAAGGCAAGGTGGGGAACTGTTCTGCCTGAGCTTGTCGCAAAGGGAGTGATAGATACGAATAAATTTACGGCAATGTTTGAGCAGAGCGGGGAGCCGTTGAGTGAGGCGTATAAAGCGATTCTTACCGCACCACAAGACGGCCTTCCGATTGTTTTTTCTTCGGAAACAGCCCGTTTTACGGTCGATGCGTTGTGGGCCTTGGGACTTGCCCAAGAAAGCGATGTACTGCTTAAGGGACCCATGTCCGAGGACAAAAGTTCAACGGGGCGGTTTGCATCAACCGGCGGATGGACGCTCGGTAAAGACGCGAATGCCATGGAATATTATGCGAAATGGAATCTTCTGGGGCTTTCGCCGGAAGATCAGGTGCGCGTGACGCGTATTGCAGAAGGCGTATATCGTTCCTGTTGCGGCAATTCCACTGCTTTCCCCGACTGTAACCATGGTATGGCAATGCTCGGACTTATTGAGCTTATGGTAAGTCAGGATGCTTCCGATGAAGATATTTATGATGCCGCGAAAGCCGCAAATACCTATTGGTTTCCCGATTCTACGTTGGAGATGGCCATGTATCTCCAGCAAAAAGGTCTTGAGTGGAAAGACGCGGATGCGAGTATGGTGGTTGGGAAAGATTATGCGAGCGGAGAGGCGGCCCGCCGCATACATCAGGAGTTGCAAAACAGCGGTGTGCTGCCCCAACCGAAGGGCGGAGGCTCGTGCGGAGCATAGGGGTGGTAAAATATAATCCCGTATGTATACGCAACATTACGAAGAAAATATCCCAATTGCCTCAAGCCAAACGGATGTTTTCGCGTATGTTGATGATCATGCCCGGCTTTCGTCACACATGACGAAATCATCGTGGATGATGGGCGGCAGTCGCATGGATGTGTTGGTTGATGCCGGGCATGGTCAACGGGTCGGTTCTCATATTCGCGTAAGCGGCAAAATTTTTGGGGCTTCTCTATTTCTCGACGAGGTTATTACGCGTTATGAGCCTCCGCGCAGAAAAGAATGGGAGACGGTCGGGGAGCCGCAGCTTATCGTGATGGGGCAGTATCAGATGAAAGTTGAGGTGGAGCCGCAGGGCGACGTGTCCATATTTCGCGTCTCCATCGATTATAAGATGCCGATAAGGAATAGTTGGTTGGGAAAATTATTTGGAGCGGTGTATGCGTGGTGGTGCGTTCGGCAAATGATCAAAAGCGTTTGTGCGCAATTTCCCCCGCGCGAATTGCGAGAGAGCGGATTTGGTAAATAACAGACAAACATTATGTTCAATTCATTTTTCAAAAAAGATATTTCGGGCGGATCTTTTCGTGATCCGGTATGCGGCATGCGTGCGAGTAAAGAAATTGTTCTTGTTTACAAGGAACACACATACGCATTTTGTTCGGCCCATTGCAAGCAGCAGTTTGAGGCGAATCCGGAAAGGTATATCAAAAAATGATTATGTTTCTTAAATTTGTTAAGCCGGTGGTATATGGAGCGCTAGCCAGTCTGATATTGCTGGGTACATATTTTTTGGTATTAACGCTTGTTTCCGGATGGGAGTTTGCGCAAAGCCAGTTCGTTTCTTTCTGGTATTTTGTTGTAAGTTTATCTGCGGGTTTTGGGTTGCAGGTAGGATTGTATACGCACCTGAGGAACCTTATTGGGGGCGGTAATGGGAAAATTTTGGGCGTGACCGGGACAACATCAACTGCGGCAATGATATCTTGTTGCGCGCATTATTTAACCAATGTGCTTCCTATTCTGGGTATAGCCGGCATCGCGACATTTGTTGCACAATATCAGGTGGAGCTATTTTGGGTCGGTGTTTTGTTTAATGCCGGCGGAATTGCATATATGGGGAATAAAATTTTAAAGTTTAAGCAAATATGAAGTATGTGCCATATGCATTCGCCGCTTTGTTGGTCGCTCTCGTGATTTATATTGCCGCGTCCACCAGTATAGTGCGGCCGGACAATGAATTTCGGGACGAGGGCGCTACTGTAGAGCTGGCGCCGAGTGTGTGGGAAACAAGGATCGACGAGCAACCGCCCGTTATCATTGAAGTGACGCCGCTCGAATTTGGTCGAGAGGCGGCTCAATGGAAGTTTGGCGTCGTTTTTACTACGCATTCGGGGAGCCTAGAGGAAGATCCTGCCGTATCGGCATTTATTGTGGACGATGAGGGAAAAATGTATCAGCCAATGGCGTGGGAGGGTGACGGGCCGGGCGGACATCACCGGGAGGGTACGCTTATTTTTAATGCTGTTGACCCCGCGCCAAGATACATAGAGATGAAAATGAACGATATCGGGGGTATTGCCGAGAGGTCGTTTCGCTGGAACATAGAGTAAAAAATATGGAACATTCAGAACATACAGAGCAAATTCAAAAACCGCAGGAATCCTACGGCTGTCCCATGCATCCGGAGGTTGTTAGCGATAAGCCCGGCATGTGCCCCGAGTGCGGGATGCAGCTTGTTCCTATAAAGAAGAACGGGCGAGCGCGTGCGGAAAGAGCCGATTTTAATAAGCATGAAGGGCATTCAACGAACATTTTCAAAACAAAATTTTGGGTAAGTTTTTTTCTATCTATTCCCGTAGTCGTATATTCCGACGTTGTGCAGAAACTTCTCGGGTACCACGCACCGGTATTTCCCGGATCAACGTATGTGCAGATCGTGCTTTCGTCAATTATTTTCTTTTACGGGGGGTGGGTGTTTATCGCATCCGCATACCGGGAATTGAAGGCAAAGTTGCCGGGCATGATGACGCTGATCACGTTGGCAATTTCGGTAGCGTATGTGTATAGCGTTGGCGCGACAGTTTTTGAACAGGAAGAAACGCTGTTCTGGGAACTTGCGACGCTAATCACAATTATGCTTTTGGGACATTGGCTTGAAATGCGGGCTGTTTCCGGGGCCCAGAGCGCACTGAAGGAGCTTTCTAAATTGTTGCCGGATACGGCGGAGGTGTTGAGGAGCGGGAAAACAGAAATTATTTCCATTCTCGAGCTGGTAAAAGGAGACGTTGTTCTTGTGAAACCGGGCGCCAGGATACCGGCTGATGGAATAGTTCAGGAAGGGGTGTCGGATGTCAACGAATCTGTCGTGACAGGAGAATCAAAGCCGGTATCCAAAAAAGAACACGATGCGGTTATTGCCGGTACGACGAATGGGGACGGTTCTTTGACGGTTGCTGTGACAAAAATCGGAGAAGAAACTTTTTTAGCCGGCGTTATGCGTTTGGTGGCTGAGGCGCAAAGTTCGAAATCGCGACTCCAAATGCTTTCTGATAAAGCCGCATATTATCTTACGATCGTTGCCGTTGTTACCGGGAGTATTACGCTTGCGGGATGGCTTGTGTTTGCGGATCCGGCATTTGCCATAAATCGTATGGTGGCGGTTTTGGTTATTGCGTGTCCGCACGCTCTCGGTTTGGCAATTCCGCTTGTTGCTTCTATTTCTACAACAAAAGCGGCGCGGAACGGTTTTCTTGTGCGCCAACGTCTTGCGTTGGAGGCCGCGCGTACCGTTACCGTTGTTCTTTTTGATAAGACCGGCACGCTTACAAAAGGAGAGTTCGGGGTTGACCGCATTGTGGCGGTGGGGCGGGGAAATGAGTCCGAAATACTCCGTTATGCCGCCTCCGTAAACGTGTATTCCGAACACCCGCTTGCAAAGGCGATGGTCGCGGCGGCTCAAAGTAAAGATATACCGCTGTTTGAAGCGAAGAACTTTCAACGGATACCGGGTAGGGGGGTTCGGGCCGATATTGCCGGGGCGGAGGTGTTAGTTGGTAGCGTGTCTCTTGCCGAAGAAAAAGGATCGGCGGTTCATGAAAACATAAAAAATGAGATTGATGTTTTCGGGAGACAAGGGAAAACGGTGAACGTGGTTATAAAGGACGGCATGGTGTTCGGCATAATTGTTCTTGCGGATGTTATACGCCAAGAGTCGCGTGAAGCGATCGAGATTTTGCATAATATGGGCATTGCGACGGCCATGATTACCGGAGACGCAAAAGAGGTGGCGCAATGGGTTGCCGCCGAACTGCATATCGACGAGTATTTCGCAAATGTATTGCCGGATCAAAAATCAGAAAAAGTAAAAATATTGCAGAAAAATGGAAAGAAAGTTGCGATGGTGGGGGATGGGGTTAACGATGCGCCGGCGCTTACTCAGGCCGATCTTGGTATCGCAATCGGTGCCGGCACGAACGTTGCGATCGAGTCTGCGGGGATCATTCTTGTGCGCAATGATCCGCGGGATATCCCGAAAATCATCAGACTCTCAAAACTTACATATATAAAAATGCTGCAGAATCTTTTTTGGGCGACCGGATATAATATTATTGCCATCCCGTTGGCGGCGGGGGTGTTGGCCTCCAAAGGCATATTTCTTCAGCCGGCGCTTGCCGCCGTGTTTATGTCTCTTTCGACTATTATTGTTGCTTTTAACGCATTGCTTCTGCGCAGAGAAAAAATTTAGTCGGAGAACATCACATACGGCGCGCGTAGCAATCATAGAAAAAGGTCCCTTTCTTGGTGAAGGGACCTTTTGTTGTTTAGGCGTTTAGTTTGCGTCGTGCCGCATTTCCGGCCATATGCAGGATAAGTCCTGCGCCGGCAAGCATGAAGAGCGCGCCGACACCCATAACAAGGTCGGCAACCTTGAAGCCCATATATGAGAGACTCAGTGCCGTGCGGAGCGTAACCGCCTTGAGATAGAATTCCCGGTTGGGGTCTTCTTTTGCCATGTCGGCGTATGTCTTGTGTTCTGTTCGCTCCAGCGTGTGCTTTTGGATGACATCGGCTTGTGCCAATGCTTCCTCGGCGCTGTCGACAAAAGCATTCGGGATCGCCGCGTCCTTAGACGTCGTGATCTTTTCCGCAGCAAGTTGGGCCTGGACGTCGTTGCGTGCGTCATAGCCCATATAAACCATTGTCGCGCCACCGGCGAAGAGGGCGGTGGATGCAAGAAGCATACCAAGGGTTCCAAGGAACATAATGGTCTTCAGGAGTTTTGTTCGCATGGGGTGTTTCCTTTCTATGTTTTCATGCGCTTATTGGCTGATGACGAATAGCGGCATTTGCGCCCCCTTTGGGCACAACGCGTTTTTAAAAGAGCTCACATCTTTATTGAACTATCTGCCGGCAGAATTGTCAGTTTTTCATAGAATTTTCATGAAGTTTTTCATGAAAAATACTCTAACAGCGCAAAAACCCTTTATTTGAAAGGACAATTTGCTTTAAAGTGGTAAAAAGTATATAAAAAAGTGACGATTATTCCGTCGTCAAATATGCCACATGTAACACGTGAACTTATTAACCTTGGCTTTTCCAATAGCGAAGCGCGCGTATGGCAGGCCGCGTTGGAGTTGGGAGATGCCGATGTCGCATCTTTGGCACGAATTGCCGGCATGCCCCGGACAAGCATATATGGCACCCTTGAAACCCTTATTAGTAAAGGGTTATTGAACTTTTATGTTAAAAAACGACGTCGTTATTATGTTCCGGTTCCGCCGGAGCGTCTTATTGCCGAATTCAGCGCAAAAGAAGAGGCGGCGCGCAAGATATTGCCCCTGCTGCGCGCAGCGATGAGAAAGCAGTCTGCGGCACCACAAATAACGCTTCATGAGGGCGTTGGGGGCATCCAGACGGTTTTTCGGCATATTATAGAGACAAAGCAGCATTTTTTAGCCATTACGTCGCTGGATGATTTTGACGCCATTGCCAACAGGCATTTCCGGAAATTTGTTGAGGAGCGCGTTTCGCATCATTTGCGGGTGCGTCTTATAACGAATCGTTCGGATGGAGCGAAAAAATATGCACAGCGCGATGCGATAGAGTTGCGCGAGACGCGCGTTGTGCCGGAGACGTTCCGTTTTCACACCGCGAATTATGTGTTTGGCGATTACGTCGCCATGCTATCGCTTCGGCAAACGCCACCGTTTGCGGTACTGATCCATGATGGTGATATCGCCGAAACTCACAGGATGTATTTCGAGCTTTTGTGGGAGCGGGCGCAAAAATTGGATAGTATCTCACGATAAATATCCGCTTTGCCCGGGGGAGAGTGCACTCTTTACGACTGTTACGTTTGGCGGCAAGGCTCGTAGTATATAGTAAGAGTCGGATGCGCAAAATATAGGCGCGTGGGCCGGCGGCGCTTATAATAAATACGTTATCCTATTTACAGGTACGCAATATGGATACGCGGGAAAAATCAGCTATCGCGTTATGCGCGGAGGGAAAGCTTGAGGCATTCGGCGTTCTCTACGAGCTCTATGTTGAACGCATATATGCATTTTTGTTTTGGCGCATACGCAATAAAGAGACGGCGGAGGATCTTACCAGCCAGACGTTCATAAAGGCAATGGATAAGATACGTTCATTTGATGCATCCCGCGGGAAATTTTCCTCGTGGCTTTACCGCATCGCGCAGAATACGCTTATTGACCACGTACGCTCCCGGCGCATTCATGATCCGCTTGAAGCCATGTTCAATGCCGGTACCGAAGCGGTGTTTGCGGAGAAGCTCGACAGCAAGAGAGATATCGAACGGATAAAAGAAGGTCTTTTAAAACTGACTCCGGGGCAACGCAGTATCGTTATTATGCGCGTTTGGGATGGATTGTCGTATGCGGAGATAGCGGGGGTTGTCGGTAAGAGTGAAGCTGCGTGCAAGATGGATTTTTCGCGGGCTATCGCAAAATTGCGCGCTGAAGCACCGTTTGCTTTCGCGGCACTTATGATATCCATATTAAATTTATAATGTATGAATGACAGCAAAAAATATATTGATGACATACTTATTGATCTGTATGCTCTCGATCCTTCTTTCCGTGACCACGATGCGGAATTGAGGAAACTTATAGAAAAATTAATTTTGGTGCGACCGGAGGTCGTTCTGGATGAGACATTTCGTGCAAACCTGAAGCTCGCTTTAGCCGAGCGCGCGCAACAGCTTTCACACAGGACATCTTCGCGCCCATCATCTCCTTTTGTATTTATGAATAAGATTGTGGTTTTGGGTGGAGGCGCGGTACTGTCGCTCGCTATTCTTGTTGCAATATTTGCGTTTCAGGGCGGGGGCATCGTTCTTTCTCCGGACGGAAATATTGCCGGCATTGAAATAACCCGGGTGGGCGGTAATGCATTCGGCCCCCTTTCATCTTTGCAGAACGGCGCCGGCGATAAGGCTGCGGGAATGGGCGCGGTAGCGCCCCGTCCGCAAGGCGGTGGCGGGTTTGGCGGTGGTGGCGTCGCAGAGAACTTAAGCGGTATCGCCACGCCATCTCCGGCAATGCCGTATGTTCCCACGCGATATTCATTCGTTTATAACGGGAATGCGGTTGACATACCCGATACCATAGACGTTTTGAAAAAAATAAAAGGCGGCGTGGCGGACGGCTCTTCGGTTTTGCAGTTAAGCCAGCTTGCGGGGGGGTTAATAGAACCGTCGTCATTGCGCGGCTCATTGGATTCATTTACGGTCGTCGATTCGAATGATTTTGGATACGTCACAACCGTGAGCCTTACGGAAGGGACCGTTTCGATGTATCAGAATTGGCAAACGTGGCCTGCGGCAAAGCGATGCGCGCTTGGATGTCCGGAGGGAGCATATCCGCCCATCGCGCCGACCGACATTCCTTCTGATGATCAGATTATCACCATTGCGAACGATTTTTTGGCATCGCGCGGTATCGGCAGGACAAATTACGGCGAGCCCACAGTGAATAAGTGGTGGAGTTGGCAGGTCGGGGTTTCAGGCTCGGAAAGCATGCCGCTTTATGTTGAAGATGTGCAGGTTATTTATCCGCTTAGGATAGGTGACAATACTGTTTATGGCGAGGACGGACGGCCGACGGGTTTACAGGTTTCGGTAAATATACGGGAGAAGCGTGCCAGCGGCTTGAGCGATCTTTCTTTGCAACGATACGAAAGTTCCGCATACAAGGCCGAAAAAGAAATAAGCAACCTACTTTCATATGCTAACAGCCGGTATTATTGGGGTGGACCGGACGAGAGCATTAAGGATGTGAAAGTTGAAATGGGGGAGCCGCGTATTGGATATGTCCGCACATGGGTATACGGCGGGATTGAGACGAAAGAATTGCTTGTTCCGGCGCTTATCTTCCCGTTAATAAATGCGCCGCGTGAACTCGGCGTTGATACGTTTGTTGTTCCGCTTGCAAAAGAGTTACTGGATCAGCGCATGCGCGATGTGGGTGCGCCCCAGCCAATGCCGTTTGATGTTAAGCCGTTGCCGTCAGAAACCGAAACGCCGGCATCTCCACAGGAATAAACAGATAAAGAAAAAGCGCGAAGGAAAATCTTCGCGCTTTTTGTTTACGTTGTAAGGTACATTTTGAAGAGGCCGTCCATCTGCCGAAAAACATCGATGATGTAATCCGACAGGCGGCGAAAATCTTCCTCGGTCGCCCCCCAGTACTTGGTGGGATAGTGCACCGCATGGCGCATGTCTCCGCGGCCAAAGTACTCCACACAGAAAAGATAACTTGCGGCTGAAGCTACAAGCTCTCTTTGGGCCCTGCCACGGCAACCACCAAGCAGATCGTCCGTCGCGTGGGCGAATTCGTGGGCCAGAACGTAGAAGCTGTCGTAGCTGAGGCGGATGCCTTCGCGCAAACCGCCCCATGCTCCCACCGGCGTCCACGTTTGTCCGAAGTAGTCCCTGACCTCGTCGAATTGCTGGTTGGTGTGAACCGCAATACCGAAGTCCTTGATGACGTCCACAAGCTGGCCGTAGAGGCGTTCATGGAGCTCGTGTTCCTTCCGTAGCTTGCGCCGCGGAGGAATCGAGTTGTTGTGGATACGTCCGGTTTCGAACGCTTCGGTCAGGCGCAGCCAAGCGCGCCCGACCCGGGGCATCTTGGCGGCCATGTGTTCCTCCCTTTTTTCAAATAACTGCGTAAAGACGCAGTCCAATGCATTGAATTATAAACTTTTTTATAGAAAAGTCAAGTATATGGCGGATAATATCCCTAGAGTATAATGTCCGCTATATGGCGGATAATAAGGGTATTGCAGTATTTGGAGGCGGATGCTTCTGGTGTACGGAAGCGGTTTTCGCTATGCTTGAGGGTGTTCTTGCGGTTGCGCCCGGCTATGCCGGCGGCACCGTTGTCAATCCATCATATGAGCAGGTATGCGGCGGAAAAACGGGACATGTGGAGGTTATACGTATAGAATATGATCCGGGTAAAATTTCTTATAACGATCTTTTGACTGTATTTTTTGCAACGCACGATCCCACCACCCTTGATCGTCAGGGAAATGATGTTGGAACGCAGTACCGCTCATCGATATTTTATACAACAGATGCGCAGAGAACGGAGGCGGAGGCGTACATAAAAGAAATAAACGGATCAGAAGATCGGGGGGCCGCAGTGGTCACCGAAATAAAGCCGCTCGATGCATTTTATCCCGCAGAGGAATACCATAAACGGTATTATGAAAAAAATCCCGGGAATGCGTACTGCCGGGTTGTGATAAATCCGAAGATGCGCGCGGTACGGGAAAAATTTGCGAGATTATTAAAAATAAAGGAATAACTATGAAAAAACGCGTAGTAATAAGTCCGACGGCTACTATTGGTTTGATTTGCTTGCTATTTTTTGTTGCCGTATTGTTCGTATGGATCCGCGGCACCACAGCGCCCGCATCCGAGGAAAAAACAGACACATTCGCCGCAGCGCAATTTGTGGCAGATGACGCCGAGTTTGATTTCGGCGACGTTTCAATGGCTTTGGGAAAGGCAGAACACGTGTTTTCTCTTCGCAACGAGGGCTCTGCTGTTCGTATCACAAAAGTATATACATCATGCATGTGCACGACGGCTGTTTTGGATACCGGAGATAATCGGTTGGGTCCTTTTGGTATGCCCGGCCATGGCGTATTGGCTGAAACCGATGTTACTATTGCCGCCGGGGCGGCGTTTAGGGTTGAAGCCGTATTTGATCCGGCTGCGCACGGTCCGGGCGGGGTTGGACGAGCACGACGGGTTGTTTATCTTGAGCTTGAAGACGGACGCTTGCCGGCATATCAGCTTGTTTTTGAGGCGAACGTTGTTAAATAAGCTATACCGGTATGAATTCTTTTTTGAAAGCGAATAAGAAATTTTTAGGAGCAGCAATTTTTTTAGCGACGGTTTTTGGTGTGGCGGCACAATCCGTATTGTTCGGAAATACCGGCGCCGTAAAGGGACCGCATATCGTTATTTTGGAACCCGAATATGATTTCGGCGTTGTGCTACAAAGCGGTGGGACGGTGTCGAAAGATTTTATTGTTAAGAATGACGGCACGGAAAGCGTTGTTGTATCTGAGGTGTTGACGTCGTGCAGTTGTACAACAGCTACAATAGAGCCGCGTACCATACAGCCGCAAGAACAGGCCGTGTTGCGGGTGACGTTCGATCCGAACTTTCATTTTGAAGATAGCGGACGGTTTTTCCGAACGGCAAGTATAAAATCGAATTCGCTTGGAACGGCTCCGGAAGCAAAGATTTTCGTTGAGGTGAACTATGATCTTGGAATGGACGCGCTGAAGTTTAAATAAACCAACGGATGGCCCCATAACTCATGCGGCCGTAAGAAGTTTTTGAGCATGGCATATGCGATAGAGGTTAAAAATTTGGTAAAGCGGTATAAAAAAGCCCAGGAAAATGCCGTTGACGGCATTTCGTTCACCGTAAAACCCGGTGAATTTTTTGCGTTTCTTGGCCCCAACGGTGCCGGGAAAACAACCACGATATCAATCCTTACGACAACGCTTGGAAAGACGTCCGGGGACGTACAAATAGCCGGCGTTAATATAGATAAGGGGGCCTCGCGCGTGCGTCAACGGGTCGGCATTATATTCCAAAATCCCAGTCTCGACATGAATCTCACCGGAGAAGAGAACATCCGTATTCACAGTATTTTATACGGATTATATTCGTTCCGTCCCGGATATTCCCTGATGCCCGCAGAATATAAAAAGCGTGTACAGGAACTTGCAGACGTTATCGGTATCGGAAAGGATCTTTTCCATCAGACAAAAACATATTCCGGAGGCATGAAACGGAAACTCGAGATAATCCGCAGTCTTATGCATGACCCGGAAATTTTGTTTTTGGATGAACCGACGTCCGGGCTTGATCCGGCAAGCCGTCATGCGTTGTGGGAATATCTTGATGAAGTACGAAAGACGAGGAATACGACTGTTTTTTTGACGACGCACTATCTCGACGAAGCGGAAAGTGTTGATACGGTATGCGTCATAAATAAAGGCAAGATCGTGGCGTTGGGGAGTCCCGCGGATATCAAACGGGAATTGACCGAAGAATATCTTATGTTAGATGCGCAGAATCGTGCGGAATTGCGGCGTGAGCTTGCGGGAATAGGGGTTCCTTTCAGAGAAGACGGAGTATTCCATGTTGCTCTCGATGGTCACACCGCGCAAGACATAATTAAAAGAATAGATACGCCTCTTTCCGTATTGAAGGTGCATAATCCAACCCTTGAGGAAGCATATTTAGATGTTATCAATAAGCCATGACGAAAGAATTGAACGCAATTTTTGCGATAGCGGCCCGTGATTTTTCGAAATTCCTTCACGACCGTTTTCGTATTCTTGCTACTTTTGTATTCCCGTTCGTGTTTATAGGCGTTTTGGGCGGCAGCTTGCAGTCGAATCTCGGAGAGAAGGTGGGGTTTAGCTTCATGACATTTGTTTTTGTGGGGGTAATCGCGCAGGTATTATTTCAGTCGACGGCATCGGGGATAATTTCGCTTGTGAACGATAGGGAGACCGATTTTAGTCGGGAAATATTCGTATCTCCCATTTCACGCTATTCCATTATTATCGGAAAAATACTGGGAGAATCCTTGGTTGCCTTGGCGCAGGTCGTCGGTATTATTGCGTTCGGTTTGCTCATACGCGTGCCGATTGATTTTTCCCGTCTTGCCGGACTTCTCCCGCTTGCATTTATCGTATGTTTATACGGCGGAGCATTCGGCATTCTTGTTATGGCAAATCTTACTAATCAGCGTTTTGCCAATCAATTTTTTCCATTCCTTATGTTCCCGCAGGTCTTTCTTTCCGGGGTTTTCAGCCCCATTACATCGCTGCCTCCGGGCTTATCGTTGTTGTCGCATATTGCGCCAATGACATATGCCGTCGATCTTTTACGCTCCGTATATTACGCAGGAACAAAAGAATATGGTCTTATTGTGCTCGCTCCGTTCTATGTCAATCTTGCGATAATGAGCATATTATTCACGATATTTATTGTGATCGGAACGACACTGTTCGTTCGGGGAGAACGGAACCGATAGATATTTTTTTGACGTATCGTAATTTTTGCTTTATATAAAAGACAGCCGTTCTTTGAGGTAAGGAGATATAGTGACGAAGAAAGCCGATATTTCTCGTTCTGCTCTTATTAAAACGGTTTTGTGGAATTATCTTGCCGGCAAGCAGGATGGTGCCACAACCTTTGTGCTTGAACCTCTGCCACATGGGCTCGAGGTTCGTCTTTTTGATGGCGAAGTTTGCGATATTATTTTCGTTATCGACGGGACCGAAGATAACATAGTCGCTCTCGAGGTTGAGGTTCCGGAGGCCCTGATACACAATATCGGGTGGCTCGTGGGGGCCGTTAAAACAGTGAACGATGTTCTTCTGGCAAGAGAGCAACCGTCGCTTGACGTGCTTTTGTACCAGACGCGGCGTTTTCCCATACATGACGCCGATGGTACGCACATTTTTGTCAGTAGCGTGTTGCGCAGGCATTTGGCGTACGGCGAATATCCTACGCGGTGGCAGCAATTTTTGGCAAAATTACGGTTAAAATTGACCGGCGGCATGCGGTATATTGAGCTGTTCGAGGAAACTACGGAATAAAAAATATCTCCGGCGAATACCGGAGATTTTTTTATTGTATAATCCGTATATGCTCGAGAAGATACCCATAACATGGAAATATATTTCAGTGGGGATCGCCGCCGTTTCTCTTATAGGCACGATCGCGGCGTTTTCTGCGAACAAATATTACCGGGTGGCGGAGCGAGGGGGTGATATTAATACCGATGTTTTATACGGCAATATAAAAGGGATCCTTGGGGGGACGGTTAGTGTCGGGCCGCTATGTCCCGTTGAGCGTATCGATCGGCCGTGTTCCGTTCCTCCCGAAGCCTATACGTCCCGCGGCGTTGTAGTATTCGCGTCGGATGGCGTGACGGTCGTTGACCGCAGGCGGATCAGCGCGGATGGCACATTTCAATTCATTCTTTCTTCGGGCGAATATATTATTGACCTCGAGAAAACCGGTTTTGGAAATAATAGCAAAGATGTTCCGGCGCGCATCACGGTGATTCCGGGACAAACGACAAAAATACATATAGATATCGATACGGGTATCCGATAGGGAAACAAAAACCTATCCGGCGCACAGGTGTTTTTATTGACATGTAAAGAAAATCGTGTTATTCTTTGCCGGCTGTACGCAGCACATGTTCTTTCCCAAATGGAGGTAGTGCGTGGGAGGATTTTCCATCATCGGAGAGCGTGAGCGAAATGCGCTCGAAGCGCTTCCGGATATAATGTATCTTGCGAATGTGCCACAGGGCGCAATTGTTTGCTCGCCTGAGGATCTGTACGTTTGTTTCAGGCGCGTGCGCCTTGAGGAGCCTTTCTGGGAAGACCAAGAGATCTTTCTCCACGGCATCAAGGACGACGAAGAGTCCGATGAAATTGTGCCCCGCGGCATCCGGAAAGCGAATGCTCGTGTGCGGGCGCAATATGAGGAAGAGATAAATCTCGGCCTTCCGTTCCTTCTTCTTGATATAGTTGACGGCGATGTGTTGCGCACGCATCTTATTCCGAAACAATCGGTACTGGATGCCCTCAAGCATAACGGGCATGACGGCACGGACTATGATCCTCGCCGAGACGGATACGCCTGGTCCAAAGACGATAAACAGTTCTTTGACGGAAGATAGTAAATAAAAAGAACGGCAGTGAAGGCTGCCGTTTTCTTATATTTGACATAATAAAATAAATGTTTTATAATATATCGGTTATGAAGAAATTCATCCGGACACTATTCCTGAGTGCTTTTTTGGGGACGTGCGCGCTTGGTGCGCCGTTCTTTGGCGCACGGGCCGCAGAACCATATATTTCCACACAACCTGTCCTTGACGGCGCGCTTATAAAAACTCTTGCAAGCAATGACGTATATATAGTGAAGATCTACGGTGGGAAGCGTTTTAAGCGCCTTATTCTGAATCCGCAGATATTCAATCAATATCAACATTTGAAATGGGAAAATATCCAGGTTGTGACTCAGCAAAGCGCCGATTCTTTCATTACTTCAAGCTTAGTTCGGGCGGTCGGCGACCCGGGCGTGTATAAGCTATATCCGAACGGAGATACCGGTACAAAGCGGCGTGTAAAAGATCCGCAGCAATTTTCTATTCTTAACTGCGATTGGGATGCGGTATATACAATCAATTCGTTTGAGCGGGATTCGTATGCGCTGGATTCGGCAGGTTCTCTTGATCAGTGCGTCGGCATGGCCGGCTCAACGGGCACATCCGGAGGCTCGACTGGCGGCAGTACGGGCGGCACGAATACCGGGTTGCCCGGCAGTGGAACTGTTATTTCTGACGCGACGTTTTTTGGTGAATATTGGAATTTGCCGATCGGTTCAAAAGGTTCTCCCTCATTTCCGGTATCCGCGCCGAATGCGACCCGGAACGATAACGGCATCAATTTTAATTGGGGTCTGGATGCTCCCGCGCAGGGAATAAACGCAGATCATTTTGCGGTGCGTTGGACGCGCGTGTTTACGCTGCCGGTTGGCGTATATACCTTTTCATTTACCGGGGATGACGGATTTCGTGTGTACGTCGATAACGCGCTTATTTTGGATAAATGGGGAGATCAGGCCGCGACCACGTACTCCGCCGATTATGCATCAGGCGGCGGTTCTTATCAGGTAAAAGTTGAGTATTATGAAAATTCGCAGCATGCGGTAGCGAAACTTGTTATTGTGCAAAAATAAATCGTGAAGAGTTTATGAACGCAACAGCTCCGGGGTCGTTCTCGGGGCTGTTGTTTTGGTGGCGCGGACGTATAATAGAATTGCGGGATATGAAAATACAAAATACGAAAATTATTGCCCGTGATGATGCCAGAAGAACTGTTTTGGCGATTGCCGAAACGGCCCTTGCCGCAATAGATACTCATGCGGCCATACGGCAATTCGTTTCATATGACGGCATTCGCCTTGGAGTTGGGGGCGATTTTTTTTCGCTTGAATCCATAGATAAGCTGTATGTTGTTGCGATCGGCAAATGTTCGGTGGACGCCGCTTCGGCATTGGAGGAAATACTCGGTGATCGTATCCATGACGGCATTGCAATGGATATGAATGAAGGGACTTTGTCGCGCATCCGGGTGGTGCGGGGGCAGCATCCGATGCCGACGCAGGAGAATGTCGATGCGACAAAAGCCATTATCGAATTATTGAGACCGTTGAAAGAAAATGATTTTGTTCTGTTCGTTATCTCCGGAGGAGGGTCTACATTTTTATGTCAGCCGGAAGAACTTACGTGCGTGGATGAGGCGAATATTCTTTCGTGTATGTTCGAGTCGGGAGCGGATATCCGCGATATTAATGTTGTGCGCAAACATATTTCGTTGGCCCGCGGAGGATATCTTGCAAAATACGCATATCCCGCTCGCGCCGTTTCACTGATTTTTGCGGATGTTCCCGGAGATGATATTGAATTCGTGGCATCCGGTCCAACGGTGAAAGATACGACGACGGTTGCCGACGCAAAAACAATAGCCGAGAAATTCAATATTGCGGCGCGATGCAATATCGCGGATATCGGTCTTCTGGAAACCCCAAAAGAGGACAAGTATTTCGAGAAAATGACGAATATATTGCTGATATCAAATAGTGTCGCTTTGGACGCTATGAAAAAAGAAGGGGAGAAAAGAGGTTTTTTTGTCGAAGTTCGTTCCAAAATGTTGCAGGGAGAAGCGCGCGATGTTGCCCGTGATATCGTTGAGGCGTTGCATAAAGCGGAGCCGGGAACAATTCATTTGTATGGAGGCGAAACCACGGTTACGGTGCGAAAGCCCGGGAAGGGCGGGCGGAACCTTGAAATGGCGCTTTCGGCGCTGCGATATATCGCGCCCGGAGAAATTGTGTTGCCGTTTGCTACAGACGGTCGCGACAATACCGATTTTGCCGGAGCGATATGTGATATGATGACAAAAGAGGATGCGCAAAAGTTGGAACTGGATATTGATGCGTTTCTCGAAAATAACAACTCATATGATTTTTTTGACCGGACGGGGAATTATATCATGACCGGATTGACCGGTTCGAACGTATCCGACCTTATCATTGCGTTCAAAAAATATGAAAAAAATACACACAAAAATAAAGAATAAAAAAACTGCGTTTATTCTGTGGTTTAAAGATCTCGGCATCGAGGATGTTCCGTATGTAGGAGGAAAAAATGCCGCCTTGGGTGAAATGTATGCGAATTTAAAACCACTCGGTATTAACGTGCCCAACGGGTTCGCTATTACGGCATCCGCATACCGTTATTTTATTGCGGGTGCGGGATTGGATACGAAAATACCCCGTGTTTTAAAAGGGCTTGATACGCACAATATTAAAGATCTTCAAAGGCGCGGGAAAACCGTTCGCGAGCTTATTATAAAAGCGGAGTTACCGGATGATTTGAAGCGCGAAATTGTATCCGCATATGAGAAATTAAGTCGCGTATACGGAGGACATACCGATGTTGCCGTGCGTTCGTCTGCGACGGCGGAGGACTTGCCGGATGCGTCTTTTGCCGGGCAACAGGAAACATATCTTAACGTTCGCGGAAATGCCGCGGTGCTCGAAAGCGTGAAGAAATGCATAGCATCTCTTTTCACCGACCGGGCTATTTCATATAGAACAGACAAGGGATTCTCACATTTTGATATTGCGCTTTCCGTGGGCGTGCAGAAGATGGTCCGCTCAGACGTCGCTTCAAGCGGTATTATGTTCACTCTTGATACCGAAACGGGTTTTGATAAAGTTGTTGTTATAAACGGATCGTGGGGCCTTGGAGAAATGATCGTACAGGGAAAAGTGACGCCGGATGAGTTTATTATATTCAAACCGTCGCTTGCGAAAGGTTTTGACCCCATTATCGAAAGAAAACTTTCCGCAAAGAATACGAAGATGATATATGCGGGCGTGCAGACGCGTATTGTTCCGGTATCTCCGCGCGATCGTTTGCGGTTTTGTATTACCGATGAGGAAGCGGTCCGTCTGGCCGCGTGGGGCGTGAAGATCGAGGAATATTTTTCGAAGAAACGGAAGCACTATCAGCCAATGGATATGGAATGGGCAAAAGATGGACGAACCAAAGAGTTGTTCATAGTGCAGGCGCGTCCGGAGACGGTTCATTCAACGCGGAATAAAAATATTTACCGCGAATATACGTTGAAAAAATCGGCTGAAATAATATGTACGGGAGCGGCCGTCGGAACGAAGATCGCTTCCGGAAAGGTGCGCATCATTTCCGACCCCAAAAAACTGAATGAATTTAAGAAAGGAGAGATACTCGTAACAGAAATAACGGATCCCGATTGGGAGCCCGTTATGAAGATAGCCTCGGCCATTGTGACGGATAAAGGAGGAAGAACAAGCCATGCCGCCATTGTATCCCGCGAGCTCGGTATTCCGTGTATCGTCGGAACCGGAGTTGCTACAAAAAAACTTGTGAACGGCAGGCCCGTAACAGTCGATTGTTCTTCCGGGGCGACAGGAAAAGTATATAAGGGCCTTTTGCCGTTCGGCGTTGTTGAACATCATTTGGACCGCACGCCAAAGACCAGAACGAAGATAATGGTGAATATCGGGTCCCCCGATGACGCGTTTAAAAACAACTATTTGCCGGTTCAAGGCGTTGGTTTGGGGCGCCTTGAGTTTATTATTGCCTCATACATACGTATTCATCCCAACGCGTTGTCCGAATACGACAGACTGCACAGGGCGCCGCGCAAAACCCCGGCCATGAGGGCTACGCTGAGAGAAATTGAGGTGCTTACGGCCGGTTATAAAGATAAAACCCGTTTTTATATCGATCAGCTCGCCGAAGGTATCGCAAAAATAGCAGCTGCTTTTTGGCCGCATGATGTTATTATCCGCTTTTCCGATTTCAAGACGAATGAATATAAAAAACTTATCGGAGGAGAATTCTATGAGCCCGATGAAGAAAATCCTATGCTGGGATGGAGGGGCGCATCCCGTTATTACGACGATAAATTCAGCGTTGCGTTCGGGTTTGAATGCGCCGCAATAAAAAAAGTGCGACAAGAGATGGGATTGTCGAACGTGATTCCCATGGTCCCGTTTTGCCGCACACCCGAGGAAGGTAAAAAGGTGAAAGCAATGATGGCCGCGAACGGATTAAGCAAGAAAGCGGATCCCACATTGAAAACATACGTTATGTGCGAAATACCTTCCAATGTTGAGCAGGCGGATGAGTTTTTGGATATATTCGACGGTATGTCTATCGGCTCCAATGACCTTACGCAATTGGCGTTGGGTCTTGATCGCGATTCTGGCATTGTAAGCCATATTTCAAATGAGAATAATCCAACGGTCAAGAATATGATAAGCCGTGTTATTGCCGAATGTCGTCGTCGTCGGAAATATATCGGTATTTGCGGACAGGCCCCATCTGATTATCCTGAATTCGCCCGATTTTTGGTCCAGCGCGGTATCGAAAGCATATCGTTGAATCCCGATACGGTCATTCGAACTACGCTCGCGATCGCAAAACAGGAAAAGATGAAATAAATGCATATGAAAATAGCATTTTTTGAACTTGAGGGGTGGGAAAATGATATTATTACCGCGGCATTCCCTGCGGATGAGATCTTTTTCTACAAGGAAAAACTCGAGAACCCCTCATCGCTTGACCGGAAGGATTTCGACGTTATTTCCGTTTTTGTGAATTCACCAATCAGCGCTTCCACGCTCGATGTATTTCCGACGCTAAAGTTAGTTACAACGCGCTCTACCGGGTTCGATCATGTGGATGCGGCGGCATGTAAAAGCAAGAAAATTACAGCCTCGTTCGTTCCCGGATACGGAGATAATACTGTCGCCGAGTTCGCATTTAGTCTTATTTTGAACCTCACGCGGAAGATGTATCAGGCCATAGATCGTCTTAAAGAAACCGGGACGTTCTCTTTTGCGGGCCTGCGCGGCGTCGATCTTAAAGGAAGGACGTTGGGTGTTATCGGTACGGGCCGTATCGGGAAAGAGGCAATAAAGATAGGTAAGGGATTTGGGATGAACATTGTTGCGTATGATCCGTTCCCGAACGCCGAAGTCGCAAAAGAGATGGGATTTGAGTATGCGGCGCTGGAGGAAGTATTAAAGCGTGCCGATATTGTCACGATTCATTGTCCGTATACGCCCCAAACACATCATCTTATTAATAAGACCAACATCGGGCTCATGAAGAAGGGGGCATATCTTGTAAATACCGCTCGAGGCGGCATCGTGGAGACCGATGCGTTGGTGTGGGCGCTGCAACAGGGGATTTTGGATGGGGTTGGTCTTGATGTGCTTGAAGAAGAGGGTGAAATAAAGGACGAATTGAAGTTTCTGAATGAGGCGCATCTCAACGAAGCGCAATTGAGGACTGTTTTGGAGAACCACGCGCTTCTTCGCATGCCAAATGTTCTTGTTACTCCGCACAACGCGTTCAATACGCAGGAGGCGCTTATGCGTATTCTAAATACAACCATCGCGAATATCAGCGGGTTTAAGAACGGAGCGCCGCAAAACCAAATCCCGGGTTCGCTATGATACTCAAAGATATAGTTATACGGCGGATATTCGACTCGCGTTCGGAAGAAACGCTCGAGGTTGGCGTAAGCGACATTTATGGCAAGTGGTTTTGGGGGCAAGTTCCCTCGGGGAAAAGCCGCGGTACGAACGAAGCGGCCGTTGTATCGTTTGAAAAAGCAAAGTCGATTTTTGCACGTCAGGTGCGAAAGAAACTTATAAATACCGATTTTGATTCCCTGAAAGATCTCGATATATATCTAATAAGTTTGGACGGCACGCGTACCAAGGAACGTCTTGGAGGGAATCTTATGCTCGGTTTATCTCTTGCATTCGCGCGGGCGATTGCCGCCGAGAGGAATCATGAAGTGTGGCAGATGCTGAACAGAAATTTTTTTGGCGGAATTATTGCGAAGGCTCGTCCGCGTATATTCTCTAATGTAATAAACGGGGGGGCGCACGCCGCAAACGGTTTGGATATTCAGGAGTATATGGTGGTGGTAAAGCCCGGTCTGCGGTATTCCGTAAGCATCGCCCGGTTGGTGAAATTATATAAGGAACTCGGTGCTGTTCTTGGGCGAAGAGTGGGGGGTGGCGTTGTTCCGCTTGGAGATGAAGCGGGATATGCGGTCCGTTTTCGCAATAATCTTGAGCCTCTGCTCCTTTTAGAAAGCCTTATTCGTAAGCTCCGCCTGTCGAAGGATTTTTCATTGGGTCTGGATGTTGCGGCAACGAATTTCCACAAGAAAAATTCTTATTTTTGGGAACGGCGGAACATTGCGCCAAGAAAGCTTATAGATATATATGCCGCATACGCCCGGCGAATAAAACTTTTGTATTCGTTTGAAGACCCGTTTGCCGAGGATGATTTTTACGGCTTTGGGGCATTAAAACATCGATTTGGACGAGGGCTTGTGGTGGGCGACGATCTTACTACGACCAATCCTTTTTCTATACAAAGAGCCGTCGACGACGATCTGATTAATGCGGTCATTATTAAACCGAATCAGATCGGAACAATTACAGAAACATGTCAGGCAATTAAAATAGCGCACGGACACGGAATCAAAACCATTATCTCTCATCGTTCCGGAGAGACGGGCGATGATTTTATAATTCATCTTGCGAAAGCCGCGGGCGCGTTCGGTGTCAAAATAGGAGCGCCGGCGCGGGAGCGTATGTCAAAGTTCAATACGCTTATCCGGCTCTGGGATAAGTAAAAACCTCCACCAATAAGGCGGAGGTTTTTTGTTTTATAGCGTGTCGGGGAGCTTTCGTGATGCGGCAAGACCAAAGAGCGGGTGGCGGCCTTGTGGCCAATGATGGTCTACGGACAAGCCTTCGTATGAGTCAAAACGGATTGTGCTTATTGAGCTTGGTAATTCAAGTTTTGTCCGGGATTGATCCGCCTTATCGGAATGAAGGAGAATTTCTGTAGACAAACCAAGGGCATTATCTGTTGCTTGGCGTAGGTCATCTCCGGGAATGACGTCTCGGCACTGTGCCCAGTATTCCGGGTTTGAGTAGCGTCCTGTTTGTATGAAGTAGAGTACTTGTTTTGTGAGTTCTTCTATCGCGAGAGGAATTTCATATCCGGCGGGCAGTAATGTCTGTTGTTCTTCGAATGTTTTGTTGCGGGAACCGGGAATAATACGGGTTGGCATAAGATACCATCGAAACTGACATGTCGCTTCGCTTGCAAACGCGAGCGTTTGGTACCATCTGTTGCCGTAACCGATGTTATCATAATGAAAACGCGGGTGACGCCGACCTTTTTGCGGATATATTGTTTGCCATCCGGTTATGGTGAGTGTTTTTGTGAAACCGTGTACGGTTTCGATGTGGTCAAGGCCCAGAAAAGCAAAATGCGTTTCTCGAACGGTCTTTCCCTGGACAAAAGGACAGGGCTCATTCAGAACGTCTGTGTCCCACGGAAAAGGCGGGACTGAAGGAAGCTTTGTTTTGTCCATTTGTCCGTTAAAGAGCAGTTGCCAATCGGAAAGATCGAATAAGCTGTTGTTCAGCATTGCACGAAGTTCGTGTGTCTGAGGGTTGGTCGATGGGTTTTCCCCGAGGAATGCTGCAGTGACAAGGCCGCGATATGTGGAGTCGCTTCGTAAACGTTTGAGATGTTCAGATGTTACGCCTGCATCCTGCAGGGCTTTCAGTGTTGCTCCAAGCTCTCCGAACGATGTCGTCCAGAGCCCTTCCCGGGTTGTGCGAGTCACGCACTTTCCCTTCCTTTCCGCCGCATATGCGGACGCATATCCTCCTTGTCCTTCCAAAAAGGACTTTGAAGGCATCCGAACGTTCGTCGGAATCGCGAGCTCATTGTTTCAAAGAGCTTTTTTGTTGTATAAGTTTTTGTGCTTTGAGTCAATGAAAAACCCCGCAAAATGTTGCGGGGATTTTTGTTAAGTGGCAAGTTCAAGCCACGGAATGAGCATATAGCAGTTTTTTGGGGGGGCGCTGTTGTCCGGCCCGCTTTGCCACCGTACTTCGAGTCGGATAAGACGGGCGCGTTCGGCGTTCGTTTCCGGGCTTTTCCCGCGGGAGTTGTTGAATGCGCGGAACGCATCATCCGATGAAAGAAGTTCTACTAGTTGCCCGCGATTTGCCGCAAGGCCCAGATATGGCGCGAGATCCTCTGTTTCCTCAAGAAGCACGGCGATCTCGCCGCTTAGGCGGCCCACGGAGCCCTTCGGGACCAAGATACGCCGATGAGAGATGTCGGGCCGGTTGGGGTCGAAAAGATATCCTTCGTTGTCTGTTTTGCTTCGAACCACAACGCCTATAAGATTGACGTTGTAGAGAAAATACTTTTCTCGATGCACGCGCGTCCTCCTGCCGTATTAAAGAACATCTTGTTATCGCATACGGAGCAGAAGATGTCAAAGATAAGATGGCGGACGATATGTGGCGGAAGTATAATGCGTTTGTATGTGGTTACTTTATTCTGTCATATCGGCTTTTACGGCGGCCCTCGTTGCGTTATCCGCAAAAATAGGTCTCAAGACCCTCGATCCCACGCTTGCAACAACGATTCGCACCGTACTGATGGCGGTATTGCTGGTCCTTTTGAGCGTGATGCTGGGAAAATTCAAGCATTTTTCTTTTGTTGCCCTGACGTCCCGCGATTGGATGTTGATCGGACTTTCAAGCATTGCGGGCGCAATCTCGCTTCTGTTTTATTTTTTGGCTCTTAAGGTCGGATTGGCAACGCACGTCGTCGTTATAGATCGATTAGGTTTCATATTCGTGTTTGTGCTCGCGGCGCTTTTTCTTGGAGAAGCGCTTACGTGGCGAAGTGTTGCCGGTATCGCGTTTATGGTTGCGGGCGCTCTTTTGATAATAACTAAGTAGGGTTTCTGGCATGAGGATCATTGCGCATTTGGACCTCGATGCGTTCTTTGCTGCGGTTGAAGAGCGCGATAAGCCCCGGCTGAAGGGCCGGCCTATTGTTGTCGGAGCGGATCCGGAAGGAGGTCGCGGGCGAGGAGTTGTTTCGACCGCAAATTATGCCGCTCGCACATACGGCATTCATTCTGCCATGCCTATTTCAAAGGCGTGGCAGCTTGCAAAGGCCGCAGAGGCGGCGGGCAAGCCCTCCGTTGTGTTTATGGGCGGGAGTCACTCCCGATATGCCAAGGTGTCGCAGCGTATTATGGATATTGCCCGTTCATATACGCCGCGCATAGAGCAGGCGAGCGTGGATGAAGCGTATCTTGATCTTTCGCATGTCGGAGGCTTTGATGAGGCGTCAGTCATTTGCCAAAAGCTGAAGAAAGAGATTAGAGTTAAGGAAGGGTTATCGGCGTCTATAGGCTTGGGACCAAACAAACTCATAGCCAAGATCGCCTCGGATATGCAGAAGCCGGACGGCCTGACGGTCGTTAAGGAATCTCAAGCCGAAGGTTTTTTGGCGCCTCTGCCAATACGGAAAATACCCGGCATCGGTCCAAAAACCGAGGCTTTTTTAAAAAAGGAAAATGTACAGTTCGTTGGGGATCTTAAGCTATATTCCCGCAAGCAACTGATGTATGTGATGGGGAAATGGGGGAACGATCTTTATGATAAAATACGCGGCGTTGACGACACTCCCGTTACCGAAGAACACGAGGCAAAATCGATAGGCGAACAGGAAACATTCAGGTACGATACAACTAATCCCGCGGACATCTTTCCGGTTTTCAGAAATATGGCGGAGAGAATCGCAAAATATATGCGCGATGATGGATTTGTTTCATTCCGTACGGTTGCAATTACGGTCCGGTTCTCGGATTTCGAGACAAAAACACGGATCCACACGCTCAAGCAGGCGGGCGCATCGTCTGAAAAGATCTATTCCGAAACAATGAAATTATTTCTGCCGTTTCTGGATGCGCGAGAAAACCCGCACAAAAAACCGTTTCGTCTTGTCGGCATTCGTATAGAAAAACTCAAATGATATCATTTCATATAGCAAAAAAATCAAAACATTCTCGTGCGCGTATCGGCGTTATGGAAACATCTCACGGCGTCGTGGAGACGCCCTCGTTGGTTCCTGTCGCGACGCAAGCTGTTGTAAAAACACTGACAAGTGAGGAGGTTCTCGCGACAAAAAGCCAGATCTTAATTGCCAATACGTTCCACTTACATCTCAAGCCCGGCGAAAAGATCGTAAAAGAAGGCGGGAAACTTCATTCGTTCATGAATTGGCCGAAACCTCTCATGACGGATTCTGCGGGTTTTCAGGTTTTCAGTCTTGGATTCGGGAGCGATCTTAAGGTCGGTAAAGTAACCAAGTATTTCCCCGGAAGCGAGAGTGAGAAGATAAAGATAAAAAGAAATTCGCAACCCATATCCGTAAAAATAACTCCAGATGGAGTATTTTTCCGCTCGCCGGTAGACGGCCGCCGCCTGTTTATTGGCCCGAAAGAATCTATGCGCATACAGCAGGATTTGGGCGCAGATATTATCTTTGCGTTCGATGAATGCACGTCTCCGTATTCGAGTCCGGCGTATATAAAAGAAGCGCTGAAGCGGACGCATAGGTGGGCGAAAATTTGCTTGGAAACGAAAAAGAGCAATCAGGCGTTATTCGGCATTGTTCAGGGCTCAAAATATAAAGAATTGCGCCATCAAAGCGCAAAATATATCGCATCTCTGCCGTTTGACGGATACGGGATCGGAGGAGATTTGGGGGAAAGCAAGGAGACCATGAAGAAAATATTGAACTGGACCATCCCGCACTTGAATCAGACGCTGCCCCGCCATCTTCTGGGTATCGGATATCTGGAAGATATGGAGAATATTATCAAAGCCGGCGTCGATTTGTTTGATTGTACGGTCCCCACGCATTATGGAAGGCGCGGAGTGGCATTTACTTCTCACGGAGAATTGAATTTCCGTCAAAAGCGCTATCTTACCGATAAAAAACCCCTGGACGCGAAGTGCGATTGTACCGTATGTCAAAATTATAAACGCACGTATATAGCCCATCTATTTCGGGCCGGCGAGGTGACGGCTATGAAATTTTTATCGTTCCATAACATTTATTATTTCAATACATATGTGGAACGGTTGCGGGAGCGTATTAAGAATAACCGCTTATGACCCGCCGGCAACTTACGTTATGCATAGTTCATGATAAGGAGCGGGTGCTTTTGGGAATGAAGAAAAGAGGTTTTGGTGCGGGACGGTGGAATGGATTTGGCGGGAAAGTGGCGCACGAGGAGACTGTTGAGGCGGCAACACTTCGGGAAATCCAGGAAGAGTGCGGTATTGTGCCCACAAATATGCGCAAGCGGGGGTTCATTCTATTTAGCTCGCAGGAGATACCGCAACAGGAAGAAGTTCATGTTTTCAGTGCTACGGAATTTTCCGGGGAACCTCGGGAAACGGAAGAAATGAAACCGCGGTGGTTCGCAATATCCGATATTCCATATGCGGATATGTGGCCCGATGACGCGTATTGGATGCCGCTTTTGTTAGCCGGCAAAAACTTTTCAGGAACGTTTCATTTTCAGGATAACGATACTATCGTGAGATACGAACTTGTTGAAGAGTAATCGTATCGTTCGCGCATCTTTTTGAACAAAAATGCGTAGCGCAAGCGATACGGCCGCCCTTCGCCGGGCGGTTGTTCAAACACGAGAATATTGACTTTTTTCATATTTTGTTTTAAAATAAATACATCGTCCCTAAACAAAAGATTGGAAAGCGAGGAAGGAAATGTATCGCAAGGCGCTTGTTCCGCTTCTCGCGGGACTTATGGTGGCGGCTTGCGTCGCCACGTCCGGAACCGTTCCGTCACCGAGTGTGACGGCCCAGCCGACCGGGACACTGCTTCCGGCCATCACCGCAACGCCCATCCCGACCACCGAACCGTCGTATGGGCCGGAACCGACCCCGATAACGACGCAATTTCCGGATTTTCCCGATGGTCCCGAACCGTCGGTATCTCCGGAAACACCAGATCCGACAGCGACACCGAAGCCAACCCCCAAGCCGACAGCAACTCCCGCGCCTGCAGCCGAAACATATACGCTCAACCTTTACACGAAGGGAGCGTTTGTCCGGCAGCAGACCAATTACTGGTGTGTTCCGGCGTCCACGCAGATCATGCTGAACATGATCAAGCGGCGCGCCGATCACTCCTACGATACGCAACTTGCCATTTGGAAGGTTGCTTGGGCGAATATTAAGTATACCGGGTTCAAACCTCAGGTGTACGGCTCCGATCCGCAGGGGTGGGTTGCTGCCCTTGAGACCTTCGGTGGCGGCGATTACGAGTGGGTGAACGGGAAGTCTTTTGCTTCTGCGCTCAAGAACGCAGTGAAAGCGATGGCGCTTACCGGCAGGCCCGTCGGCGTTGTCGTCATGAGCGGCAGTCACGCATGGGTCCTTAATGGATTTGTCGCTACGGCAGATCCGACAACGACCAACGATTTCAAGGTGCTCGCCGTATATGTGACGGCGCCCGGTTATGGCTTGTTCTCGTATGACCCCAAGCCGAATACCAAACTCACGACGGCGCAATTCAAAAAGCGTCTGCTCGCGTATCACTCAAAACTTACCGATGAGGTGTGGGAGGGTTACTACGTTACCATCCTGCCGAGGCGGTAAAAATACGAGCCTTCGTGTCATGCAAATGATACGAAGGCTTATTCTTTTCTTTTTTTGCGTTTAGCATTACGCTATATGCATATGCTGCATCGTATCCGTCGACATAAGCATGCGGTTATTCCGGTGGTTATTATCGGTCTTGTCGTTTCATTATTTCTGGCGATAGCATTATTTTGGATAGCGGGATTTGCAAAAAACAGGCTTGTGGAAACCGGTCCGGAAAATGCCTGCGTGCAAGATTCCGAGTGTTGGTGCCGCAGGTTTGATGGCGCAAAGTTTTTGCCGGGGACAAACCAATCAATGTGCGATCCGTTGCTCAACACGTGTGTCCGTTGTTACTATTATTGATTTTGTCCGCATGAAGAAGATATCGATTTTGTCTGCTGTTTTTTTTACATTTACCGTTTACGTCGGGAATTTTGAAGTTGTGTTGGCGGGAACAAATTGTGATGATCAGGCAAAACCTGCGCTAGGTTGTCCTCCCGGCTATAGCGTGATGTGTATATCTGCGGGAGGGGACCATTGGGGATGCGGGAAAGAATTGAACGGTATTATAGTCGATGCTCCCAGCCTCGAAGAAGCTCAGAATGGACCCGCGGTTTCCGATGAGGCCGAAGTAAGCGTTTCTGAAGAAGGAAACGGAGAAAAGGAAGTTCAGCGCGGAGAGGAAGCAGAGTTCCGGGAGTCGGAAGAAATCGGGAATAGTGATTCGGATGGCGAAAATGCGAGTGAAGGAGAGATAAAATTAGAAGATATCGATATTAACATTGATGCGGATGAGCTTCGTAATGCCGTGGCCGAAGGAACAGATCAAGTGTTTGGTTTTGATCCGCGGACAAAAGAACTTCTTTTTGGGCCGGCCGATTTCGAAACGCCTGAAGTGTTGAGAGAATACGCAAAAGCGCTCAGTTTGCAGGACCAAAATATTGTGGATATTGCCGTGAATGACGAGACGGTCAAGGTATCGTATAAGCAGCAGGCAAAATTATTTTGGCTCTTTCCTTTCGAAATAACGGTTTCCGTAACCGTATATAATGACGGCCGCATCGACGTGAAATTCCCCTGGTGGCACGTGTTTGCTTCGACAAATCGTCGGGCTATTGAGGGGGCGGTAGAGGGGGCATTTAATTTGAACGAGGGTGGCGGGCAAAAAGTTAAGAATATTCAGGAACAAGTAAATTTTGCCCAGAGGAATCTGGAAACCCTTGTGAACATATTCAGGAATTATCATGTTGTTTCCGGGAACGGAGCCCAAAATGCGCAGTAGCGAAGAGGCGGGTCGTTTTTGAGCGGCATTTCTTGACTTTTCATTTTCGCGTGTTATAGTGTTCGGGCAAGTGGAACAAGTTGGAAGTGAAACATAGTCGAATTTCATACACACTTACCTTTGCGTTACATTTTTAGTAGTAAGTATTCTCATGACCGGTACAATCAAACGACTTACCGACAGAGGATTCGGCTTCATCGCCGCGGAAGGCCAGGACAAAGACCTGTTTTTCCATGCGACATCTTTGGTGGATGTTGAGTTCACCGATCTTCGCGAGGGCGATGCCGTAACGTTCGACATACAGGATTCTCCAAAGGGTCCCAATGCAGCGAACGTTCGTCGGGCGTAATCCTATGTCAGTACAGAAAGCTCCTCGTAAGAAGGGGCTTTTTGTTTTATATAAGAACGAAATTATCGGCGTGTTGCATTGCTAAAAATTATACATGTAGTATCATTCACGTGGCCTCTGCGGGCCGATTTTTTATGGAGATACGAAATATTGCCATCATTGCCCATGTTGATCATGGGAAAACCACTCTTACGGATGCGCTTATGCGGCAGGCCGGTGTCATCAAAGAAGGGGTTTCTATGGATTCTAATGCTCTTGAATTGGAGCGAGGTATTACCATTTATTCTAAGAACGCCTCCATCATTTATAAAGACACAAAGATAAATATTGTAGACACTCCCGGGCATGCGGATTTTGGTTCTGAAGTTGAGCGCGTATTGCGCTCAATAGATTCCGTTTTGCTTGTTGTAGATGCCCAGGAGGGCCCTATGCCGCAGACCCGGTTTGTTTTAAAAAAATCACTTGAGCTTGGATTGCGCCCCATCGTAATTATAAATAAGATCGACAAGGCATCTGCGGATCCCGAGCGGTGTGAAGAGCAGGTGCTGGAGCTTTTTTTGGAACTGGGGGCGAATAACGATCAGGCGGATTTTCCCGTCGTATATGCCAACGGGCGCGCGGGCATTGCTAAGAAAAATCTTGCTGATGAGTCCGGTGATCTTTCGCCTCTTTTGGATACTATTTTGGAATATGTGCCATGCGTATCATCCCCGGAACGTTCGGGAAAGCCGTTGCGTTTTCAGCCTTTTAACCTCGCATACGATAATTTTTTGGGGCGCATGGCAGTTGGGCGTATTTATGAAGGGGTTCTTGTCGCGGGCGCCAATGTGTTCGTAAAAAAATCAGACGGAGATATGCGTCCGGGGAAAATAACAAAAATATTCGCGTTTGAGGGTCTTGAAAAAAAAGATATCGGAAGCGCTGAGGCGGGAGATATTGTGCTTGTTGCGGGTCTTGCGGATATCTATATCGGAGAAACAGTAACTACGGATGCGGCAAGCGAGCCGCTTCCGGCAATAGCCGTTGATGAACCAACGATAGCGCTGACGTTTTTGGTGAATAATTCTCCGTTCGGGGGGCGTGAGGGGAAATACGTCACGTCGCGGCAACTCCGGGAATATCTTGAGCGGGAGCTTGAGGTAAATGTCGGTTTACGCGTTGATTTTTCTTCCGACAGCTTTCGTGTTTATGGGCGGGGCGAGTTGCATATCGCTATTTTGCTGGAGAATATGCGGCGGGCGGGCTACGAAGTACAGGTATCCCAGCCGCAAGTTATCATACGTGAGGAAAATGGAATACGGCTTGAGCCGTTTGAAGAAGTTATTGTGGATGTGCCCCAACAATATCAGGGTACTATTATTGAGCGCTTGGGTTCACGCGCGTTCGTGTTAAAAAACGTGAATCAGCACGATAACCTTACGCGTTTGTTTTTTGAGGGTCCCACACGCGGCCTATTGGGATATAGGAATCAGTTTATTATCGATACGAAAGGTGAGGGGATTTTGGCGGCGCGGTTTATCGGTTTTAAGCCGCACGTGGGAGAGGTGCAGCGGCGCACGGTCGGTTCCATGATTTCTATGGCCTCAGGGAAAGCTCTTGGTTATGCGTTGTGGGGACTGCAGGAGCGGGGAATGTTATATATCGCTCCTGCGACGGAGGTATACGAGGGCATGGTAATCGGAAACACTGCGAAAGGAATTGAAATGGCCGTGAATCCGACGAAAGGAAAACAGCTTACAAATATGCGCGCAAAAGGTTCGGATGAAGCCATAGACCTTGTTCCGCCGTTTGAGCTTACCATCGAGCGGGGGCTTGAAGTGATGGCCGAAGACGAATATCTTGAGATTACTCCCAAAAGTGTTCGTTTGCGGAAACAATTCCTTACGAAGATTGAACGGGATAAAAATCGTACACAGTAATATATAATATAGGGAAATAAAAATTAATCGTATGAAAGCAAAAAAGAACGAACGAAAATATATGCTTGCGGCCATAGACGCCGCATATAGTGGTATTGCGCGTAACGAGGGAGGGCCGTTCGGCGCAGCCGTCGTCAAGAACGGCATTATTATTGCCGTCGCCCACAACACGGTTTTAAAAAGCAATGATGCGACATGTCATGCGGAAGTGAACGCGATACATGCGGCCTCAAAAAAATTAAAGCGCTGGAATTTGAAAGGATGTACGATATATTCAACGACAGAACCCTGTCCCATGTGTTTTTCTGCGATCCATTGGGCACAAGCCGATGCGGTCGTGTGGGGAACCGAAATACCCGACGTTCAGAGGCTTGGGTTCAACGAGTTGACCATTCCTGCGCCGCGCATGAAAAAAATAGGGAAGTCCCGCGTTCGCCTGAAGCGCCTCTTCATGAGGAGAGAATGTTTAGAACTTCTCGAGGATTGGAGGATACTGAATGCGCAGACATATTAAAATAAAATCCCCGGTTTATCCGGGGATTATTTGTTTTTGATGAGTACGGCAAGTTCCGCGATACGTTTGCCCAGAAGTTCTGCCTGGGCGCGGTCCTGTTGCGTTATTGCTCCGTGAGCCGTCGCTCCGTAGTAGGAGCCCGACTCCCGCATAGCATCGGTCCACGGGAGACCGACGGCGTAGAGGCCGTTGGCGAAAAGAAGGTGTAGGAGTTGTAACAGCGTTGCTTCAGTGCCTGCGGAATACGACCAGCTGGCAGTAAATGCGCCGCCCGGCTTTCCGGTAAGTACGCCTTCTTCCCAAAGATGGCCGGTTCGGTCGAACCACTCCTTGAGGGTTGCGGTCATGCCGCTCCAGTTGGGGCAGCCGATTATCAGCGCATCCGCTTCGTGCAAAACGGAAATATCCGTTTTGAGTATGGGGCACAGCTTTGGCCGCGCGTCCGGTACTTTCAAAACCCCATTGGCGACGCAATTGGCCAGCTGCTGTATTGAGCCGCCGCCCTTGCCGTCATAGAGGATCACTATCATCGCGGATCGCGTATTTGCTGCCATTGTTTTTATCCTGTTCTGTTGCCGTTATCCTAGCATGCGCGATACGGCAGTCAACGAACTCAGTGCTATAATAAAAATATGCTTCAGATGGCACGAAAACGGTTTTGGTTTATTGTTTCAATAACGGTATTCTCGCTGGGATTTTTTTCATATTTGGGACTTGATGTTGCCAGGTTGTATTTCGGGCTCCAAGATGCCGTATCCGGTGCCCGCAAGATAGGGGCGGCGTTTTCTGTGCAGGAATTCGCCGAACGGGTTTCGGCGCCGGAACCGCTTGTTTCCGATATTGTGAAGCCGTCCCAATTGACCGTTGACGGCATTGTTGATTGGACGAATCGTTATCGTGCAAATGCGGGATTGGCGCCATTGAAATTACATGCGGAACTTTCAGCCGCAGCAGAGAGTAAAGTGAGCGATATGTTCACCCGTCAATATTTTGAACATATATCGCCGACCGGAGAAGGGCCCGCAGATATCATTAAGGCGGCGGGATATGAGTATGTGACGACGGGGGAAAATTTAGCGCTCGGCGATTTTGGAACGGATCAGGCGTTGGTGAAGGCCTGGATGGACAGTCCGGGGCACAGGGCGAACATTATGAACCCTAATTTTACGGAGATCGGCGTTGCCGTCGCACCGGGTGTGTATGAAGAAAAAAAGACCTGGCTCGCGGTTCAGGAATTCGGCCTTTCGGCGTCCGTATGTCCGGTCGTTGATTCTCTGTTGAAAACGAAGATAGACGCGTTGATTGTTTTGCTTGAGGACCTTTCAAAAGAAGTGGACGCCGCCCGGCGCGACCTCGAAAGTGCTCAACCGAAGGTCGGTCCCGAATATGCCGCTAAGGTTCAGGCGTATAATGCTCTTATTGCGCGGTATAATAATACTGTTATTTTCACCAAAGGATTTATTGCTCAATATAATCTTGGGGTTGAGGCCTTCAATTCCTGTGTGAAGAAATACACTCCATAAAAGAACTCCCTATGTTTATCGTCAAGACCAAGAAGAAGAAAGAAGTCATTGATATCACCGACGAGCTTACACGGGCGCTTGAGGGCGCGGGTAATGGCGTTGCGCATCTTTTTCTTCTGCATACGACGGCGGCGCTCACGACGGCGGATCTTGATCCGGGAAGTGATTTGGACATGTTGGATGCATTTCAGGCAATGGTGCCCATCATGAACTATCGGCATCCGCATAATCCGGAACACATGCCCGATCATATTTTGTCTTCTTTGATAGGAGCGTCTGTTTCTGTTCCGGTCCGTGAGAATAAACCCGTGCTTGGCCAATGGCAACGCGTGGTGCTTGTTGAGTTAGACGGACCCCGCGAGAGACAAATTATAGTTTCGTTCTCAAAAGAAGCATGATGCGCGGTTCAAAACAACTTTTCGCGGTCGGCGCGGCAATGGTATTGTTCGTTGCGGTTGCGGGTTTGGGTACGATACTGTTGGAGAAACGATCGGGGAACGATCCTGTATTTTGTCCTCAAGACGCAAAGGTATGTCCTGACGGGTCATATGTGGGCAGAGAAGGTCCAAATTGCGAATTTATGGCCTGTCCGCAGGAAAGCGCCGAGGGAAAGTTCTGCGGGGGTATTGCCGCTTTCCCGTGCCCGCAGGGGTATGAATGCCGGCTTGATGGTGATTATCCCGATGCGGGAGGAAAATGCGTGATGCAAAGTTCGGTTTCGTGTGCAAAGGACGCGAAATTATGCTCCGATGGTTCGGTGGTGGGGCGTTTGGGGCCCGCATGCGAGTTTTCGGTTTGTCCGGGCGGGATGACACATGAGAAAATAAAAATTACTATGCCGGAAATAAACGATATTATAACCACGCCTCTTGAAATTGCCGGTGAGGCGCGCGGTTCCTGGTATTTTGAAGCAGTTTTCCCGATAGTCCTTCTGGATAATGCCGGTACGGAAATCGCTCGCACAAGCGCCCGGGCTCAAGGCGATTGGATGACGGAAGATTTCGTCCCTTTTTCCGCGCGGCTTGAGTTCACAAGACCCGCGGGAGAAACGGGGGCTGTGGTATTGCAGAAAGACAATCCTTCCGGTTTGTCCGAGCATGATGAATCATTGGTTATACCCATCCGTTTTAAATAAACATTATGAAATCCGGTGATTTGTTTTTCATACGATTTTTGCGCAACGCTTTATACAGCGGTTTTGGTTCCGAAAAAGACGGGTTATTTTTAACCCGCGTCTCTTTGTTCAATTCTTTTTCGCTTCTTTCTTCCGGCTCTCTTATTTTTTTCGGATTTCAGCAGGCGTTTGCGAACGATCAGTACGTTATCGGTATTTTTGAGCTGGCTTTGGGCATTCTTATAATTTTCAACGCAATACTTTTTCGTTTCAGCAAAGATATTGATGCTGCGCGCCACATATTGTCGTTTGCCGTGTTCGTTGTCCTGCTTTTTCTGCTCATTACCGGCGGCATTGAAGGAACCGGTATTTTATGGTTTTTGATGTTTCCCGGTGCGGTATTTTTTCTGAACGGCAAGCGGCAAGGTATCTTGTGGATGGTGTGTTTATATCTTGCGTCCGCGGCCGTTGTGGTTTTGGAGGTGGCGGGCATTTTGCACACCGCGTATTCATTTTTGGCGATACGCCAGATGTTTTTTGTAATGGGTATTATTACCGCACTTGTTTATGTTTATGAAAATAAGCGCGAAAATGATGAGCGTATCATCGAGCAACGCACCACGGAGCTTTCGGTCATACTGGAACATTTGCCGGTCGGGATTATGCTTGCCAGGGTTTCGACCGGCGAGATCGTTTCGGTAAATAAGGCCGCGTCGGATATTTTGGGTGCGGCCCGTGATGAAAAAACAACAAAAGTGTTCGAATTTATCCGCGAAGACGGCTCGCCGTATCCCGGCGACGAATTGCCGCTGAGCGTGACGCTGAACACCGGGGTACCGGCCGTGCGCTCGGATGTTTTTGTGCGGCACAAGGATGGCGCGCAGGTCGCGCTTAAAATAACGAGTGTTCCGGTTAAAAACGATGCGGGGCGCCTTGAATCCGTCATCGTCGTTATTGTCGATATGACGAAAGAGCATGAGCTCGACCGGATGAAAACAGAGTTTGTTTCCGTGGCATCACACCAGCTGCAAGCCCCGCTTGCGGGCATCCGTCTGTTCACGGAAATGTTCATGGAAGAAAAGAATACCAATTTGACGTCCGAGCAGCGGGATTTTGCCAAGCAGATATATCTCAACACCGATCGTATGGTGGACTTGGTACAGGATCTTTTGAACGTTGCGCGCATCGAGGGCGGAGTCCGTTTCGCCGTTGTCCGCAAGCCGGTTGATGTGATGTATTTGGCCGAAACGGCCGTGCGTGAGATGCGCATCATGGCGGACGCAAAGAAAATAAAATTAGAAACAGCATTCGATGTTCGTGGCCCCGTTATTGTTGAAGCGGATGAAAGTAAGATACGACAGGCATTCCAGAACCTCATTAATAACGCGATAAAGTATTCGTCCGAAGGCGGCGTCGTGATCGTGGGCTGCGATAAGCCGACCCGCGAGAAAATAACGTTTTTTGTCCGTGATGCCGGCGTGGGTATCCCAAAATTGCAACAGCGGAAAATATTCGAGAAATTCTTCCGCGCCGACAATGTTGTTGCCGCCGAAATAGAAGGCACCGGCCTCGGTCTTTATATCGTGAAAGCTATTATTGAAAAACACGGAGGCAAGATCTGGTTCGAGTCGCAAGAAGAAAAAGGAACGACATTCCATTTCACGCTGCCGATTGAGGGGTAAGCGTTTCTATTTACAAAAAATAAAAATTATTTCATAGTAGGCTTACGGGAAAAGGTACATTGAAAGAAGGTGGGCCATGAGCGAAGAATTTCTTCGCCGACGGGCGCTGGAGCACGTGTTCCTCGATTCTTTGGGGACGGCCGAGCGCGTAACGGGAAAGCCGTATGCGGAAGATAAAGCGACGTCCGCATTGGGATTTGCCATTCATCTGCAGAACAGCAGGATGAAGCATTCCATTCTCTCCGAGCTTGGAGATACGTATCTGGATATTTCGTGGCAGGCGTTTCTGGAAATAATCGATGATCTCGGCTTTGATATTATTGAGGACCGCCAGTTTGCTTATGACACGGGAGACGGGCGGGTACGGTATCCGGTCAATCTTATCGCCGCTCACGTCGGGAAAAAACTTCTTCTTCACGCAACTTCATGGATAGGCGTTGATGAAGACGGTATGGAAGTTGAAACAGTAAACAGCGGTACGATATACGGGGCCGCATATCTTGAAGATTCGTCCGACCGTCCGCCTGCCTGGGAGATGTTTGCCGGATGCAGCGGCGGTCCTCTGCGTGAGGACAACGTATGGCCGTTCTCTTTCGATGTCCGTGAGGGGCTGGCAACGCGCCTCATGCGCATTGAGGAACAGGTGACACTCGTGGATTGGAATGATCCCGACAGGATGCTTTTTCTGTTTGATTACAGCGAGAATAAAAAGCGCGGTGATGCGTGGTCGTTGAGGCGTGACGAAATTTTCGCCTCCGCTCCGGAGAGCGTCCGTTCGTTCATCGGGTTCCCGAAGTAAAAAAATAGCTTCCGAAAGTTTTCGGAAGCTTTTTAATTTAGTTTTGATGTGTTGCCAGCATCAGGAGGGCCGAGAGGATGACGAGCGCAATAGCTCCGTCTACCGCACCGACTGCAAGAAGCACCGTTCGGTTGCTTGATGCGTCCTTGTTGATGGCGGCAAGTGTCGCGAGCGACACGAACGTCACAACGGCGAGAAGCAGAAGGCCGGCAATGACCGCTCCGATCATATCAGATGGCCAGACCGAACGACGTGATGGCGACAAGCGCCGCGATGACTGTGGCAAGAGCGATCGAACCGAGGTTTTCGTGCCGATATTCATGCCGGGGCGTTCGCAGTTCGATCAGAAAGAACACGACACCGAGGATGGCGATGATGGCGCCAACCATTGCGAAGCTAAACATTGGTTCTCCTTTTCTCCAATAGCGGGGGCGGCAGGGGAATAACATCCCCGGTCTGCAAAACCCATCCGTGTCCGGATTGCCAGTCGGCACCGCACACGAGAAGTTTGCGTGCGAGTTGTTCCTGAGCGCCGAAGAGATGCTGGTCCGCTTCGCTTCTTTTGTGGGAAGCGATGAGGGCGAGCAGTTGTAGCATTGCGACTTCGCGTTGGCTGAGGTCCAGTTCAACGCGCTTTTCTGCATCCCGCGTGAACACGTGCCAGCCGGCGATCTCATCTGCTTCCTTGAACAGTCGGGCGCCCGAGCGCTCAACTGCGCCGCGGAGTTTGTTCGAAGCGGCAAAAAGCGATGGATGCATGGTGCCGTATTCGGCAAGAGAAGATGCTACCGTGGTGAGGTTATGAAGCTCGACCGCTGCGATAAGCTTGAGCGATACACGCACTATTTTTCCTCCTCAGTATCAGTTCAGCAGTAGGGGTGGTGGCGTTGTGTCGTCGAGTGAAACAAGTGATGTCCGTTCGAAAACTCCGTTTGCCCACGCGGAAATATCCGTTACATGGATGACGGGTGCGATGGCGCACATATCCACGATAGTGAGGTTCGGAATGAGCATCCGCGGTAATCCGGAGATCGCTACTGCGCCGTCGCTTTTGATGGCAACCAGCGCCACGATGAAGGGATGATCCGGCGGAAGCGTTCCGTTGATGGCGGAAATCGCATCCGCAAGAGCAAATACCCGAAAGAGGGGTTCTGCGTCTGCCGCGGGCGTGCCCGCAATGCGTGCGATGCCGTCATATGATTCTTGCGCAAGCGCTCGCACGAGCAGTTGGAATTCCGCAAAATGACCCTCGCGGAGTTCGTTCTGGGACACACTCATGCGCAGAACAAGCGACGGGATGATCTCCGAGCGGAAACGTCTCCGCGCTTCGGCGATCGATGGCGCGTCAGGCATCAGGAATCTCCTAACGTATGCTGGAATGGTAAGAATCGTGTAATAGTAGTTTACAATAAAATTACGTTTTGTCAATATATGCGGATTCTTCGTGTAAAAAATATCCGCCGTATATGCGGCGGGATTTTATTATCTGAAGATGTCGAGCCCATCGCTTGTTTTTGTATGTTTTCACGCGCTTCCGGCACGGTCAACTGGGTAGCCGCGTGGTACACTACCAAATAGATATGAACGTTATCCGTTACAGTTTTATCATAGGCATCGCGGCGGTGTATTTTGCTCAAACCGCCGTAGCGCAGGAATTGGAGCCGGGTGATTCTCATGCTTCCGAGCAGATCGAAATATTCGCCTCCGGTATTGTTATCGGGAAAGACGGTTCATTTACCGTTTCGGAAACGATCGCATACGATTTTGGATCGCTGAAGCGGCACGGCATTTATCGTGATATCCCGATTATATATGAGCGCGATGACGGCTCTTCTTTCCGTTTGCGGATGAATGTATTGCGGGTTGTTGACGGCAACGATACGGCTCTTACGTATGCCCTTGAGCGCATGGGCCCCATGGCCCGCATTAAGATCGGGGATGCCGATGAATATATTTCCGGAAAACATATATATAAGATCACGTATCGCGTAGAGAACGGACTTTTGTTCCACAATGACGGAACTGTTGAGTTGTATTGGAATGCTACCGGCACGCAATGGCCGGGTCCCATAGAGCGCGCGGAGACAATTGTTCGTATGCCGGATAGAAACGAAAAAACGGATGTTCGGATAGTTTGCTATACCGGAGCTCTCGGTTCTCGCGGACAGGAGTGCGTATCTGTATTGAGCGAAGAAGAGCAGAGTGCCGCGTTTTCGACAATTCTTCCGCTTGATGCCGGAGAAGGGCTTACGCTGGCAATTCGGTTCCCGCGGGGCTCCATACGGGAAGCCGGGTGGTTTGTGAAAGCGGCATGGGCACTATCCGACTATTTTATATTTATTGTGCCGTTCGGATACATATTTATCTATTTTTTGTATTGGTATAAAAATGGACGGGATCCCGGAGCCCGACGTTCTATTATCCCGCACTATGAGCCGCCGGATTTGCTTACACCGCTTGAGGTCGGCGCCATAGTGGATCAGCATGCGGGCAACAGGGATCTTGTTGCGGGCATCATTCATCTTGCGGAACAGGGATTTATAAAAATAAAGGAGGTTGATCGGGAAGTTCCCGGCTTGCTGGGCATGTCAAAAAAAGAGCGCGATTTTGAATTTGCGCGCACCGGAAAAGAAAAGCGAGCTCCAAAAGATTTTGAGCAAAAATTATTGGAGGCGTTGGGACTTTTGAGCACGGCATCGCACTCCCAGCGTTTAAGCGAGCTGAAGAATGGGGTATTTTATGATTTTATCGAACCCATACACAGTCTTCTCTATGAGCATCTTGTATTGAACGGCTATTTCCCAAAGAGCCCTCAATTTACGCGCCTGGTTTCGGCGGCCGCGGGCCTGGTACCGCTCGGTGTTCTCGGTTTTGCGGCGCTATTTTTGCCGAAAGCAGCCGCATTCGCGTTTTTTATTGCAGGCGCCATTGTTATGACAGCGCTTTTGCCGTGGATGATGCGCGGTTTCCGCAATGCCCAGAAGGTGCTTACCAAGATCTTTCTTGCGCTCGTTGCGGTTACGCTGGGCGCATATTATCTTCTGGATTTTATATGGGTGTGGCTTGAAAATTCATTTCATGCCTTTGATATCCTGTTTTTTGTAGCGCTTGGGATATCCGGATTCGTTGTCGTTATATTTAGTTGGTTCATGCCGCGCCGCACAGAGAAAGGGCGTCGCGCCTATGAGCATATCCTCGGTTTCAAACGATATTTAGCGGTCGTGGAAAAAGATCGTCTGGCGTTCCATAATCCGCCCCAACGCACCCCCGAAATATTCGAGAAGTTTTTGCCGTATGCGATGGTTTTGGGCGTGGAGAAAGAATGGGCCCGCCAATTTGAAAGTATGACGTTGCCGAAAGTGGAATGGTATAGCGGAAACAGTTTTGTTGCATGGAATGCGGTCTCCCTTACCGATGCCATGACGCATACAGCCTCCGCAATGAACACGGTGTTCGTATCACCGGAAGCATCCGGTAATGGAGGGTTTGGGGGCGGTGGGGGTTTTTCCGGCGGCGGATTCGGGGGAGGCGGAGGTGGCAGTTGGTAAAATATAATGTGATAGAATGAACTGGTATGTATCAGCAAAGTTTCTACAAGAATTTGGACAGAGATCAAATATTTGAGGCTATCAAGAAAGAGGGTTTCAGCCCCATGTATTTTTCCGTGCCCGCCGGATTTATGTATCCGAAACACAAGCATCCGGAAATGAAACTGTTGGTTTTTTTGGACGGCAATATGGATGTCGACGTCGAAGGGGAAATATTTCGGTGTGGTCCCCGCGACCGGTTGCTTATTCCCGGGAATAAGGAACATGCGGCGACCGTGAGCATGCGGGGATGTAATTTCTTTTGGTCCGAAAAATTAGCGTTATGACATTCGAGGAATACCAAAAATTATCGCGCGAAACCGCAGAATATCCCGATAAGGATAGGAATTATATCTATCCCACACTCGGGCTTGCCGGTGAGGCGGGTGAAGTTGCCGAGAAGGTAAAAAAACTTATTCGGAACGACAAAGGCGTTTTGACTGAAGAGAAGCGTGTGGAAATAGCAAAAGAGCTTGGAGATGTTCTGTGGTATGTTGCGCAGGTAGCAACGGAATTTGGATTGCGGCTTGAGCAGATCGCCGAGGGAAATTTGGAAAAATTGCGCTCCCGAAAGGCGCGGGGTGTTATCGCAAGCGATGGCGACAACCGATAATGCACGACAGGAATCCTCTTTCATTGGCGGAAATTTCGGCTTATAATATACAAATACATGCGGGCTCTGGAGCCTCATATTTTTTAAATAATTAATGAAAAATCAATATTTATGGACATTCTTAAAAATAAAACAGTATTAATGGCGGGGGGCTTAGTGGCCATCGTTATTTTTGTCGGGGTCGGCTACAGGCTTACTTCAACGACACCGGATACGACCGGAGTTGTGAATGAAGGCGCCGATATGGGGAGCGATGAACTTGTCGGAGATGAGCCCGATGCATCCGCGGGCGATATGGATTCTGCCGGCGTGGCAGACACGTCTTCCGGCGATAGCGGTACGGTAATGCCTACTGCGCCTCCGGTAACTCAGCCCGAACCGCCTCCCGCTCCTTCACCCGCGCCAACACCGGCGCCGGCAGGGAATGTGGTCGTCGATATTTCTAATTTTGCATTTGCGCCGGCGGAACTTCGGATCTTGCAGGGAACGACCGTCGTGTGGACGAATCAGGATATGGCCGGTCATAACGTAAAAAGCGACAGCGGAAGCGAGCTTGATAGTCCCATGCTGTCAAAGGGCGAATCGTATTCGCACACGTTTAACACAAAAGGTGAGTTCGCGTACCACTGCGGACCGCATCCCTGGATGGTCGCGAAGGTGATTGTTGAGTAGAGAATATAAAACGCTTCACGACGTGTTCTGCGTGGCGGAGTATTTTTAACAGAACCGGACGCAAAACGTTTTTTTGGATATGTTGCTCGACGTATATGTGACAGCGAACGCGCGGCGGGAAGGCGTTTCGCGGCGCGCAGACGGTTCTTTAACGGTTGCTGTCCGCGCTCCGGCGCGCGACGGTAAGGCGAACGAGGCGGTTGTCCTGGCACTTGCGGCATATCTTGGCGTTGCGCCCTCCCGCATTGCGATACGGCGGGGCCATGCTGGACGGCATAAGGTTCTCAGGATATCGTAGAGGGGCGAATCCGCGATATTCATGGACAATAACAACAACTTGCAATCGGAAGCAGAAGTATTTGAATGTTCGCAATGCGGTCTGCATTATACAGATGCGCGTATTGCGCAGGATTGTGAGGAGTGGTGCCGGGCGCACAACAGTTGTAATGTCGAGATCGCGGCGCACTCTCAAGAAAATAAAGAAGCGCAATTATATGAAACCGATTAATTTTACTAATTTTTTTACCGGTCTTGCGGCAATATCGCTTTTGCTGTTTGTAGGCGCCGTGGCGTTCATGAATAAAAATGATGCGCCCGTTGCCGAAGAAGAAACGGCGGATGTTGCTGTGCAGGAATCGGATACGCTTATGAAAGAAGATCTTGTGGTGGGAACGGGCGCCGAAACAAAGAACGGAGATGTTGTAACGGTGCACTATACGGGTACGCTTATTGACGGTACGAAGTTCGACAGCTCCCTTGATCGTGGCGAGCCGTTCAGTTTCGTTCTGGGGGCCGGTAATGTTATTGAGGGTTGGGAACAAGGCGTTCTCGGCATGAAAGTGGGAGGTAAGCGGAAATTGACGATACCTCCCGACTTGGGATACGGCGAGACGGGCCAGGGCTCTATTCCGCCGAATGCAACGCTTATTTTTGAAATAGAGCTTCTCAAGACAGAGCCCCAACAATGATCGTCGTGTTGCATACTATCAGAAGTGCGCATAATGTTGGTTCAATTTTCCGTACCGCGGATGCCTGCGGTGCGGAAAAAATTTATCCGGTCGGCTACACGCCGTGTCCCACGGACAGGTTCGGAAGGGAGAACCGGGCGCTGGTAAAAGTTGCTTTGGGCGCGGAACGATATATTCCCTGGGAGCGCATCATTTCTCCGGTCCGTCTTGTGAAGCGCCTGAAAGCAAAACATCCGGGATATGCGGTGCTGGCGATAGAGCAAAGCAAAACATCGCGTCCGTATACGGCCGTACCCGCAACGGTCTTGCGGAACGGTCAGTTCATTCTTATCGTCGGCAACGAGATTACCGGTCTTCCCAAAAGTGTTCTTGCCGCATGCGACGGGGTTCTTGAGATCCCCATGTACGGTAAAAAGGAATCACTGAACGTTGCCGTTGCTTTCGGGATAGTTGCGTTTCATCTTGCGCATAAGGGAAGGGGAACCATATGACGTTCGAAGAAAAGGTTTTTTCTGTGGTTGCACAAATTCCGCGCGGGCGCGTGTATACGTATAAACAAGTCGCATATTTGGCGGGGCGCCCGCGCGCGTGGAGAGCGGTGGGTAATATTCTCAATAAGAATCGAAATCCGCGAATTCCATGTCACCGCGTTATCAGGTCCGATGGCAGCGTTGGTGGATACGGCTATCCCGGCGGCTCCAAGCAGAAAGAAGCGTTGTTGCGGAAAGAGGGCGTTGATTTGATATAATAAGAGGGAGACATATGCCAAAACTTTCATTTCCGTTCATTTTGGTTTCTATTTTTGTGAGCGTCGCCGCTATTGCCGCTGCAGGGTACGCTATATGCTCACAGAGCGGGTGTGGTTTTTTGGGAACGAAGCAAACGGCGCGTTCATTTGAGGAGTGTGTTGCGATGGGAAATAAAGTAACTGCGTCGCTTCCGCAAGAATGTGTTACCGATGACGGAAAAATTTTTATCGAGGTATTAGACTCATATACCATTGTGCCGCCGTCGGAAATATCCCAACCGGTAAACGGTTCGGGCGAAACCGTGGTGAGGCCCCCGTGTTTTTTGGGGGGATGCAGCAGTCAGGTATGTACCGACAGGAACGATATTATTACAACATGCGAGATGCGTCCGGAATATGAATGTTATCGTGGCGCGACATGCGAGCGGCAACCAAGCGGAGCGTGCGGGTGGACGCCAACGCTGGAACTGACGGCGTGCATAAATGAAAAACGAAGTTAAAAAGATGTTCAAATTTTTTAAATATACGCCGTCCATTATCCGTTCCGTAGCGCTATTCATGCTGGCGGCTCTTTTGGTTGTTGCGGTGGGATTTGTATATTATCGCGATGTTCAGGCGCCCACGCTCAATGTGTCGTCCGGAGATGATGCGATTGGTGACGATAGCGAGCCGCGGGACGGCGAAGACCCGTCCGAAGCGAATATCCGCTTACGTATTCCGGGGGAAAACGCGGAGATTTCTTTGCCGCTTGTCGTGAAAGGAGATGCGCGCGTTTTTGAGAATACGGTTAATTTCCGGCTTTTGGATGAAAGCGGCGCGCTTCTTGTTGAGCATTTTGCGACGGCAGACAGTCCCGATATCGGGCAGTTCGGTTCGTTTGAAAGTGCGGTTTCATATCCCAAGCCGAAGGGGGCGGTGGGTACGCTTGAAGTATTCTGGTATTCGCCCGCAGACGGTACCGAAAAAGACAAGGTTACTGTTCCTGTCCGGTTTGCCGCCGTCGATACAAGTACGGTGAAGGCTTTTTTCGGTAATACGAAGGAGGATCCGCAGATGACGGATTGCTCCTTTGTCCATGCCGTTGAGCGGCGCGTTGTGCGTACCACTGCGGTGGCGAGGGCGGCTTTGGACGAGCTGTTGCGCGGGCCGTTCGCGTCCGAGCAAAAAGACGGTTATTTTACCAGTCTCAATCCCGACAGCGGCTTGAAGAGCGTTACTGTACAAAACGGTATTGCATACGCCGAGTTTGATGAGCGTTTGGATAAGGCGGTGGGAGGCTCCTGTCGTGTGAGCGCAATACGCGCACAGATAACACAAACGCTGAAACAATTCTCAACGGTGAAAAGCGTGGTCATTTCCATTAACGGAAGAACAGAGGATATTCTGCAGCCATGAAAAAAATATCCGCCAAACGCGTGATTATTCTTGTTGTCGCCGCGATACTCTCGGGCGTTATTTTATATGGCGTTAGTTCTTTTTTGCGGCCGGAGCAAGTCAAAACAAGCGGCACGGCGCAAATCGCAGAATTCCCAAAATGCGGGGATGTCGCATGCTACCGCGAAGCATATAAGCAGCTTGTCAGCACTCAGGGGGCTTTGGCCGCGTTTGAGGATATAAAACAGCGTTACGAGACCGATGAAAGCGTGAAAAGTTTATGCCATCCGCTTATGCACGTTATCGGACAGGGTGCGGCGCAGGAGTTTACCGATGTGTCCGCGGCATTCGCAAAAGGCGATTCGTTCTGCTGGTCCGGCTATTATCACGGCGTGCTTGAAGCGTTCGTGTCGCGCGTCGGGCTTAACCGTCTCGTGAGTGAGTTGGATACTGTATGTTCCGGTATTGCCGATAAGGCCGCGTACGGGTTCGATTATTACAATTGCGTGCACGGTCTCGGTCACGGCATTATGGTGGTGCACGCGAACAACGTATTTAAATCTTTGGATGTCTGCGGCAATCTCTCCGGTTCCTGGGAGCGGCAATCATGCTGGAGCGGCGTATTTATGGAAAATATCATTATCGATACGCAAGGGTATACGAGCGAGTATCTCAAAAAAGATGACCCGCTCTATCCATGCAGTGCGGTGGACGAAAAATATAAGACAATCTGTTATCTTATGCAGACCTCCTACATGCTTAAGGTATTTGATTACGATTACGGTAAAGTTTTCGCCGCATGCGCGACGGTGGGTCCGCACGCCGCAACGTGTTACCAAAGCCTGGGGCGCGATGCATCCGGACAGAGTATAAGCAATGCGGAACGGACGCGTGAGATATGTATGAGTGGGGTCACAACAGAACAACGCTCCAATTGTATCATCGGCGCCGCAAAAGATTTTATTTCGTATTTTCATTCCGACACCCAGGCAAACGAATTGTGTGCAAGTGTCGCACAAGAATTGCGGCAAACGTGTTATGATACGGTAAAATCGTATTACGAATTATTTTAATATGGGTATGAAGGCGGAAACACCGCAAGAAATAAATTCGGGGGAAGAAGCAAAACAGGTCATTACCGGAAGCGTAGGCACCGAGGTGCCGGCATTCGGGCCGAGAAAATTTTTGTTCGTTTCGCTTGAGAGTTTAAGCGGAGATTTAGCGTGGCAGATCAAAAAAGAAGGGAACGATGTTAAGGTATATATCCGTGCGAAAAGCGATGAAGACGTTTACACCGGCTTTGTCGAGCGCGTGGACAAATGGGAGGACCACGCGGAATGGGCCGATGTTATTGTTTTCGATGACGTGGAATTTGCCTCTGCGGCCGAGCGTCTCCGCAAAAAAGGGAAATTGGTTGTGGGCGGAAGCGCGTATACCGACCGTCTGGAAATAGATCGCGAGTTCGGACAGGCGGAACTTAAAAAATACGGTATTAATACGTTGCCCAGCTGGCATTTCGATGATTATAACGTTGCGCTCGAGTTTTTGCGCGCCAATCCGGATAAATATGTGTTCAAGCCAAGCGGGAATACGCCTTCGGGCGGCAAGGGCCTCTTATTTTTGGGCGAGGAGGATGATGGCAAAGATCTTGTGGAGCTTTTCGAGAAGAACAAAGCAACATGGCAGAAAAAGGCGCCCGTGTTCCAGCTTCAAAAATATATAAATGGCGTTGAGGTTGCGGTGGGCGCATTCTTCAACGGGAAAGATTTTATATATCCCATTAATGTTAATTTCGAACACAAGCGTGTATTTCCGGGCGATATCGGGCCGTTTTCCGGAGAGATGGGGACGCTTATGTACTGGAGCGCGCCCAACACGTTGTTCAAGGCGACGCTTGAAAAAATGCTTCCGGCGCTGCGCGAGTCCGGGTATGTGGGCTATATCGATCTCAACTGCATCGTGAACGGGCGGGGTATTTATCCTTTAGAGTTCACGTCCCGTTTCGGCTATCCCACAATACAAATACAAACCGAAGGCATTGTGATGCCGTCGGGAGAATGGTTGTATCGTCTGGCAAAAGGTGAGTCATTCGAACTTAAAACAAAGAAAGGATTCCAGATCGGCGTGCGGATCTTGGTGCCTTCATACTTCTTTAAGGATCCCAATTCCGAGATGGTGAAGAGTTATAAAGACATTTCAGTATTATTTAAAAAGCCGAATAATCTTGAGGGCATTCACATAGAAGATGTGAAACTCTCTGACGATGGGGTGTGGCGCATTGCGGGGGTCTCCGGATGCGTAATGGTTGTTACCGCAACGGGAACAACGGTGGATGATGCCCGGCGGCTCGCATATTCGCGTATTCAGAATGTCATGATACCCAACATGTTCTATCGCACCGATATCGGTATCGATTGGGGCATGGAAAGCGACAAGCTGCAGACGTGGGGTTATTTGTACTAGGTGTTTTCATATAAACGCGTCTTTTCGAGCGTAGCAGAGGCGCGTTTTGCTATTGGCGCGCGCATGGGGGATTTGGTATAAGAAAAGTACGCGGTTTGACAATTTGCAGCCCGAGGATCCTCCGTGATAACACGGTTCCGAAGAGTTTTGTTTTTATGTTTTCTTGTTTCGCTGTTTGCATCATCTCTGTTGTTTCTCTCTTTTCCGCCGCGCGATTCTAAACCCGATGCGTGCCCGGTCGCCAAGCCAACGCCTGCCGCGTCCTCGCGTGATACGTTCCGTGTCGACACCGACAGGGACGGCATCGAGGACGGGGTGGAAATAGCTCATGATGCGGATATATTCGGCACGAACCCCGCCAACTGGCCCGATCCCAATCATGCGGATATCTATCTTGAGCTCGATACTCAGGAGGGCTATCTTGCTCCTCTTGAAGTGAAGCGCGGCGCTGTTGATTTTTATGCGCAGGTGGGCTTTTGCAATCCGGACGGGACAGAGGGGATACGCCTTCATATCGATGATGCTTCTCCCGAATTTTATTTCGGCGGAGGGCAAATTTTCAAAAACGAATCCCAGGAACTTTATCCGCAGCTCACCATGATGGATAGATATGACGATGCCAATTCTTTCTCTCCGAAGCGATGCGGTATTTTCCGTTACGGTTTGGTTCTTCGGCATTTGGCCGGCTTTGCTTCGGAGTTCGAAGCCGCAGGCCTGGGTGACAGTCCCGGCGATACGTTATATGTGGCGGGCGAGTCGCTTATGCGCAATTATGAGTTCGGTACCGTCGTTATCGTACACGAAGTTGGTCACAACATTTGGGGCCAGCTTGACGAGATAAACTGGGATAACGACGACAAGGGGCACGACCCCTACGGCGACTTCCTCTCGTACAGGACGTTCGGCTCAAAGCTTTGGGTTCATGCCAATATGGTCGCCGAATTGCAGCGCGATGGTCTTTTGGGGCTTCCCCGAAGGTGCCGCTGAATGCAGCATAAAGATTTTCATGAAAAACAGGAGCGGAAAAATACACCCGCTCTTTTTATTTGACAAAATATTGGATTTGTTTTATTTTATTCCGGCTGTTTGAAAATGAGAAAAAGGAGGATTGCCCAGACGCAAACAATCCGCATGGTTCTTGCAAGCACGAACGCGTCGGTGATGTGTGCAGGACACACACGCGCAGGACGTCACGAACCGAGGAGACGAGCGGTATGAAGGTGGCTGATGTGTTTTTTCCGAAGAGCGAAGAAAAAGCAGTCATTGAGGAACTCCAAGATATCGGTGTTCCGGTATGCTGTTCCGCTGTTCGGGAACTCAAAGGGGGAACGTATGCCGTTATCCGCGGCCTCTCGGTACCCGATGAGCGCGTCCCTGCCATCCAGAAACTCAACGTCCGCGGAGTGACCGTGTCCTGCCGGAACGGCAACCGCACGGACTGCAGGAACTAGCAACCTCAAAAACAAAAACCGCCCCTTGTACGCATAGCGCGCACAAGGGGCATTTTTTAATGGGGCATGCGTCCCAACCGGTCGAGTTCGCGGAAGAAAAGGAGTTTGGTGATCTCCTCGGCCTTCCAGTGCATCCCGCCGGTAACGGAGAGACCTTCGGTGAAGGCCGTAATGTCGGCGGCCTCCGCCTTGGTGAATCCGTGCCGGAAGAGATAGCGCCATCGCGCGGCGGCTTTTTCAAGCTCCGGGGCGATGTGGATGTAGTCCGCAACGTCCTCGAGCGGCTCCCGCATGGAGGGTTCTTGGGTTTGGGTAGGGTCTTCTCCGGAACGCGTGGAGCGCGCCGGAATGCGGCCAGGCATGTCGCTCCTTTCGGGTATAGCGCCTGTTTGGTGATTAAATTATACCATTTTAAAATAAAAAGTCAATATTTTGATGGGGGTATCTCCCGTATAAATTGACGTTGGGGGCGCGCAATAGTACGCTAAGTAAGTTATGGCAGACACATCAACACCAAAAGAACAATACGATCAAAATAAAAATCAGCGCGCCAAGGGGCGCGGTCAGAATCCCGCCGACATGAAGCTTCTCGCGCAACGCGTGTTCGGCGTCGTCTTTTTCGTGGCAGTTGTTGCCGGAGGCGCCTGGATTTTCTATACAAAACTTGGCGTGGGGCATTTCTCGCCTCTTACCACCTGCATTACAGCCGAGACATATCATGTGCACGCGCAGTTGACCGTTAAAATAAACGGAGAAACGCTGCCAATACCGGCAAATATCGGTTCGGCTCCCTGCGTATTGCCGATACATACGCATGATGGTACCGGAAAAATACACGTTGAGAACGCATTCCAGTTCGATGCGAAATTGGGCGAATTTTTTCAGCTTTGGGGCAAGACATTCACATCAACGCAAATCCTGGATTCTGTTGTAGACGATACGCATGAGCTCGCGATGACCGTGAATGGCGAGCAGTCGACCGCGTGGGGAGATCTTATTCTCGAGGATGCCCAGGACATTGTCATTGAATACCGTGAAAAGAAACAGTAGTCCGCGAAAAATCATAGCATATAT
>Ga0082335_1000779_pt1 | contig 75802 bp, 72 predicted proteins | sample Subgrocontami58m_FD_72375 | JGI IMG/M metagenome (GOLD analysis project Ga0082335, IMG submission 72375) | Subsurface groundwater microbial communities from S. Glens Falls, New York, USA - GMW37 contaminated, 5.8 m (SPADES assembly) (version 2) ... | reverse complement strand
CAGCTCCTTCTCAATCGGCCTCGGGACTAACTTCTCGTTACGCGTATATAGATTTCCTTCTGGCATGGATTGTCCCTTCGATTAAATATCCAAATTCCTTACTTCCGGCGCGTGCTGTTCGATAAACTGGCGGCGCGGTTCCACCTGGTCTCCCATCAGGACCGTGAACATCTTGTCTGCCTCCACCGCGTCATCGATCGTGACTTTCAGCATCGTCCTCCGCTCAGGATCCATCGTCGTCTCCCACAACTGAGTGGGATTCATCTCTCCTAACCCTTTGTACCGTTGAATCGTCATCCCTTTCTTCCCTTCGTCGCGGACCCGATCCAGAATCTCCTTTAAGCTGTAAACCGCCACGTCGGTTTTCCCGTCCGAGATGGCGTAGAGCGGTTTTTTCGGTTTTCCCCCCATTTGAGGATCCGCCATAATCCCTTTTTCCGATTCCGGCAGTTCATATTCGGCGATGTCTAACCCAAGCTTCTCCAATTTCTCGATAATCTCCGCCAGCTCCTGGGATTCATAGAATTCGACCACGTGAACCCCCTCTTTCTCCTGGCCTCCGTTTTCGTCCACTTCAACCTCTCTCCCTTTGGCCTTTTCCACCTTTTGAACTAACTCCGCTAGTTCTTCGTCATCGTATAAAAAATGGATATCATCCTCCACCTTTGCCTTGAAAAGTGGCAATTTTTTGGTCTTCTTATCTCTTTTAGAGATATAATCAATTACTTTTACTCCACGCTTCTCGATACCCCTCGACAGCTTCTCGATTTCGACCAGCCCCCGCGATATCTCCAAGAGCTGTTTTTCGCTATACTCCTTTTTGTCCCTGGGATTGACCAACTTTTGGCCTTCAACCCCCAGCTCCAGCAGCATCTCGTTCATCTGCTGTTCCGTCTCGACATATTCTTCCCGCTTCCCCCGTTTGATCTTAAAAAGAGGGGGCTGAGCGATGTAGATATGCCCCTGTTCTAACAACTCCGGCATTTGCCGGTAGAGTAGAGTCAATAGGAGTGTCCGGATGTGCGATCCATCCACGTCGGCGTCGCACATGATGATCAGCTTCCCGTAGCGGAGTTTTGAAAGATCAAAACCCCCTTCTTCTCTTTCCTGGTCTCCTTCGGCGCTCCGGCCGATCCCGCACCCCAGCGCCGCGATGACTGTTTTAATTTCTTCGTTATTCAAGATTTTGTCAAGCCGCGATTTCTCGACATTGAGGATTTTTCCTTTTAGAGGAAGTATCGCTTGGAATCTCCGATCACGCCCTTGTTTGGCCGAGCCGCCGGCGGAATCTCCTTCCACAAGGTAGAGTTCGCACATCGCCGGGTCGCGCTCCGAGCAATCCGCGAGTTTACCGGGGAGGGAACCGGAGTCTAGCGCTCCTTTTCTTCGGGTCAGTTCCCTCGCTTTCTTGGCCGCCTCGCGCGCCTGCGCCGCCAGGATAGTTTTCTCCAGAATCTTATTGGCCACCGATGGATTTTCTTCAAAGAACGCCGAGAGCGATTCGTTCGTGATGGACTCAACTAGTCCCTCGACCTCGCTGTTGCCTAATTTTGTTTTTGTCTGCCCTTCAAACTGCGGCTCCGGCAGACGCACGCTAATCACCGTCGTTAACCCTTCGCGGATATCTTCTCCTTGCAGAGACGGGTCGCCTTCCTTTAGTAATTTTTTCCCCTTGGCGTACTGGTTGCAGGTCCGGGTCAATGCCGACTTGAATCCGCTTAGATGAACGCCCCCTTCGGTCGTGTTGATATTATTCGCGAAGGTGTAGATATTCTCCGTATAGCCGTCGTTCCACTGCAGGGCCACCTCGACCTGGACCATGTCTTTCTCGCGGGTGAAGGTGATGACTTTGGGATGGGTCGGCTGTTTGTTTTGATTGAGGTACTGCACGAATGAAACCAGCCCGCCGTCGAACTGGAAAGCCTGCTCTTTGTCGTTCCGCTCATCCTTGACTTCGATCCGGATTCCCTTGTTGAGGAACGCCATCTCCCGCATCCGCGTCCAGAGCGTCTCGCAGTTGTATTCGATCCCCGCTTTAAAAATTTCCCGGTCCGCCTTAAACGTCACCTTGGTGCCGGTCGTTTTGCTCTTTCCGATGACCGTCAACTTGGTCGCCGTTTTCCCGCGGACATACCGTTGGTGGTAAATTTTCCCGTCCCGTTTCACCTCGACATCCAGCCACTCGCTCAGCGCGTTCACGACGCTGACGCCGACGCCGTGGAGCCCTCCCGAGACTTTGTACGACTGCCGGTCGAATTTCCCCCCGGCGTGGAGCATCGTCAGCACCACTTCCACCGCCGGCTTTTTCTCGGTTTTGTGCATATCCACTGGAATCCCGCGGCCGTCGTCAGTGACGGAAACGCTGTTATCCGAATGAATCTCGACGGAAATGTTTTTGCAGTACCCCGCCAGGACTTCGTCAATGCTGTTATCAACGACTTCGTAGACTAAATGGTGAAGGCCCCTCGCGGCTGTATCGCCGATATACATCGCCGGCCGTTTCCGGACCGCCTCCAACCCTTCGAGAACCTGTATCTTGGATGAATCGTACGTTTGATCTTCTGCCGCTGTTTTTTTCGCTGTTGTCATTGCTGCTCTGCTCCCACTCCTGTCGTTTTAAATTGGATGTCGTTCAGCTTTCCCGCCTGAAACTCCCCTGACAGCGTCTCCATTTTCTTCAGGATCCGCTGCTTGTAAAAAGAAAGTAGATAGAGCCACGGAGAACTATCAACCCCGACGATCAGTGTTTGATTTTTAACCCTCAAAAGAGCCGTGTGGGCCGCCGCTTTCGCCCCAACCGCTTTTCCCCAGGCGGCAATGAGTTCCCGCTCCCGCTGCTGGCGTCCCCCCTCGAGCCCCTGAAAAACTTCTTGAAGGACTGTTTTAATCGCGACCGCTTCCATGGCTATCCGGTAATCTGCATCGGTAAAACCACATACGTGTACTGATCCGAGGACCGGATAATTCCCGGCTTATCGGCCGCGGTCAGTTCAATGGCCACCTCTTCCTCCGGCAATTGTTTCAGCACGTCCAGCAGGTAGTGCGGATTAAACCCGATAGCCAAATCTTTCCCTTCGTTCACGATTCCCACTTCCTCCCGCACCTCTCCCCATTCCGGAGAACTCTTGGAGAGAATGACCTTATCCCTGAAGAATTCCATTTTGACCGATTGCGATTCCTGGCTGGTCAACAAACTCGCCCGCTTGGTGGCAAATAAGAACTGGTCCCGGTTGACCTTGATTTTTTCCTTGCTCTCCTTAGGGATGACTTGTTCATAATTAGGGAATTCCCCTTCTACCAATCTTGACAGCGCTACAAGGTCGTCAAAAGCGAAAAGAATTTGGTTGTCACCAATGATAATTTTCATTTCCCCTTCGTCTTTTAAACCCTTGCTCAGTTCGAGGACTGTCTTTTTGGGAAGAATAACGCTCTTTTCAAAACCGCTCGATTCCTGTAGCGTCCTCCTAGCGCAGGCAAGCCGTCTTCCATCAGTGGCGACCATCTGCATTATTTTTCCCTTAATGTGCAGGAGAACGCCGTTGAGAACATATCTTGTTTCGTCATTGGACATAGCAAAAGAGGTGATCCTTAGTAATGTTTTTACCAAAGATTGCTCTGTGACGATCGTATTCTTGCCATCGAGCTTTGGAAATCTGGGGAACTCTTCAGGAGCAAGCCCCATCAATTTAAAGTGCGATTTCTCGCATTCGATACTAATCACCTGGTTCTTTTTATTGGTGATGTGGATTTCACTCTCAGGGAATTCCCGCACCATATCCACAAACTTCTTTGCGGGTACCGTAATGCTTCCAGGTTCTTGAACGTTCGCCTTCGCTTTCGCGGACAGTCCCAGCTCCAAGTCCGTCGCCGTTAATTTCAATTGGTCGTTTTCCGCTTCCAGTAGGAAATTCGCGAGGATAGGGAGCGTCATTTTATGGGAAACGGCGTTCTGCACTTTGGAAAGGGCTTTTTCTAAGTCGGCGCGCTGGATGGAAATCTTCATACGTCTATCCTCCGTTTTATCTTGTTATAAAACTAGTAATCGTAGTAGTGCGTTGTTTAGTGTGGATAAACCGCCAACCCCTTAATTCATCATCAAAAGGCGATTAAAAATTATTCACAAATAATAAAGCTAACCCAATCCTAATAGAGAAAGTAAGTAAAAAATAAAAATAACTCACAAATCGTTAACAGCATCCCCACCGGTTAAACACAAAACTAACGTTTTAACTGCAGCGTTAAGTGGTTAATTGTTTTTCTCGCCTGATCGTCGGTTTGAATTTCCCTGGCGATCTTTCCACAGGCGTGCAAAACCGTCGTGTGATCCCGCCCCCCAAACTGGGCCCCAATTTCAGAAAGCGAATGAGAGGTTAACTCCCGAATCAGAAAAATTGCGATTTGCCGCGGGTAGGCAATCGAACGGGTTCTCCGCTTAGCTTTCATGTCCGAAGCGGAAACCTGAAAGTAATTGGCGACCGCTTCCTGGATCCCCTCCATCGAAAGCCGCTCCTCAGACTCCACCAATAAATTTTTTAGGATTTCTTTCACCGAAGCCAGCGTGATCGGCTGGTTCATCAGGGAGGAATTCGCGGCGACGCGGATGAGCGCTCCTTCCAGCTCACGGATGTTAAGCCGGAATTTCTGCGCGATGAAATCGGTTACCTCGTCGGGAATGACCAGGGCGTCCCGCTCCGCCTTCTTTCGCAAAATCGCCACCCGCGTTTCCAGATCCGGGGGCTGAATGTCCGTGACCAATCCCCACTCGAAACGGGAGATCAGCCGCTCTTCAAGACGCGGGATTTCCTTGGGGGAGCGGTCGCTGGTCACGACGACCTGCTTATGGGAGTCGTAAAGAGTATTGAAGGTATGAAAAAATTCTTCCTGCGTGCTCTCTTTGCCCGCGATGAATTGGATGTCGTCAATGAGCAGAATGTCCATATTTCTGTACTTCTCCCGGAATTTGCTCATCGTCCGGTTCTGAATCGCGGAGATCAGCTGGTTGGTGAAACGCTCGCTGGGGATATAGAGAATTTTCAAAGAACGGTTCTTTTCCAGAAGGAAATGGCCGATCGCCTGCATCAGGTGGGTTTTCCCGAGCCCGACGCCGCCATAGATGAAAAGAGGATTATAAGCTTTTGCGGGAGATTCCGCAACCGCTAAAGCCGCGGCATGGGCGAAGCGATTGCTGGGCCCGACCACGAAGGTGGAAAAAAGATATTTGGGGTTGAGAAAGAGCTCCCCTTTGGCGGCAGCGGGGGCAGGCGCTGTGACTGCCGGCATGGCGGTTTCTTGCAGGGGTGTTTCGTCGTTCTTTTCCACTTCCCCGGAGACCGCGCTGATGGTATAACGGACCTGCAGCGCTGGATTCTTGCAGAGGGATCGGGCGATTTGTAAAACCAGTCCGCCGTAGTGGCTGATAATCCACTCATGGGTGAACTGATTGGGGACCTCAACGATCAGCGTCTCTGAATCGGCGAAATAACCCTTCGATCCTACCAGCCAGTGCTCCATGACTTGCTGGTCTGTCTGTTGCCGGAGGGCGGTAAGGATGCCTCCCCAAGGGTCTTTTTGCAATAGGCTATCGGCTAAAGGGATAGATGAGTTAGTCACAAAAGGAAATGAACAATATCCACAAGGTTATACACAACCAATGACGGAGTTATTATAGGCGAAAGCGAGAGAGAATAGCAAGTCTTTTAAACACCGGGTATCTTGACAGAAGTTCTGTCATTCGATACAATGATCCGATAAACTTATGAAATTTACCCTAAGGCCGATATCAAAACGCAAGAAAAAACGTAAGAGTGGGTTCCGCAAGCGGATGTCTACCCGATCGGGGCGTAAAATTATCGCCCGCCGCCGGAGCCGAGGCAAGAAGCGATTAACTCCCTAAAATCCCAAAGCGCCTTCAGCAGAGTCTACCGGGAAGGAGAGCGTTTCGCGGGGAAGTGGATGAAGATTTGCATCGTCCGCTCCTCCCTGCAAGAGAACAAAATTGGGATTGTCTGCGGTAAAGAAACGTCCCGTAAAAGCGTGGATCGTAATAGAGTGAAGAGGCGGCTGAGGGAATGCTGCCGGCTTCACGAAGGGGAGATGAAGACGGGAATCGAGATGGTGGTCATCGCCAAGAAGGAGATGGGACAACAGCCCACGCCTCATTTTAAGGAAATCACGGCGGATTTCCTCGCCCTCTGCGAGAAAGCGGACGCGCTGAAAAAACAAATCTCATGAAGAAACTTTTAATAACCATTATCCGGATCTATCGAGCGGGAATTTCTCCTTTCTTACCGATGGCCTGCCGCTTCGCTCCAAGCTGTTCAGAGTATATGAAGACGGCCCTGGAACAGCGGGGATTCGCGCGGGGGGCGCTCAAAGGATTTTGGCGGATTGCCAGATGCCACCCATTTTCAAGAGGAGGATATGACCCCGTATGATGGAAAAACGGACAGTGTTAGCGATCGCGATCACGGCAGGATTTCTTCTTATTTACCCGTTCCTCTTGGAGAAAATGGGGATTGTCAACCGCGCTCCGCTCAAGCCCTCGCCGCCTGTTTCTTCGGAAACAGCAAGAAATTCTTCGATAACCCCTCATTCGTCGTCAGGATCACCGGTTGAAGAAAAGGTTCCCTCGCCGACAAAGACGGTCACATTGGAACAAGATTGGCTGAAACTCACGGTCACTGACAGTGCCGGAGGCATCACGCAAGCCGACCTCACGCACTATCAAGATTTTTCCAACGGCCAGAATGAACCGCTCCGCTTTTTCTGGAGCAGGGGAATTGGCCTGGGATGGGCGCAGGATCAGCCGGGGGAGATACAGCCAAAAGTCTCCGTGAAACTGGGGGAACTCTCTAAGAAAACAGCGCTGGCCCAGAGTCGTTTCGCCAGCGGGGTAGAACTGGATCAATCGTACCAGCTTCGAGAAGGACAGCCGGCGCTGGAGATGGCGTTAACCTGGAGGAATCCGACAGAGCATCCCCTCTCCATTCACCCAACGATCTGGATGGGAGGAGAGACCGTGGATTTCGCGCATAAAGAAGACGTCCGCCTGGTGGAATGCACTGTTCTTGAAGAAACCGGGAAGATCCTTCAGCGTCCATTCCATCAACTGGGAACGCTTGAGAAACCAGCCCGGTTCGCCGGAGGGCTGTCGTGGCTGGCGTTGAAAGGAAAATATTTCTCAATCGTCATGGCGCCGGCCGCGGGGACCGCTCAAGAAGCGCTCTTTTACCGCACTAGCCAAGGGGAAATCCGATCCGCTTTGGTGATGGCTCCTCAAGAAATTCCGGTTGGCGGCGAAGTCCGGCAGAACTTCATCGTTTATATCGGCCCCAACAATTCCGAGACCCTAGGGGCGGCTCACCGGGGGATGGAAAAACTGGTTGCCGGCGGCATTATGGCGGCGATTGGGCAGATTCTTCTCTCCATCCTTAACGGGATTCATTCGGTCGTCCGGAATTACGGGCTCGCGATTATTCTCCTGACGCTGTTGGTGAATTTATGTTTATTCCCTTTAACGGCGAAGAGCATGAAATCAATGAAAGGGCTTCAACAGCTCCAACCCAAAATCCAGAAACTTAAAGAGACCCATAAGAACAGCCCCGAGAAAATGAACCAAGAGACGCTAAAGCTCTACCGGGAGCATAAAGTCAACCCTCTGGGAGGATGTCTGCCGATGGTATTGCAGATGCCGGTTTTTATCGCTCTCTATCAGACGCTGGTGCGGTCCGTTGAACTGCGCGGGGCTGATTTCCTTTGGATCCGGGATCTTTCGGCGCCGGATAGTTTTTGGCGGCTGCCGTGGGGGATTCCTTTTATCGGCAGCCATGTCAACCTTCTTCCGCTGTTGATGATCGCGGCGATGGTGTGGCAGCAGAAACTTTCCGCGAAAACAACAACAGCGACCCTGTCTGGGAACGATCCTCAGAAGATGATGGCGACTATCATGCCGGTGATGTTTGGGTTTCTCTTTTATCATCTGCCGGCGGGGCTGGTTTTATACTGGTTGACCAACACGCTGATTATGGCGACGTATCAGAGTCAGTTAATGAGGACGGCGTGAGAAAAGTGAACAAGAGCGTTGAAATCGAAGCGTCAACGACGGAAGAAGCCATTGACGCGGCGTTGAAACATTTAGGCGTTAAAAAAGATCAGGTCAGTGTCCGCGTTCTCTCCGAGGAACAACGGGGGCTCTTCGGCATGAGGGGAGCCAAGCCGGTCAAAGTCCGAGTCACCATCAAAGAAACAGTTCGTGGTTCGTAGTTCGATGCAAACCTATCGTTTCGACAAGGCCTACGATTGTATCGTCATCGGCGCCGGGCATGCCGGCTGTGAAGCGGCGTTGGCGGCCAGCCGGATGGGCTTAGCCACCCTGGTGCTCACGATGAACTTAGATACCATCGCGCAGATGTCGTGCAATCCGGCGATCGGCGGACTCGGTAAAGGACACCTGGTCCGCGAAATGGACGCGCTCGGCGGCGAGATGGGGAAGGTCATTGACCAGACCGGCATCCATTTCAAGATGCTGAATCTATCCAAAGGCCCCGCCGTTTGGGCCCCACGGGCGCAAGCCGACAAAAAAGCCTACCAGTTCCGCGTCAAACATATCCTGGAATGCCAGAAGAACCTTGATATTAAACAACAGCAGGTGCAGGAGATTCTCGTTGAAACCGCCGCGGATGGAGCAAAAAAGATCCGGGGGATTTTAACAACGACCGGGATCGAATTTAAATGCCGCGTCGTCATCGTCACCACCGGGACGTTCTTGAAGGGGCTCATTCACATGGGCGAAGAAAAAATCCAGAGCGGACGATTCGGCGAGCAGTCGTCCTCTGGGTTAAGTGCCAGTCTTGAAAAACTGGGAATCCAGATCGGGCGGTTAAAAACAGGAACTCCTCCGAGGATCAACCGCCGGACGATCCGCTACGAAGGGTTAGAAACACAGCCACCGGATAATCCTCCACAGCCGTTTTCTTATTCCACGGGAAAAATCTCACAGCCGCAGATAGATTGCCATATCACCTATACCAATGAAAAGACGCATGAACTGATCCGTGCCAATACGCATCGCGCGCCGATGTATAACGGGCAGATTCAAAGTATCGGGCCGCGCTACTGTCCTTCGATCGAAGACAAAGTCAATCGTTTCCGTGACAAAACAAGACACCAGCTTTTCTTGGAACCGGAAGGGATCCAGACAGAAGAGGTTTATATTAACGGGTTATCCACATCTCTTCCACAGGATGTACAAATCTCTATCCTGAAGACAATAAATGGATTAGAGAATTCCGAGATCATGCGGTTCGGGTATGCTGTGGAATACGACTTTGCCCCGCCAACCCAGCTTTGGCCCACGTTGGAGACCAAGCTGGTGGAGGGGCTGTTTCATGCCGGACAGATCAACGGAACCTCTGGGTATGAAGAGGCAGGAGCGCAGGGGTTGATGGCCGGGATTAACGCGGCGCTGAAGTTGAAGGGAGAAGCGCCATTGATTCTGGCCCGCTCAGAGGGGTATATCGGCGTGATGATTGACGATTTGGTAACCAAGGGGGTTGATGAACCGTACCGGATTTTCACTTCGCGCGCGGAACACCGTCTTCTCCTCCGTCAGGATAACGCGGACCAGCGTTTGATGAAGTATGGATTTGATCTGGGATTAGTGCCGGGGGATCTTTACGAACGGCAGCGAGAGAAATGGGATCGAGTTAAAAAGAGAATCCATTTCTTATCCACCACCTATATCGCGGAAGGGGCGCTGGCTCAACTGCTGCGGCGCCCGGAAGTCCGGTATGATGATCTTGTCAGGCAGGTCCCCGAGTGCTTGGAACCGGATATCGGCGTCAAGACGCAGGTAGAAACGGAAATTAAGTATGAAGGGTACATCCGGCGAGAGGAAGCTCTCGTCGAGAGGTTTAAGAAATTAGAAGAGAAAAAAATCCCGCCAGAGTTTTCCTACAGTGCGGTCAAAGGAATCCGCCGCGAGGCCAAAGAGAAATTAAGCAAAATCCGCCCCGTCTCTATGGGGCAGGCCTCACGGATTTCCGGGATTACCCCCTGCGACATCTCACTCCTCTTAGTCAGTCTTGAGTAAAAAATTTCCTAAAAGAGAGAACTATTTTGTAGTATGATGGGAACGAAAGGGTTAGGATGGGAATGACACATTTAGAAAAGCTGGAAAGCCAATCGGTGTATGTTTTAAGAGAGGGTTATAGCCATTTCAAGAACCTGGCGATGCTCTGGTCGATCGGCAAGGACAGCACGGTTCTGCTCTGGCTGGCGCGGAAGGCGTTCTTGGGGCATGTCCCTTTTCCCCTGGTCCATATTGACACCTCCTATAAGATCCCGGAGATGATCCAGTACCGGGATAAGCTCGCGCTGGAATTAGGACTGAACATGGTTTACGGCATTAACGAGCAGGCGCTGAAAGAGAAACGGACTTTTCCCGACGGCGCGCTGACGCGGCTAGAGTGCTGTAAAACACTCAAGACCGACGCGCTGGTCAACACCCTTTCGGGGAAATGGCCCCGATACCGGCTGGATCACTCGACGAAGCGGTATGTTCTGGATGAGAACAAAGAACCGTATACCGGTGTTATTGTCGGCGCCCGTTCGGATGAAGAAGGAAGCCGGTCGAAGGAGCGGTACTTTTCTCCAAGAGACAAACACAGCGACTGGGACGTCGGTGATCAGCCGCCGGAATTGTGGAACCAGTTCAAGACCGATTTCGCGCCGGGGACGCATATCCGGATCCATCCCCTCTTGGATTGGACAGAGGTAGACATCTGGGAATATATCGGCCGGGAAAACATTCCAGTCACCGGGCTTTATTTTGACCAGGGGAAAGGAGAGCGTTACCGCTCGCTGGGATGCTACCCCTGCACCTTTCCGGTGAAATCCACCGCTAAAAATGTTCAAGAGATTATCGAGGAGTTAAGAAGCGGGAAATTCAAAAACATCGCCGAGCGTTCCGGACGCGCTCAGGATAAAGAAGACGGCGGCGGCCTTGAATTTCTGCGCCGCGGCGGTTATATGTGACGCGATGCGTAAAACACAACTTCCAACAATGAACATTGTCGTCGTGGGGCACGTGGACCACGGCAAAAGCACCCTCATCGGGCGCCTGCTGGCGGATACCGGTTCTCTTCCGGAAGGGAAACTGGAACAGGTCAAGGCCGAATGCCGGCGGAACGCCAAGCCGTTTGAGTACGCGTTCCTCCTGGACGCGCTTAAAGACGAACAGGCGCAGGGAATCACTATTGACACGGCCCGATGTTTCTTTAAGAGTAAAAAACGAGGATACATCATCATTGACGCGCCGGGGCATATCGAATTTCTAAAAAATATGATTTCCGGCGCAGCCCGCGCTGAAGCGGCATTACTGGTGATTGACGCCGAGGAAGGGATTCAGGAAAACTCCAAGCGCCATGGTTATCTTCTCTCAATGCTTGGGATCCGGCAGGCGGCCGTCTGCGTCAACAAAATGGACCTGGTCGGGTACAGCCGGGATGTTTTCGGGAAGATCGAAAAGGAGTACCGAAAATTTCTGAACGAAATCGGGTTGGTCGCGAAGGCCTTCATCCCGGTCGCGGCGTTCGAAGGGGACAATATAGCCCGCCCTTCCGCGAAATTGAAATGGTTTAATGGGCCGACAGTTTTGTCGGTGCTGGATTCGTTTGAGAGCGCTCCCGGCGCCGAGGATAAACCGTTTCGCATGCCGGTGCAGGGAGTCTATAAATTTACCGAAATGAACGATACCCGCCGGGTCATCGCCGGGAGAATCGAATCGGGAGCCGTTTCCACCGGAGATAAAGTTATTTTCCTCCCTTCTCACAAACGTTCCACGATCAAGACGATCGAGGGATTCAATGCCCCCGCGAAGAAACGGATCTCAGCGGGGTGCTCGGCCGGTTTTACGTTGACGGAGCAAATCTACGTCAACCGCGGAGAAATAATGTGCAAAGAAGGAGAACCGTTTCCCACCGTGACCTCTTTGATGAAAGTGAAGATTTTCTGGATGGGGAAAAAAGAAATGACGCCGCACAAGGAGTACAAACTGAAAATCGCGACCGCCGAGGTGCCGGTATGGCTCAAAGAGATCAAGCGGGTGATCGACGCTTCCGACCTAAAGAAAATGAGCAAGAAGGCCATCGAGCGCCACGACGTGGCCGAGTGCTTGCTGGAATGCGCGCGGCCGGTCGCCTTTGACCGTTCGCAGGATCTGGAAGCGACCGGCCGCTTTGTCATCGTTGACGGATACGATATCGCCGGAGGAGGAATTATCTCCGAGGGGATCAAGGACGAACAAGCCGCCGTCAGAGAACAGGTCTCCATCCGGCAGGAACAGTGGGACTTTAGCGTCGTGGGGCCGGAGGAACGGAACGCCCGATACGGGCATCGGGCTAAGCTGATCCTGCTGACCGGAAAAGTCGGCCTTGGGAAGAAGACGATCGCCAAGGAACTAGAGAAAGAGTTGTTCCAATCGGGAGCAAAAACTTATTTCCTCCCGATTGGAAACCTCTTGAGAGGACTCGACGCGCATACGGAGGGGCGTCGGTCTTCTCGGCGGGAGCATATCCATCGCTTAGGAGAAGTGGCCCATCTCTTCCTGGACGCCGGTTTGATCGTTATCACCACCGCCACCAACCTCGATGACGAGGGGCTCCGGGAATTACAGGAAGTGACCGACCGCGATTCGATCACAATTGTCAACGTCGGCAAAAATGAATTTACCGACTACGTCGTTGATCTAAATCTGAGCGAAAAAGAAAGCTCCGCCAGAAACGTGGAAAAGATCGCGCAGTTGTTGAAGGAACAGAAGGTATTGTTTTAATTCCCCTTGCGCTTTGAGAAGCACTCTTTACAGTAGACCGGGCGGTCTCCGCTGGGTTTGAAAGGAACTTCGCACTCCTGTTTACACTCCGCGCAAACGGCCTTGTACATTTCCCGTGGCCGCCCGCCAAATCTATCATCACTTCGTTCACCACCTCGTTGGAATCCCATGATTCCTCCTTTTTTTGTTAGGACTGCATTCTACCAGATGCCGCCCCCAACGGTCAATAGGTATCTTAACTTATTCATAACTCGGTTTTGCTTGAAAGAATATCTCTTTCTATGCTAGTGTAATACTATCCATGTCCAAGGTGCCGCGTTTTATTTTATTTGCCAGTGCCTTTCTCCTTGGGACTGCTGTCTCTTATGCTGAGACCGTCGAACCGGACCTAGATAGACATCCGGAATGGGTAAAACGGGCCGAGTACAGCATGCAATGGGAAACGGATCAAACTCCCATCCTCTATTTCGAAACGATCCACCCCATTTATCAAGATCCCTCCAAAACGAATACCTATTTTATGCAACCGCGTATTTCTATCCAAAACCGCCGCGGTATTTATAACTTCGGAGTCGGTTACCGGCGCCTTCTTTTCGACGATAACCTGCTCGCGGGGATTAATACTTTTTACGACAATGAGCACAGACACCGCCATGAAAGGGTCGGTGTAGGAGTAGAAGCCATCGGGAAGAGAGCGGAGGCCAGGTTCAACAGCTATTTCGGTGTCTCCCGCACTTATATCGTACAAGAATCCCCCGCGGATACCCTATTTGAAAGAGCAGTGGACGGAGTTGATTTTGAAGTAGGGACACCCATCCCTTTTCTCCCGTTTGCGAAAATTTTCCATAGCGGTTTCTGGTATGACTTCAAGAAATCCACCAAGAATATGCAGGGAGACCAGTGGCGCCTTGAACTGAAACCCTCAAAGCATCTCACCGTTGACCTGGAAACATTTAACGACAACAAAGGAGAGCGAGAGTACCGCGGGAGAGTCGCCATGAAATTTTTCTTCCATTCCTTCTCCCCAAGAGCTCTCCTTGCCGACTTGAGAGTTAAGAAAGACCCTTATCGAGACGTTGACTTGGTAGAAAGGACCTTGGATTTTGTTGAACGGAGCATGACAATCCAAGTCGAAAAATGGAAAGATGTCGGAGGGGTGTCGGTTGAGGTAGGGAGGACTTGATGAAGAATTCCATTTCTCTCCCTGTGGTTTTTCTAACGCTGTTATTCCTATCCGTTGCAAGAAGCGATGCCGCGACGGTCGCCACAGCGACGCCGGCCGTGTATAAGGTCACGGTCCAAAAATTTGAGGTCTCTACCGATGGCGGGGCGACATGGATCACGATAAAGCAGCAGAATCAAGAAATGGATATTGCCTCCGTCACTGCCGGCCAGGTAGCGGCGGGATACGTCTCGGGCATAGGTATTCCGGTAGGAACTTACAATCGAATCCGCGTCACCATTTCCGCGACTTTTAAAATGCAGGGGTTTGCTTATTACGCTAGTAACAACAGGACTTATTTCACTACGGCAAGCGGCGACAGTAGTGTCGCCGGTAACGTCTCCAATACCTCACAGTTCACCAGTTATGGGGAACTGAGTATCACCATACCAGGCCAAACACAACTCCAAAGCGAATTTGATCTCTCCGGCTCCGCGATGATCGTCGCCAAAGGAATCACCAGGAAGGCCACCGTGAATTTCGACGTCGCAAATACCCTCGTGTTGGACGACACCAGCGGAACCATTGATTTCTATCCCGCTCAACCGACCGTCACTCAGACAATTTCCTAATTAAATTGACCGCATTATTATATGGCTCCCCGGACTGGTCAATGTATACTGTACCCCCTGTGAGCCCGCTTAACTGGGAGGCATGCCCTGACCGGTGAGCTGCTGGGTGAGCTCTGGGCTGATGCGTTGGGCCATCTCCTCCTCGGTGATATTGAGATCATGGCCGGACTCTTCTTTGGTCGCCGGCGTGAAGATCGGCTCGGGTAGCCGGTCCGATTCTCGCAAGCCCTCCGGAAGCGAAACCCCGCAGACCGACTGAATCGTCCGATACTCTTTCCAACCTGAGCCCGCCAGGTAGCCCCGAACGACACACTCGATTGGGATGACTTCGGTTCTCTCGACCAGCATGGAGCGCCCGGCAAACTGCTCGGCGTAAGGGGCCAACTCCGGATGGCGCGTAGCGATGGCCTCCCAGTTGGTTGAGATAAAGTGGCTCGGCATGCGGTCCTTCATAGAGTCAAACCAGAAGGCTGACAGTTGCGTCAGCACCGCTCCCTTGGAGGGGATGCCGCTCGGCAGGACCACGTCGAACGGGAGATGCGGTCAGTGGCGACGATCAAGAGACACTCCCCCAGGTCGTACATCTCGGACCTTGCCCCGCTTGAAGAGTTGCAGTGTTTCTGCTTGCGTTTCGAGCACCGTGTCAGTGAACATCGTTGACCTCCCTCTACGCGATCGCCTTTCGCAACTCAATGACCTCACCCGGCGGTGTCTCACGAGCGCCGGATGCCTCTGGCTTTCGTGCGACGACCACGAACTCCACGCCAGCGTCTCTGAGAAAGCCAAGATGGTCGCGATCCATGGGGTAGAGCTCAAGGTAGCGTGCCAAACGATCCGGGTACGTCAGCCCGAGTCCGTCAGGAGGGTTGAGTTCTTCGGAGAGAAGTTGAAAGCCATCCTCATGGAGATACTGCTGCATCTCTTTGCGCGTCTGCCAACTGCACCCTTGGCCTTTCAGATCCCGCGGATGATGCGGGTGACGAGCGGCATAGTGCGCCTCGTCGTAGTGATGGTATTTCAACAGCTCGTTGAAGACGAAGAACTTCGTCTTAAAGGTGATGACAAGCGAGCCCCCAACTCGCAGGCAGCGGGCCATCTCCTTCATGACCGCCCGATAGTGCGGACACAGGCACAGCACGCCGATGCACAGGATCACATCAAAGCGCTTCGAGGGGCATCGGCGCAAATAGTGCCAGGCCTCCGCTTTCTTGAAAGATTTGCCTAGCCCCATCGAGGCCAGCGTGCTGTTGCCGCAGCGCACCGCCATGCCGGAGGTGTCGATCCCCATGGTGTTGACATAGCCAGCTTGGATGAGTGGAATGGTGATCCGCCCGGAATGGGAGCCAATGTCCAGAATGCGTAGGTGAGTTTTCGGCAACCCATTGAGCACAGAAACAATCCGCTCCAGGTAGTACGCACCCGCGGCCTTGAAATTGGGATGGGAATACCAATCCGTAAACTCCGGATCGTATCGGAACAGGTTTCTTAAGAACTTCCGGGAGAGCTTGCGCAGGATCGGTTTGCCATCGCTGGTCATCCACATGTTTCACCTCCGTCGGTTCATCAACTGTGTCCACAAACGGCGTTTCGGCTCACAAGCGCATCTGGCGCAGCCGCCGCACCCGCTCCGTTGGCTTCGCAAAGAGACTCCACTCTACCCTTGACAGGGAGGTCTGTAAAATAGATAATCTAAACCATAGCCATCGATATAACCGATGATTCCATTCAACTATCATCACCTCTACTACTTCTTCGTGATCGCGAAGAGCGGCTCGATCTCCAAAGCCTGTGAAACCCTGCGGCTCGCCCAGTCCACAGTCAGCGCCCAGCTGAAGCAGTTCGAGGACGTGCTCGGCCGGAAGCTCTTTGAGCGGAGGAACCAGCGGCTCTTTCTGACGGAAGAGGGTCGGACGGTCCTGGATTACGCGGAGAGCATTTTCGAGCTGGGGCAGGAACTTCAGAACACGCTGCGGGATCGACCACCAGGCGGACGGCTGGCAGTGCAGATCGGCGTACTCAACGGCACCCCGCGGGCGTTTACCCATGCGCTGCTCTGCCACCTCCTTGCCCATGAACCCAAGACCCATGCCGTCATCGAGGAGGGGAGCTTGGGCACGCTGCTGGATGATCTGCACGAACAGCGCCTGGACCTCATCCTCACGGACATGGCCGTCCCCAGCGATAAGCATGGTGAATACGCCAACCACGTGGTGGGGAAAGTCCCCATCGTGTTTGCCGTCGCCCCGGCGCTGGCCAAGCGGTACCGGCGATTCCCCCGGGACTTTCAAGGAGCGCCGTTCATCCTCCCGACCACCCCCAGCCATGTATACCAACAGATCCAGGCCTTCTTTGCCGAACGGCACATCATGCCCCACATCGTGGCTGAAGTCCAGGATGTCGAGGTGGCGCGTCGCCTGGCCATCTCCGGGTATGGCATCGCCCCGCTCAACGCCTACACCACCTCAGTCAGCCAACCACCCAAGGCCTTGACGGTCATCGGAAGCTCAATGCGGCATCCCATCCACGAAACCCTTTACCTCGTTGCCCGCAAGCGCAAATGGCCCAACCCTCTAGCGCAGCATCTCGTCAAGTCATTCCGACTCCCGCCTCTGGCGGAAAAAAGGAGAGGGAGATAAAGGGATACCCCACAGCTTGCTGCGGGGAGACTTCATTCCGTTTGCGGCAGTATCTCCGCAAAACCGTAATATTGCGACGGCAATGGGCCCATTAAATTCATGTGTCTGGAATAAACGACGCAATATTTACCATCGCTATTCAAAGTAGGAAATATAGTTAAAAGAAAAAGGTTACCGGATGGTGACTGATCAAGGATGTTAAAAGCTTCTGGCGTCACAATGACAGTGCAATTACCCGCCCCCTGATTCCCAACCATTCTGGCCGTATTATTCTTGATGTCGATAGAATCAATTAAAATTTCCGTGTCCCACTTGTCCTTTTTTGAATCGAACCTGTTATTTTTCCACTCGGTAGCAAAACCTTCGTTTAATTTAATTCTTATGGTTTTTGCAGAAACGAGTTGCTGAATATTTTTCTGTTGATCGGATTCCGAGGAAGCTAATTCGACCGGCAGGAGTAATATTACAAGGGCTAACAAAATTTTTGCACGCGTCATGTTTTAACCTCTTGGGGGCATGTTTTAGATCCTTCGATTCGTCCGCCAGAGGCGGACTTGCTCAGGACGACATCGTATTGAGATTGCTTCGTCGCTCGCCTCGCTTCGCGGGCGAAGCGGGCTTCGCTCCTCGCAATGACAATGACCCCATTATCAACATTGGGGTATGATGGCTCCCCCGGCTGGACTCGAACCAGCGACCCGGTGATTAACAGTCACCTGCTCTACCAACTGAGCTACAGGGGAGTATACATTTATCACATCGGGACGTTCTCATCTAACCGCTTACGTCCCTGTCCCGACTTCAGAAATCGTTCCCGCTTCCGTGCCTCTTTTACAGCTCCGAAAAATTCATGGTGGATCAGTACAAATGGGCCATTTTGTTTCGTCCATCGATTTGTTCCACTTTTGTGTTCGGCGAGACGTTCCAATGGACTTTTAGTCGTGTAACCTATGTATCGTTTTTGGTTCCGTTGGCTTCGTAGAACATAAACATAAGCCATAGTATTCGTCTAAAGCTATCACCTGCTCTACCTCAGCCGTAGGCTGATCCGCCTCTGGCGGAAACTGAGCTACAGGGGAGTGTGCTTGTCAGTTTAATCTATTTTTACGGAAGATGTCAAACCGCCTGGCGGGTTTCGAAGGCGCGGCTCAAGGAGGCCTGATCGGCGAATTCAAGGTTGGATCCTACCGGGACTCCGTAGGCAATGCGGGTTACCTGCGGGCCGAGGGGCGTTAGCAGTTTTACCAGATAAAGAGAGGTAGTCTCTCCTTCCGCGTTCGATCCTGTTGCCAAAATGATTTCGCGGATTTCTCCCTGCTTGATCCGGTGGACTAACTCGGGAATTTTCAAATCCTTCGGCCCGATTCCTTCCAAGGGGGAAATGTTGCCGAGCAGGACGTGATAAGCGCCACGATAACATCCTCCCCTTTCGATCGCGATAATGTCTTTGGGAGACGCGACCACGCAAACTACTTTATGATCGCGCATTGGATCGGCGCAGACGTCGCACCGGGCCTGGTCGCTCAGATTAAAACAAACCTCGCAGGATCGGGTTGTTTCGCGCAGTTTCGCGATTAACTCCGCTATCCTCTGCGTTTCTTCTTTGGCGCACTGCAGTAGGTAGAAAGCCATTCTCTCGGCGCTTCTCGGGCCGACGCCGGGAAAGCGGGCGAAAAGACGGATCAAATCGTCCATTGTTTTGGGATACTTACTCACGTCTCTTCACCATTGGCCGTTTCATTTTCATGGACGTGGATAACGCGGCCGCTAAAAATTTCCAGGGCCGATTTGACCAGAGGGTCATCCACACTATTAGGAGAAGAAACGGTTTGGTTCTGACTTGCCGGGAGTGGGCTGTTTTTCTCAATGACCAATTCCACTGTCAGCGGAACGCCAAAAATCACCTGAAGCTCTTGCTCGATCAGCTTCTTATTGTTTCCTCTTTCCGCGAACTCCTTATGGAAATTTTCATCACCCGGGAATGAGAGGATCAGGCGTTTCCCATCCAGCGCGGATGGTTTCCCTATCTGGAGCGCCGCCCCCAGCGGGACTTTTTGGGACCTGATTTTTTGCGCCAGCGCCGGCCATGACTGGATGATTTTCTCTAACGAAACCGGGGAATTTTTCGATGGTTCTGGCGGCGGGACCGAATTCAGGGACGGTTCTGATTTTTTAGGCGGTTCTGGTATTAAAAAATCAGAACCGTCCCTATTTCCCCCCGATTCATCTCCGACTTTTGCTTCCAACTCCTTTAATTTCTCCACCAGCTCAGGGATTTGAATCCACTGCCGCATCTCGGTCATCCGGATCAGGGCCAACTCCAGCAGGATTTTGGGGAACGTTGCCCGTTTCATCTCCAGCTGGAGCCCGACAAGCGTGTGCAGAATAAACAGGGTCTCATCCTTGCCAAGTTTCGCGGCCTGCTGCTGAACTTTTTCGATCACTTCTTTCGGGAGATCCAGCACGTTGGCCAGATCTTTAACCCCTGCCTGACAAATCATCAGGTTGCGGCAATGCTGGATCAGGTTGTTCACCAGTTGTCCCAGATCAGTGCCGCGCTCCTCTAATTGTCTTACCAAATCGAGCAGTTTGACGGTATCCCGTTCCGCGACAAAACCGATGAACTGTTCCAGCACTTCCCGTTCGATCAACCCGAGGATCTCCCGGACAATCCCTTTCTCGATCTTTTTCCCGCTATAAGCGCTCAACTGGTCCAGAATCGTCTGGGCATCCCGCAATCCTCCCCCGGAAGAGAGTGCGATTTCATTCAGGGATTCGGTGTCAATTTCGATTTTCTCCTGCTTGGCGATTTCGGATAGTTTTTGGACTAAGAGCTGAGTGGGAATTCTTTTGAAATCAAACCGCTGGCACCGGGAAAGAATCGTCGGCAGAACCCGGTGGGCTTCGGTGGTGGCGAAAATAAATTTCACATGCGCCGGCGGTTCTTCCAGCGTTTTCAATAGAGCGTTGAAGGCGTCATGCGTGAGAGAATGGACTTCGTCAATAATATAAATCTTGAACCGGCCGTGAACCGGAGAAAACTTGACGTTTTCTCTGAGCGCGCGCACCTCGTCAATCCCCCGGTTGGAAGCGCCGTCAATCTCCAGCACATCTAAAGAGGACCCTTGAGTAATTTCAACGCAGTTAGTGCATTTCTGGCAAGGGTCCGCGGAAATCCCTTTTTCGCAGTTGAGCGATTTGGCGAGAATTCTGGCGGCTGAAGTCTTCCCTACCCCCCGCGGCCCGCTGAAAAGGTACGCATGGGCCACTTTCCCCTGCGCGATGGCGCTTTTGAGCGTCTGGGTGACATGCTCCTGCCCGACGAGCTGATCAAACGACTGTGGGCGGTACTTTCGGGCGATGACTAGATAAGACATCTAAACCCTTCAGAAAGTTCCAGGCACATCCGCCTTCGGCGGATAAGCCTGGAACTATGCGTCCCCGGGGAGATTTGAACTCCCGGCACCTAGCTCCGGAGGCTAGTGCTCTGTCCGGGCTGAGCTACGGGGACATTGAACGCTCTAAACCGTGTCCGAATTATACCAGATGCGGCAAAGCTGTGTCACTCTTGATGGTTTTCCACAGAAAATATTGTTCCAAAAAACGCTGATTTTGTAAAATTGGAACGGCTGTCCACTTACTATTATATCTTATTTTACTGCAATGAGTTTATCCAGCCATTGTGGGAATTTTTGATTCTCAATATTCACGCTTTTATTAAAAACATCATTCCTAGATCGGATACTCATTATGAAATCGATACGCGGACAGGAAAAGGGAAATACACCCGCTATGATTCAGATGGCCACACGATACGACTGGGATGGCGGGCTTTTGTGAAGCACAACTGGGATGCCAAACAAGACTTCATGAGCTACTATAACGTTGACCGTTCTGTTGTCTACCGGTATAGCAACTCATCTATACTGAGGGGAAAATCCCCGTCTCTACTGGATTATTCTTTGTAATTTTATCCTTGTAGCCCTACCATCATCTTAGTTGGTGCAGGGTGAAGCAGAACGGAGAGGGTGGGATTCGAACCCACGGTACGTTGCCGTACACGCGCTTTCCAAGCGCGCTCCTTCGGCCGCTCGGACACCTCTCCTTAAAAACCGTCGCTCGTCGTTCGTATCTCGTAAAACAAATTCGCTATTTTGCTTATTTCTTCCGTTTCTTTTGAAAAAACGCCTGAATCATCAGCCGGCAATCTTCCTCCAAGACGCCGCGCGTCATTTCAAGCTGGTGATTCAGTTTTCCGGTCCGGACCACATTGATCACGGAACCGCAGGCACCGGCTTTGGGATCGGTGGCGCCGTAAACCAACCGGCTGATTCGAGCCAACACCATTGCCCCTGCGCACATCGCGCACGGCTCAATGGTGGTATAAATCCATGCGTCGAGCAGGCGCGCGTTCTTTAAATGATCGGCCGCCTGAGTGATGGCGATCATCTCGGCGTGGGCGGTGGGATCATGCAGCAGTTCCACCTGATTGTACGCGCGGGCGATGATTTGATTCTGATGAACAATCACCGCGCCGATCGGAACTTCTCCCGCATCCCCCGCCCGTTTCGCCTGCTTGAGCGCCTCGCGCATGTAGTTCTGGTCAAGCTGGGAGAGATCCAAAAGAGCCAAGCCGCTATTCTCCGGGGTTAGAAGGCCGCGCCCCAATCTTGTAAGCCCCTTCCACTGATTTAAAGAGCGGCATATTGGCTTCGGTAGCCACATAGGTCACATTCTGATTATCCTGCAAGTTTTTCACCCACAGATACTGGAGATACTGGGGAGAAAGAGTCGCCTGAATAATCTCTTGCGCTTTGGCGGTTCCTTCCGCGCGGGCAATTTCGATTTCAGCGTCTTTCTTGGCTTTCAGCAACTCAAACTCCTTTTGGAGCGCTTGTTGTTCCGCCTGCAGTTTGGCCTCGATACTTTCCTTGAACCGTTGCGGCAAGCGAATATCCCGCAACAGGACATCTCCAACGGTAATTCCCCTAGGTTCCAACTTTTCCTTTAAATGAGCAAGAACCTCTTTAGAAATCTTCGCTCTTCCTTCTTCACTATAAGTCGCTTTCACCGGATACGCGCTAACGACTAAGCGGATGGCGTCGCGAAGGTAGGGCTCGAGGACCGTTTGCCGATAATAAGAACCGATGGTCTTACGGATTAACGGAGCGTTTTTCGGTTCAATCCGAAAGAGCAGGCTGACATCTATCTGAACAATCAACCCTTCCGAACTGGGAACATCGGCGGTCTCTTTGATCTCCTGAAGCTTGGTGTTCCAGATTTCGACTTCCGCAAAGAAGGGAACATTGGCCTGGACACCGGTTGAAAGCGGCTGGTCCTCTATTTTTCCCATGGACTTGCGGATTCCTACCTGGCCATCTTCCACAACGGCGCAGCCGGTTAAAGAAATAGCTCCGAGTAAAATAATAGGCAACAGTAACGACGATTGATTCTTGTTCATAACACACCCCTTTCTGAGTATCTATAGTTTTATCACGGGAGAGATTCCATCCACAAGGGGAATCGAAAAATAAAACTGCGCCAAGCAGGATTTGAACCTGCGGCAACCTGCTTCGTAGGCAGGTGCTCTATCCGGGCTGAGCTATTGGCGCTTAAAGATGGCGGAGAGGGTGAGATTCGAACTCACGAGAAGCTTGCGCCTCTACCGGTTTTCGAAACCGGCTCCTTCGGCCGCTCGGACACCTCTCCACACTAGTTATTGCCTCTTCGGTGGTGGTCTAGAATTCTCTTGATGTCCCCCTCCGCCTGCTTGATCACTTGGCCAGCGATGAAGACCATTACGGAAAACTGCCAGCAGTCTTCGGGCCCCGCGATGAGCCCTGTATGCACATCTTCTTGACGCTGAAGCAGATCAAGATGATGTTCGATCCCTTTCTTAAGACCTCCTTCGAAAAGATCCAATGATTCTGTTCTGTTGCTGTATCGCAGAGACGGAAAGGTAATGCCGCGGATCAGCAGAAAATTAGTCAAGACGTCCTGATTCAATTTCTCCTCAAATTCAAACCCTTCAAACTGGGGGTGATAAGGAGGAAGGATCAACGACGGTTTTTCAACAAGGATCTCCCCTTTTCTGACAATGGTGTCTCCGTTGTTGACGGAGGATTCCGCCAAAGCAATATAAAGGAGCTTTGTCGCCGAAAAGGTAGACAATTCCTGAATCCTCGGCCGTACAATTTCCGTATTTTTAAGCGCTTTTTCCCAAGCGTCTTGAATGTTCATAACAAGAACTGTTTACCTGTTAGCGAGTTAACGAGTGGGCGGGTAGTTGAACTTCTTCACTCGCTAACCCGTGAACACATTAACATCCTAACCCGCTAACCAAATCTCGGAGAGGCCGGGATTCGAACCCGGGGACCCCCTTTTGGGAGATCAATCGCTTAGCAGGCGATTGGTTTCAGCCGCTCACCCACCTCTCCAAAAGTCGTCGTTCGTCATTCGTCGTTCGTATCTCGTAAAAACAAAAGGTACTTCTATCATTTTATACCAAAAATGAGGGGCGATGACAACGAAACAAACGGGACTTGTTGTCAGCCGAAACGGGGACGGCGGTGGCTTTGTCCTTGCCGGTGCGCTGGACCTGAGTGACGGCTGTGCGGATAGGACGACCCTCTGCGAGGCGCGGAAGAAGGGCCGTGTTGTCGGGGAGGAGCTGATTTCTTGTAATCAAAATCCGGAAGTGTCACGCGCGGGAGCGCCTGTTTCAACATTTTTTCGATTTCTCTCACCATCTCTTCTTCATCGGGAGCGACGAGAGTAAAGGCGTCGCCGGTCGCTTCGGCGCGGGCGGTTCGGCCGATTCGATGGATGTAGTTTTCGGGCGTGTCGGGAATGTCGAAGTTAACGACATGGCTGATGTCGTCAATGTCAATCCCGCGAGCGGCGACGTCGGTGGCGACCATAATCTGGTTGCGGCCTCGGCGAAATTCCTCCATGGCATGCAATCGCTGGCTTTGACTGCGGTCTCCGTGCATGACGGAAACTCTTAATCCCCTCTTTAGCAGCGTTTGCGCCAGACGATCCGCGTAGTGCTTCGTCCGGGTGAATATGAGAACCGACGTCATCCCCTGTCCTCTTAAGAGCTGTGCCAGTAGATCTGTTTTTAGATGCCGTGGGACCGGATAGATGGCGTGCCGGATGCCGACTGGGGTACTGGAGCGCTGGCCGATCTGAATCGTGACAGGATTGGTTAGTATCCTATCAACAAGAGTCCGGATTTCCGGCGGGAGCGTCGCGGAGAAGACAAGAGTCTGGCGTTTAGGAGGCAATAGACGAATGATTTTTTGAATGTCTGGGAGAAATCCCATGTCCAGCATCCGGTCTACCTCATCCAGCACAAAAACCTCAAGGTCGGCAAAATCAATCCGTCCTGAATAAATGTGGTCGAGAAGACGTCCGGGAGTGGCGGAGATAATGTCTACCCCTCTGGCAAGGGCGCTGATCTGCGGCGACATCGGAACTCCACCAAAAATGGCCGCCCCTTTTAAGTGGACGAACTTAGAGAGGTCTCGCAGATGTTCCATCACCTGCAGAGCCAGCTCACGGGTCGGCGTCACAATGAGGGTGCGGACGTTTTTGCGGCTTTGCCCCTGAAGGAGACGGTTCAGAATGGGGAGAACAAAAGCCGCGGTTTTCCCTGTCCCTGTCTGGGCGCAGCCGATCACGTCCCGCCCATCGAGAATAGCGGGAATCGCCTGCGCCTGGATGGGGGTCGGGCGCAGGTAACCCATGTTGTGAATTCCCTTGAGCAGGTTCGCGTGAAGCTTGAGTGAATCAAAAGTCAATTCAGTAGGCATATTTTATAGATGCGTGACTGCTTCCTGGATGGAAGGAAGGACTGCCTCCGCCTCCTCTTTAGTCAACCGCCCGAGTTTGGCGAAGCGAAAGTTCCCTTCGTTATCTTTTGTTTCCCTGGAGATCTGCAGTTTTTTAGCCCCTTTATTATAGGAATAGACACTCACAATCAGCCGGGTTTCTTCGGCCTCCCAAGATTTTGAGAACAATTGCGCGTCAAGACTGCTGTCGTAAGCCATACGTTCCTCCTTGAACTTTGAGTCCTAGTAGCTTAAACCATTTCCCCCTGACTCGTCAACCCTTTTTTGCCAACTTGTCAACTTTGAACTGCTCCACGGCCGGCCACAACGCCGCTCGACCAGGCCCATTGAAAGTTAAACCCGCCAATGCGGCCGTCCACATCAAGAATCTCTCCGCAGAAATAAAGGCCGGGAACCCGCTTCGATTCCATCGTCGAATGACGGACTTCGTTTAAATCCACTCCGCCGGCGGTGACCTCCGCTTTTTTATAACCGACCACCCCCGAAACCGGCAAGGGATACGACAAAAGGAACTGGATGATTTTTCTCCGTTCCTGGGTTCCTATTTTCTTGAGAAAAGTTTTGACAAACCGCTCCGGCAGTGAAAACTCCTTTTGCAGAAAACCTTCGATCGATTTCTTCCCCCGGTTTGCTTCAAAGAGGGCTATTTTCTTTTTCAACGACTCTTCGCTTGCTTGCGGGACGAAGTTAGCGCGAATTTCGTAATCCTCTCCTTGTCCGCATCGAGCGGCATGGCGACTGATATCCAGCGCTACGGGACCGCTAAAACCAAAATGGGTAAACAAAAACGCTCCGGTACACTCCTGTTTCTTCCGCCCGTTCTTAAAGAAAGAAAGGGCAGCGTCTAATGAAATGCCGCTGAGCGATTTCCATTCTTCATCGTCGGTCGTCAAAGGAGTAAGAGCGGGAGAAGTCGAGACAATCGTGTGGCCAAGGCCTCCGGCAATTCTGAAACCGGTGCCGTCACTCCCCGTTTCGGGATAAGATAATCCCCCCGTGGCTAAGATCACCCGCTGGGCCAGTAACTTAAAGGAACCGCTTTCTAATTGGAACGAGGTCTCAACTCTCTTGATCTTTTCGATACGGACTCCGGTCGTTAATTTCACACCGGCTCGATCCGCTTCCCTCGAAAGGGCGTCGAGGACTGTTTTCCCGGAATGAGTCACGGGAAAATATTTTCCGCTCGGCTCCAAGACAAGTTCGACGCCGATTTTTTTGAAAAACTCAATGGTTTGTTGAGGAGTGAACGCTTCAAGGACGTGCCGGACAAAGTGTGATGGGCCGCCCTGATAATCCGACGGTGTCACCTCAACGTTGGTCACGTTGCAGCGGGTCCCGCCAGAAATTAGAATTTTAGCGCCAATTTTCTCGCGTGAATCAAGCAACACGATGGACGCGCGCGGGGAATAAACCGCCGCGGTGATTGCCGCCATCAACCCGGCAGCCCCTGCTCCGATAATAGCAATATTAGCGTTGGCCACGATCGGTGTGGGATTCAACGCACTTTGGGCAATAGCAAACCGCGTTTTCGCCGGCGGGAGGAATTGTTTTCTTGAAGGAGAGTTCTTGGCACCAGCAGGTTTTCGCCCCGTCTTTAAAGCCACATTCGAAAAACTCGCCGCAGCTAAAGCATTGTTCTTTGGTTTCTTTCAAGGGTTTGGACATTTTATCGTTTATATAATCCGATCAGTTCCGCCTGGGCGAGAATATGCCCCTTCATGGCTTCTTCCAGATTCTCCTTGCGGGCGCCGGGAGGGAGGGGCAAAACCGTATCCAGCGCGTAGAGCTTAAAGAAATACCGATGAGGGTTCCCTGGCGGCGGGCACGGCCCTCCATAGCCGGGACGGTCAAAATCGGTAATCCCCTGTCGAATTCCGTTGGAGAGCTCCGGATCTTTGGCGACCGCTTTCGGGAGTTCTCTGGCGTCGGCGGGGATGTTCCAAACCACCCAATGAACCCAGGTTCCTCCCGGAGCGTCCGGATCATCGCTGATCAATGCGAAACTTTTCGTTCCCGGCGGCGGGTTTGTCCATTGGAGCGGGGGTGAAATATCTTCCGCTTCACAAGTAAACCGACTGGGGATTATTTCATTTTGTTTAAACTCAGGGCTGGTCAACCGCATGGTTCCCTCCTCGTCACCGCGCGCTGTCGCGGAGACTCCCGCTAAAACATAAACCGATAAACCAACGAACGCGGCCAAGATCATCCTACGCACGGGTTGTCCTCCGATTCATCCTACTAATTTCTTCGTTTAAAGGCAATCGCAACATCTTTTCCAAAGAAAGAGGCATGACAATCGTCCAATTCCGGTCACTCATCGTTCCAGGAAAATTAATCCGGAATTCCCAGGGATTGGGGAAGAACTCTCCCAGCGAAAGCCAATCCTGGAGAAGCTGAATGCTGAAAACCGACGCCGTCCGGTTGACCGTTTCCAGAGCTTTCCGGATAAACAACGGGGAGCTTTTTTCTTCGGGAACTCCGGAAAGCCCGATATCATTCCAAAACTTCTCCCGCTCATCGTAAGAACTCCGGTAGGAATCCATCAGCTCACAAACTTCCCGCTCCGGCCGGTCGATGATCGCCGCCAGCTTCGCGGAATTGCCGATATCTCGCTTCCATCGAAGCCTCCCATAACGGGATTTTTCAAGATCGAACAAACGATCCTTGACTTGATCGAACGAAATACCTTTCACCGCGCATTTCCCTTTAAAAAACGCCTCATCCACCGTCCCCGCCTCATATTCCCACCAGGCGCTCAGTAAACTCATGTCGTGAGTTGAAATCACCGCGATGGAATTTTCCCGGTATTCCTGGGGTTCCTTGAAATCGTAACTCTTTCCCCAATGACGGTTCCAGCGCTGAACGTCCATACCGGGAATATTGAGATCTTCTAATACCTTATAAGAGCACCGGGGAACGGTTCCCAAATCCTCCCCGCAGATCAGCATCCGGGTGTTTTTGATCATGATCGTCAGCAGGCGTTTTCCATGCTCTTCCCAAAGTTCTTCATCCGGCGGATCAAAAGCGCCGATGGAACCTCCATGTTCCGACGGTTCAGCCGAAGCGATCGTCCAGAGGCGAAAGACTCCCACAACGTGATCAATCCGGAACAGATCATAGAAATTTTCCGCGTATTTGAGTTTTTCAATCAGGTAATCGTATTGGCGAGCGGCGATGCTTTCCCAGTGATACGGAGGCATCCCCCACCGCTGGCCGTTCGCAACGTACATATCGGGAGGGGCTCCGGAAACGCGGTCGAGCTTAAAGTATTCCTGGTGGGCCCAGACGTCGGCGCTGTCCCGGGAAACCAGAAACGGCAAGTCCCCCATTAAAAAAACCTTCTTTTTAGCTGCGTATTCCTTGACCGAGCGAAACTGTTCGAATAACTGCCACTGGAGCCACTGGTGAAACTGGATCCGTTCGTGATTCATCCATTCCACAGACTGAATCGCATTAGGGTCTCTTCTTTTCAGAGGATCTTCCCACTCTTCCCACCCTTTCCATTGGTGGTTTTCCTTGATGACTTTGAAAATGGCGTAGTCCTTCAGCCAAAATTGATTCTGTTCGACGAACCGCTCAAAAATCACTGGGAGTTTCCTGGAAGAATTTTTAAATATTCGCCATAATAAATCCAGCTTCGCTCTTTTAACGCCGTAATTGACCCGGCTTCCACTGGTGGGAAATCTTTTCCGCAGCGATTCGATTTCTCGAAGAAACGGTTTGACAGGCGCTTCGATGAGGCGGGAGAGCGATAGATACATCGGTTCCAGCGCGAAAGCGCTCTGGGCGTCGTAAGGTCTAAAATCAAAACCAACATCATTCATCGGAAGGAACTGCAGGATACTCAATCGAGTCGCTGAGCACCAGTCAACCAGAAGCCGGATATCAGGAATTTCACCGATGCCGACGCTGTTTTTTGAGAAGACAGAAAAGAGAGGCGCGCAGACGCCCGCCCGCTTGTTGAAACCGATTTTTCCTCGCATGATGTTACTTATTTTAACGTAAGCAGTTAGCTAAGTCCACGATTTTAACCCAGTTTTTACGCTTAACATTCTATCAGGTTCTATGTTACCCTATATGCTCAACATCATAGAAGGAGGAAGAAGATGGAAAGAAAAAACGTGATTACTTTTAAAGGAAACCCGCTCACACTGGTGGGAACTGAGTTAAGAGTGGGAGATACGGCTCCCGATTTCACCGCGACAGACGCCGGACTTAAGCCGGTGAAGCTCTCCGATTTCAAAGGGGAGACGATCATTATCAGTTCTGTCCCATCACTGGATACGCCGGTCTGCGAAATACAGACCAAAAAGTTCAACCAGGAAGCGTCTTCCCTCAATGCCAAAGTGCTGACATTGAGCATGGACCTCCCTTTCGCCCAGAAACGGTTCTGCGACGCGTTCAGCATCAAGAACGTCCTCATGCTCTCCGATTACAAAGAAAGAGATTTTGGAAACAAGTTTGGTCTGTTGATTAAAGAGTTAGGACTATTGGCGCGGGCGGTTTTTGTGATCAGTCCGAACGGAAAAATTTCCTATATCGAGATCGTCAAGGAAGTCACTCAGGAACCCAATTACACGGCGGCGATCTCGAAAATCAAAGCAACAGCAACATTGAAAGCTTAAGCGTTTCGTTTCCCTAGCCAGCGCTCGGTAAGTTCTTGGGTAATTTTTCGCGCTTCCTCTGAATCTAAATCAGAGCACGAGGACTCTTTCGATTTTCTTTTCGCGAGGAATTCTTTCACCGACAAAGTTTTCGCCCGGAGTTGGCGCGCTCGATAAGAAAGTTCCCGGTCGTCGGTGACAATCACGGTCTGGCCCGGCTCTTTCTCCCCTTCGATCAACTTCAAAATCCGATCGTCCGCCGACTCCCCTTCCGTAAAAATAATTCGGATTCCCTGGTGGGAAGTCCCGCGCCAGTCCCCGATGACATCGGCCTTGCCATCGAAAACAACGGTCACGCGGTTGCGGGCGCTTCCTTGGGGTCTTTCCCGCGCCAAGAACTGAATGAGTTTCTGGCGGGCGACGCACATCTCTTCTGAGTCCAACAACCGATTGAATTGCCCGCTTCGCATCAGAAGATTATAGCCATCGAGGATAAAATGGAGTGACATAACCCCCTCCTTTATACCAAAAAATAGCCCAGAAAGTCACTGAGTTACGCCTCTTGGGGATGTCTCACTGACCTCTCCCCAATAATTAAAGCCACTTGCCAGTAGAGTCTCCTGGGTGTAAAACACCAAATACAAAATAGGGACCGGTTCTAATTTATTCTCTTGGTTATCTGAAAGGAGAAAAACATGCCCTTTTTATTCACGCAATCCATACCGAGTACTTCTAGTATATCAGTCACTAACCAAAATATCCGTCGCTCTCAACGCGTCATAATACTGGCAGTAATCACATTCTTCTCCCAAATCAGGGATATCTGGGCTTAGCAGGCATTTGTGAATTTCGTGGATCGTTTCCTCGATCCAGCCGTCGTTTCCCTCATAAGGAATCACCTTGATATTAAATTCCAGTTTATTGTTAAAGACTTCCTTATCCGTAATCCCGTTGCAATACACAAAATATCCTGTCGAGGCAACTTTAAAACCGTTCCGTCTAAACAACCATTGGTAGACTTCCATCTGCCTTTTGTAAGACATCTGCCAATCGGCGTCTATATCTACCTCTCCATTTTTTGATGTGCTTTTGTAATCAACAATGATTAATTCTCGGTCAGGGTTAATCCATACGTCATCCACTCCGCCTGTGATGAGAAGATTTGTCGGTTGGTGTAAATAAGCAATCCCTCGTTTGCGAGCATCCCGCCATTCTTCGATTTTCTCGTGCTGAAAAGGAACAGCATTCACTCCATAGATTCTCATCAACGGGTGGGCGTCCCCTTTAGCGCGATAGATATCAAATTCCTTCTTAAGAAGGGTGTCTACTGCCAAGTTTAAACTGAATGGAAATCCAGGCGGACGAGCTATTCCAAGTCGCCTATCAAGGTAAAAACAACGCCAACAATCCATGAATAATTCAATCTTTGTCCGGCTTAGTTTGAATGGTTCATTTGATTCTGGATCAAAAAGATTTCTAGACCGTTTGGCGTTGTAATATTGGGACATTTTCTATGGCTTTCTCTTTTCAGTGCGCGGATGTTACGCTGCCCCTTCGGCAAAGTAATCGGAGTCGATCCTCTTGGTTTCATATGAGGCAACCGAAGTTACTCCAATGTTGTGATCAATCATGAACTGAGCGAGTTGTTCGCCGTCTATTAGGACAATCTTCGAATCGATTTTCGCGACATAGTCCTCGGCTTCTTTGGTAAAAGCAGAAGTTGTGATAAAGATACCTTTCTTTGCGCGATGCCCTTGTAGGGCGCCGGCGAATTTTTGAATTTCTGGGCGCCCGACCGGCGCCTGCCATCGCTTCGCTTGAATGTAGATAACATCAAGCCCAAGGCGATCTTCGTTGATGATGCCGTCAATTCCTTCATCACCGCTCCGCCCAATGGCTTTCCCGGCTTCCTTTCGGTTGCCGCCATAGCCCATTTTTACCAAAAGGTCGATAACAAGGCGTTCAAAAAAAGTAGGAGAACATTCTTCTTTCACATTCTTCAGAAGCTCGGCAGACAGATCTTCGTGAAGTTTCTGATACGCAGTTTCAAGCAATTCGGCAGGTGTTTGGAGGGTTTCCGTTTCGATAGCTACTTTAGTTTCTTTTTGTTCTCGGTGTTTAGTTCTGAATTCTATGAACTCAGGGAATTGTTCTAGAAATTTTACATTAATCGTAGAGGGATTTTTCACAAGTACTTCCTTGCCACGTTGAGTTATCCGGAAATACCCGCGTTGTGTCGGTTCCAACAGGCCGGCTTTGCTCATATAGGTTCGAGCCCAATTAAGCCGATTATCAAAAGTAAATTGTTGTCCACTTGGCAACAGTTCCTTTCTTTCAGCATCGGTAAGCCCGAACTTTTCGGCTAAACCCTCGATTGCTTCTCGGGATGACCGTTCGTTTCCATCGGCTGTAAAGCGAAGCAGTGGAAGCATCGTTGATTGGAAATCTGGTATGGCCATGTTAGTTAAAATAATTTCCGCATTAATTTTGTCTAAAAAAGGAGTTAGGGATGTCTTCTCCTATTTGCAGCTTAACTGTTTTGGTAAAAGATCTACCATTCTGAGTAACTATCTCAATTTTAACATTGTATTGTCCTTTTGGTAATTTGTATTCTGGCGTCTTCCAGGAATGAAGGTATGCTTTGTTATTCCATCCAAAAGCTTCCCGATCCCCTTCTTTCATCACTGCTATATCTAAAACTTGTTTATCACCTTCTCTAATACTAACTGAATCCGGGTACAGTACTTTAACAATTCGTTCTCCTTGCTCCATAAATGGCAGTTCCGGTGTATCAGTCCATCTTCCTTTCATGCTAAAAATATGTTCGTTAGCTTCATTAGAAAAACTAATTGTAGCTTGACAATTCTCTGCTGTTTGTCTTGGCAACCGCCTAAGGGGAAAAGGCATACGTTCATTTAATATAGAAACCCTTATTGATTTCCATCTCGTACCGTCTTTGAATAGAATTACATTTGCTTCATTGTTGCCGATTATTATCAAACGAGGAAACCGCAGGCGGTCAACAAATAAGACTATAACTGCAGCTACTAAAGAAGCAACCAAGGAAATTATAAAATTACGGACATCAGACATTTTTACCTTTCTAAACATACCTTTAACGTTCTTCTTCGCCCTTCGACACGTTAGACTCCGGTGGGGCTGTGCAGAACCTGTTCCTTCGAAGCCCTACCATTATCTTAGTTGTCGAAGGGCGAAGAAGAACGGATCCGCCAAAAGCCTTTTAGGCTTTTGGCGAGATCTCGCCAAATTTTGCACAGCAAAATTTGGCGGAGAGGGTGAGATTCGAACTCACGAGAAGCTTGCGCCTCTACCGGTTTTCAAGACCGGCTCCTTCAACCGCTCGGACACCTCTCCAAAAGCCGTCGTTCGTCATTCGTCGTTCGTATCTCGTAAAGACAAAAAAGACCGATCATCTTTTGATACCACAGGCCAATTACCTAAAACAATCCCGCCATTTTCTCGTAGCCGAGAAAATAGATCTCGGCGGTCTTGACGGCTGACATTTTCAAGTATTCCAGCAGAGAGAGTTGCGGGGTTACCGCCTGAAGGAAAACGACTAGAATAGTCAGGTTCACTAGATAGATCAGTTCCATGGAAAAGAGATACCCGCTTTCCAACAGATCGGTCTGTTCCGTTTTGAGAATTTCCAGCGTCATGATCAGATGAAAACAAAAGGTGAGGCCGATCAAGAAAAAGAAAGTGCTCTGCCAGGGGCCAATCTCCACAAAAAGAGAAGCGATAAAAAAGAAAACGAGGACCAATAGGGAGTACGCAGGGATCAGATACGGGGCCAGACGGATAAAAAGGTTACTTTTGTCGGCCTTGACATGGCCTCCTTTGCCGGAGACTTTGATCCCCTTTACCTGACCCCCTGTGAGCCATGTCGCCAGCGCGTGCATGCTCTCATGCCCCAGGACGTAGAGCCAATTCAGTTTTGGGAAAAAGATATGAATAAAAAGATACCCCCCGATTCCCAAAAAGAAATACCAGGAGTATCGCGTCGCCGGAGAAGAAATATTTCCAATCTGGTCATAAAAAGCCAGCGTGAACGCCGCGCAGACCGGCAGAATCACCAACCCAATCGTCCACTCCCAGATTTGTCTAAAGACGGGCGATTTTTTCATTTCCCCTCATGTACGGTCGCAGAACTTCCGGGATGACGACTGAACCGTCCGGCTGCTGGTAATTTTCTAAGATAGCGATCACTGTCCGCGCCAGCGCCACGCCGGAACCGTTGAGCGTGTGTAAGTATTGCGGCTTGCCTCCCCCTTTGGGACGGTATTTGATGTTAGCCCTCCGGGCTTGGAAATCTTCGAAGTTGGAGCAACTGGAGACCTCCAGCCATTTGTCGGTGCCGGGAGCGTAGCATTCGATATCATAGCATTTGGCCGCGGCAAAACTGAGATCCCCCGTGCAGAGCAGAACCACTCGATAAGGAAGCCCCAGTTTTTGCAGGACGGTCTCCGCATTCGCCAAAAGTTTCTCGTGTTCATCATAAGAATTTGCCGGCGCGCAGAATTTAACTAATTCTACCTTATCAAATTGATGGACCCGAATAAGCCCCTTGGTTTCTTTGCCATACGATCCCGCTTCACGCCGAAAGCAGGCGGTGTAAGCGGTGTAATAGATAGGAAGAGATTCCTCCGGCAAAATTTCATCCCGGAAAATATTCGTGACAGGAACTTCGGCAGTAGGGATCAGAAAAAGGTCGTCATCTTTCAAACGATACATATCTTCCTCTAACTTTGGCAATTGACCTGTTCCGGTCATACTGGCGCGATTCACTAGAAACGGCGGAAAAATTTCCGTATACCCATGCTCCGACGTATGCAAATCGAGCATAAAGTTATAGAGCGCCCGCTCCAACCGCGCCCCGGCTCCTTTAAATAAGCAAAATCCGGCGCCGGCAATTTTTGCTGATCTAGGGAAATCCAGGATATCCAGCTTTTCGCCAAGCTCGATGTGACTGCGGGGCTTAAAGTTAAACTCTTTTAGCTCCCCCCACCCTTTGAGCTGCTTATTCGCCTCTGGAGGCCTACCAACAGGGACGCTTTTATCTTGAATATTTGGGATATTAACTAAAATTATAGATAGTTTTTCATCTATTTCACCCACTTTATGATCTATTTCTTCTATTTTTTGGGATACTACTTTCATTTCGTCCAAGAGGGAGGTGGCATCCTTCTTTTCACGTTTTAACTGAGCGATTTTTTCGGAGGCCTTATTCTGCTGGCTGCGGAGCGATTCGTATTGCAGGAGCAACTCACGGCGTTCTTTGTCCAGCGTTAGAAGCGGTTCAATCTCCAGCGAAAGCCCCCGGTTCTTGATGGCCTCTTTGACTTTGTCAGGATTGTCGCGAATGAATTTGATGTCCAGCATTGAAAAGTATTGTAGCGAACGGAGTGGATGGAATCAAGGGATATTAGAGGGCTTTAATCCTTTCTATAAAACTTCACAGACTTGAATCGAGTCTCCTCCGCGGTTTTCCCTCCATTGCCTCCATTAACCGTTGCCTCTTTTGTTCGGGTGGGATATCCTCTTCGAAGTCGGTCCTGCGCTGAATCAAATTCTCCAACGTATCTAAGGTTTCGCGTGTCTGTTCGGCTTCAGCAAAAAATTCCTTTGCTATTGGCTCCATGCCAAGGATCCAAGTAACCGATCCCAGCGCCCGGCATAATTCGTATCCTCTCGGAGTCGCCAAATCTCCTTGCTGTTGCCGCTGTGATAATAAGTAATCGTAGAGAGGGGAAAATACTTGGCGTAGTTCACTCTTATCTGCTTCTTCCGTAAGAAATAATCTTAGTTTTTCGAGGTCAATTCTGTGATCAGAAAAAATCTTCGAAAATACATCTCTAGAAGATCGGACCCTTAATTGATCCGATAAGAGACGGAAAGCCCGGTTTGCGCCAACTGGATTGGTATGAGGCCGGCTATGGGCCAGCAGGAATTTCCCCAACAGTATTTCCTCCCGCTTCCCCGGATATTTAAATTTCCGGTCAGATCCCAAAATGTCTAACAGTTGTTCCGCTTCATCAAAATGTTCCTGCCAGATCAGCCACTGTACCATGTAAAGGAGCTCGCCTATTTCATGATTAACTGTTTCATGATCAATGATACGCTGCTTGGCTGCCTGCAGAACGGTTGGGTCATCGAAAAGACCTCCCCTATCATTTCGCCTGTCATAAAATTCTGCCAATGAGTGAAAGACCCCTGGCAAAGGGACATCTAAAGCGATTCCTTCAAACAGCGCTTCATTTCCGTAGAGTTCTTTCGGCAGCAGCCCTATTTCCACCAGAAATTTCACATCTCGCGGCGTTATCTCATAGCCGGATCTGAATTCTACGACTTGCCTCTCGAAAAGGGTCCCCACGACGAACGCGAGCGCCTCATCTCTTAAGTAAACCCCGCTTTTTCTAACTCTCGGGCCATAGATCTTGTTATTCCGCAAGTAATCAAACAGCTTTTGGTGCCGGTCTTCCTGGAAATGCTCCATTATTTTTGTAAATGTTTCGATCTTTTGGTCATCCCCTGCTCTGGCAATTCCTTGATCCACCCGAAGGACGGCTTGCTCCAACTGCCGAAAGAAGTGGTGCGTTAATTCATGGGCGGCGGTTCCTTTTCTAAACCCTCTGCCAAATCTGAAGGCGATCCGCTGGCCATCGTAAAAACCATTTTGATCTATTGGGATTTCAACGCTGATAAAACCCCTGAACGCGATTTTTGGCAGGCGGTCGCAAGTAAACTCGAATAAATGCGTCAGCAGAGGATCCCCGAGGATCGTTTCTTTAGCATGGGCGACTTCATCCCGCGTTAATAACCCCGTCATTACTTCCGCTTCTCCGCCGGGGCTGAATTTCTCGCTGACAAGCAACCCGTTATGATCTTTTCGGTATTCGCGTAACTTTGACTGCAGGATAATGCGCAACCGCGAGTCATCAACGACAACAAATTCGAATTTCCCTTTTGAGCCGGCGGATCCCTCCGTTTGCGGTCTTACCGCTAAAGCGACTTCCTCGACAAACTCCTCTTTGACTAGGACAATAAACTTATTTCCTCCGGTATCGCGGATAAGTAAGGATTGGATAGTCCCTTTCCCCGGGATCTTATAGGTTCCTATCTCGGCAATTCCCTTCTCCCGCCGGTTATCTCTGATCCGCATATTCAATAAGGCGGTGAAATAATCCCTGTTCTGCGGGGCATAAGGGATCTCAATGCCATCCACCTTCAACGGCATGATAGAGCCAGAAAGGGATGGCTCTGTTTCTCTATCTCTGCGAAAGAGATCATCCAGTTTTTGAGACAACTCTGGGTTTTGACCGGCGATTCTCCCTTGACTCATCACTCCCGCGGGGGCTAATTGCTGGAAAGGCCCTCTTTGGTAGACCCCTCCCACAGGGAGGGCAATAGTCGTAACCACCAGTAAAATCAATGGGAAAGAATATATTTTCATCGTATCGTAGAAAATACGCCCGATAAGTGTACCATGAAACACGGTTTTTTCAAGGCGGGCGATGTCGGCAGATGGGGTAATTCCAGGAATGTGGTACAATAAAAGTCCAAAATGAAAACACAAAACGAAAAATTATTTTCTTCCGGGATTTCCACTGAAAAAGAATGGCAGAAGGCGCTTGGCTCTCTGGCCGCAAAGGCAAAAGAAGAGCTAAAGGGCTGCTCTGCCGATTTGGCGATTCTTTTTGTTTCGGAGGGCTATCCGCGTTTCGACCCCCTGATTCTCTCAGCAAAGTTAACGGAGCAACTCCCCTGTCAAGTGTTGATCGGTTGTAACGCGAGCGGGATTATTGGCAGGGAGCAAGAAGTCGAGATGGAACCTGCTATTTCCTTGATCGCCATGCATTTACCCGGCGTCAACTTACATCCATTCTCCATGTCCGCCTTTGAAGCGAACTCCTTAAAAGAAGGACCTGAACTCATTAAACACCTCGACCTGTATCCAAACGAGCGGCCTCATTTTATCTGTCTCGCCGATTCCATGAGTACCGATATGGAGGAATTCTTGCGCGTTCTCAACGAGGCCTACCCCGGCCAACCGGTGATCGGCGGTCTTGCCAGCGGAGCTGCTGTAGGAACCCCTAACTGGCTCGCCTTCAATAAGGAAATTTTTGAAGAAGGAGTCGTGGGTGTTGCTTTAACGGGTGAAGTCCAATTCAATATCGTCGTCTCCCAGGGATGCCGGCCGGTCGGAGAACCTTTTATTATCACGCGGGCGGAGCAAAATATTTTATATGAGCTTGCCGGCAAACCTGCTCTAGAAATCCTGCAGCAGGTGGTCAATCAATTATCTCCCTCGGACAGAAAGCTGGCCAAGCATTCTTTATTTGTCGGCTTAGCGATGAAGGAACAGCAGCACACCTTCCAGCGCGGTGATTTTTTAATCCGAAATATTATTGGACTGGACCAGCAGACAAGGGCATTAGCGATCGGGGCGATGTTAAAAACAGGCCAAACTTTGCAGTTTCAGCTCAGAGACGCCGAGACCTCTAAGCAAGATTTGAGTCTCCTGCTCGATTCCGCTCTCCCCCGCCTTAGGTCAGAATCTCAACAAGGGGGGCTTCTGGTGAGTTGCTGTGGGAGGGGGAAAAATCTCTACCGAAAGCCCAATCATGATGTCGAGTTGATTCAGTCGAAGATCGGGCCTCTTCCCTTGGCTGGCTTTTTTGCCAATGGAGAGATAGGCCCCATCGGGAGCAAGAATTACCTCCATGGTTATACTTCGACCCTGGTCCTCATCCGCTAAAGATCCTAAAATCTTTCTTATCCTTTGATGACACCAATCGGTCTCATTCGTGCGATGCGCTTGGCGATGCCGGCTGAATGGACGACATTGACGACCTCATTGACATCCTTGTAGGCATCGGGCTGTTCTTCCTCGAGGGCGTTGCGGCCGCGACCTAGAGCGATGATTCCTTTATCTTCCAGTTCCCGCGCGATAGACCGGCCTCGGGAGGCCTTCACCGCGGCGGTGCGGGACATGACACGCCCCGCGCCATGGCAAGTGGTACCGAAAGTCTCTTCGACTGCCTTGGCGGTCCCTAACAATAAATAGGAATTCCGCCCCATGTCGCCGGGGATAATGACCGGTTGTCCCAAATCTCGGTAAACTTCTGGAATCTCCAGATGCCCCGGCGGGAAAGCGCGCGTGGCCCCTTTGCGGTGGACGCACAAAGTTTTCTTTTTTCCATCAACCTCGTACTGCTCAAACTTCGCGATATTGTGAGCGACGTCGTAGATCAGCGACATTCCCAGTTTTTCCCAACTGGAATTAAAGAATTTCTCAAATAGTTCGCGCGCCAAGTGCATCAGAATCTGCCGATTGCACCAGGCGTAGTTCGCGGCTCCACGCATCGCGCCGATGTATGACTGTCCCTCGGCTGACTTGATCGGAACGCAGGCGAGTTGCCGGTCCGGCATCTGAATTCCATATTTTTGCATCGCTTTCCCTGTGATGACTAAGTAATCATCGCAGACTTGGTACCCGAACCCTCGAGAACCGGAATGAATCATGACCGTCACCTGTCCAATGTCGAGACCCATCCGCTCGGCGGCGACGGAATCATAAATCTGATCCACGACCTGAACTTCTAAGAAATGATTGCCCGAACCGAGCGTTCCTAACTGTCCCTTCCCTCGTTTGTACGCCCGATCTGAAATGGCGTGGGGGTCAGCGCCGTCGAGACAGCCATTCGCCTCGGTATGAAGCAAATCGTCTTTACTGCCGAATCCTTGCTCGACCGCCCACGCGGCCCCTTTTTTGATGACTTGTTTGAGCTGAGTGTACGAAGTTTTCACATCTCCACCGACGCCAACGCCGCAGGGGATATTGTTAAACAACGCGGTCATCAATTCCCGTAGGGGCGGACCCCCGTGTCCGCCCGTTCGCGCGAATGTTTCCTCGTAATTCAAATTCGTCCGCATCATTCGAACCCCGCAATTAATATCGTATCCCACCGCCCCAGGAGAAATGACCCCTCCGTCGTCGGGATCGGTCGCGGCCACTCCTCCAACCGGCATCCCGTAGCCCCAATGGATATCCGGCATCGCCAGAGAATATTTTACGATGCCGGGGAAGAAGGCGACATTGGCCACTTGCTCTAGTGATTTATCTTTTAAGATATCTTTGAGCAGTTTTTCATCGGCGTAAATCATCCCCGGCACGCGCATCCCCGGTTTGTACGATTGCGGGATTTGCCAGCGGTAATCGTCGATCTTTTCTAATTTACCGAGCCAATCATTAGACATCCAAAATCACCTCGGCCACCCACCCCGTGTGTGTTTTCTTTAATGACAATCCGTGATACGTCACCGCTTTGACCTCTTTTTTTAAAATATGTTTCTTTGGATCCATTTTTTCGCCGAAAATCTCGGCGTGGATACGTAGAGGCAGGCCCCTGTGCCTGCCTCTCGGCAAGGCCGAGGGCCTGCCCGCAGGAGGGCGGACACGGGGGTCCGCCCCTACATCCAACTGCTTGATTTCGAAATCCCAAAACACCATCCGCCGTGCGCTGGATAAATAAATCAATTCTCTCAACCATGCGATGAGGAGATCTTCTTGAGAGGAAGCCGACATCTTTATTTGTAGAGGCAGGCCCCTGTGCCTGCCCACAGGAGGGCGGACACGGGGTTCCGCGATTAAATCAAAAAGTCCCTCCGCAGCGTGTACAAACAGTTCCTTTAAATCCTTCCCGCGGACCCGTAACCCCACGTCGGCGGTGTGGTCAAACGATTCGAAAGACTTCATTGGCTTATCTTAACCAATTCAAGAGGATCGGTCAATTTTGTCCTTTCTTGACAAGGGGAGATTATGATATACTTAATACTACAAGAATGAACGCCAGCTTATTTTAAGGGGGCGAAGCGGTCAGGTTGCCCCCTACTCATTTTGCCTCAATCAGTTAAGGAGATTCTTCTATGAAAGTTAGCCGTGCTCGCCGTATCAATATGTTTTTCATGGACAATTGGGTTAAAATCGTCATTGCGATTTTGATCTTGCTGTTGATTGTCCTTTCCGTAGTTGGACTTATGTCCCTGGAATCCTTCTACCGGGATTTGACCCTGGCTCAGTTGCCGATCACTCTTCTCATCGGCGTCATTCACGCGGTTATTTTCGTCTACCTTTATATGACTGTCTTCCGCAGCGGATTCTCCAAGCTGGATAAGGTAAAGATCAAAGGATCCGCGGTCGACGTCCAGTGGGATGACGTTATTGGACTGGAAGAAGCCAAACAGGAAGCGTTAGAAGTCGTCCAGTTGATCAAGGACCGAAAGAAAGTCGCCAAGATCGGCGGCAAGATCATTCGCGGGATTTTGATGCAAGGCCCGCCGGGATGCGGAAAAACCTACATGGCCAAAGCGATCGCGACGGAAGCCAATATCCCTTTCTTATCCATGTCTGCCAGTGGTTTCGTTGAGATGTTTGTCGGTGTTGGAGCCAGCCGTGTGCGCAAGCTTTTCACCCGAGCGCGATCGTTAGCTTATGGGTATGGCGCTTGTATTATCTTTATTGACGAACTGGATGCTATTGGAAGAAAACGCAATCTGGTTTCGTATGGAGGCGGTGGTCAAGAAACTGATAGTACACTCAATCAACTTCTTGTCGAAATGGATGGCCTCGAAGACAAACAACATGATGTTATTGTCATTGGAGCTACGAATGCTCCAGAAGAGGTCATGGATCCCGCCCTTTTACGCCCTGGCAGGTTTGATCGGAAAATCTACATCGACCGCCCTAACCTGGAAGGACGTCAGCAGCTCTTTAAACACTATATGGGGAAAGTCCAGTACGATCCCGCGGTTGATATCGGCCGCCTGGCTCGTAAAACAGTCCAAAAAACTCCAGCCGATATCGAAAATATCATCAAGGAAGCGGCTTTGATTACTGCCCGTTTGGGTAAAGAAGTTATTGGATATAAAGAATTAACCGAAGCGATGGAACGGATTGAGTTAGGAATCAAACACCGCCGCCATATGACAGAACGGGAACGGCGGATGACCGCTTATCATGAGACAGGGCATTTGATCACACTCTACCTATTGCACCCGACCGATGACGTCTTTAAGGCCTCCATTGTGTCGCGCAAGGATACTCTCGGAGTTGTTTATCATTCCCCGCGGGAGGAATTATTTACTTCGGATCGCGAACATATTCTGGCGGACATCAAAGTGGCTATCGCCGGTTACGTCGCCGAGAAACTCAAGTTCGGCGTCACGACCAGCGGTGTGGCCAGCGACTTTAAGCAAGCGATGGCGCATGCCCACAACATGGTCTGGAAACTGGGAATGGGGAAAAACGGTTACGTCGGAGATTATTCAGCCATCCCGGAGAGTCAGATTTCCGAAGAACTTAAAGATAAACTCAATGAGGAAACTAACCAGATTCTGAAAGAGTGCATGCAGGAAGTCGAGCAGCTCCTCAAACAGGAAGATCCACTTCTGGACCGTTTTGCCAATGAACTTTTGACGAAAGAAGAATTGGAGTATGATGAGATTGATTCGATTTTCAAAGAATATGGCAAAACCAGCGGCCGCAAGATCTCATTTTCATAATTGGCAGCCTGTTTTTCTACCCTCTGCCCTCTGTCTTCTGTTATCTGCTCTTTCCGGCTGCGGCGCTCCCTCTTACACTTCCTACGAAGCATCGGATACAATCGTCCGCCTTCTCAAAAAAGAATACAAAATTGACGCGAAGGCGAAACTGGAAGGCGCTACCCTGGGAGTCTGCTACACGGTGGATAACTTAATTGATTCCCAGCTCAACCTTCTTTCTTCCCGGTTGGATGAAATGCAGCATGTTGTTTTAACGCTCCAGCGCGTTGGGCTGAGTTCTGAAAAAGAAGAGATCCAGTTTTATTCAGTTATAGCCCAGGACCCTATCACGGCGGCGGAACTGGAATTGACCGGGTATTTCCTCGATATCAAACGGGTGCGGCTGCTGGATATTTCCAGAAACGAATATTTCAAAAGAGTGATTCGCGACCTGCATTTTAATCCGGAAATCCTGGGTGAAAACGCCTGCCGCCAGATGTTCAGCGATCTCACGACGAAAAAATCGGAGGTGGCGCTGGAAAAATACTACGCTAAGCAGAGTTCGCCCGAAGAGATGGCGAGTTTGTTTTTCCCCACGAGCTTAATAGCGCTTCCAAACAGCACAGAGTACCAGATCCAACAGATAGAAACCAAGCGGATCGGCGAGACAAAAGCGCTGGTCCTTTGCAAGACGAAAGAACACTACGCCCCGCGGCAGGACTCGCAGCTTCAGCCTCTCTTTCCCCTTTTCCCTCAGGGATTCCAGAATGAGTATCTCTTAGTGATTGACGCGGCCCTTTATCCCCGTCCGATCGAGAGGATCATTCCCCGCTACACCGTTAACTCCGAAAGTAGAATAGTAGAGCATCCTCTTCGCCAGATTTTTAACGAGTATCCTAATTTGATTCCCCAGAACGACCGCGTCTTCATTGAAAGCTACACCCTCCCTACTTTTCTGGTAGAGCTGATCGAACGGCGGATCAAGGAAGACGTCCAGAAGGATCAGGAACTTTCGAAAAAAATCAACCTTCGCTCGGTGCAGGGAACATTCGACGGAGATAAGAAAAAATTTACCTTCTCGCTGGTGGCGGTTCCCAGTGATTCTTCCGTGGACAAATCCCCTTCCGAAACGGAGTTGTTTGAGCATTCTCTAAAGACGACCGCGGATATTTTGAAAGGATACTGGTTTAAGGATTATGACGCGGTTAATTTTGTTGATGTGCTGAGCGGTTCGAGTTTATCCATCCCGCGGGATGGCGTGGACCAATTCCGCCTGAAGAAGACCGGTATCCACGAATTAATGCAGCAGTCGTCTTACCTGACGCCCTTCAACCCGTAATTTCCCCTCAACAGCCATCTGGATGGCCTTAGGATAAAGCCGGTGTTCTACTTCGTGAATCCTTTTTTCTAAACTCTCAAGGGATTCGCCAGCGCCAATTCCCACTTTTTCCTGAAGGATGATGGGACCGGTATCCACTCCTTCATCCACGAAGTGAATCGTGACGCCGGTAACGGCGGCTTTTGCTTCCCACGCTCTTTTGACGGCATTGACCCCTGGGAAAGAAGGAAGAAGCGCGGGATGGATATTGAGGATACGGTTGCGGTAAGCGGCGACTAATCGCGGCCCCAAAAGGCGCATGAATCCGGCCAGAACGACCCAGTCGGCTTGATACTTCCTCAGCTCGGAGAGGATTGCCTGATCCATTGCAGAGCGGGTAGAATGCTTTTGTGGATCCAGCAGGACGCAGGGAATTTTATTCTGCCTGGCCCGCGTTAAGCAGTGGGCTTGGGGATTATCGCTGATGACGCAGACAATCTCCGCCGCCAATTGTCCCGCTCCGACGGCTTCGATGATCGCCTGCAAATTACTGCCAAAACCGGAACAGAGAACCGCTAAACGGGCCCGCGCCGACATTTAATGAAGGAGAGACTCGACTCTCCGCTTAACATCAGATTTAGGGGCCACACCGATCGAGCGATCAGCTTCCTTCCCTCCCTTAAAGAATACCAGGGTAGGAATACTCATCACATTGTAACGGGTCGCTGTCTTCGGGCTATCGTCCACGTTTAACTTCCCCACTTTAACCCTGCTGGAGAACTCTCTGCCGACCTCTTCCACGACCGGGCTCAACATCCGGCAGGGGCCGCACCATTCGGCCCAGAAATCCAGCATGACGGGGACAGGCGATTGCAAAACTTCTTTTTCAAAATTATCATCGGTGATTTCGATAACGGCGTCGGACATTGTTAGGAACTCCTCTAAGATAACATCTTATTTCTGTTTTTGTATTTGTTTGCGCTTCACGAACGACGCTTCACGGTCTTTGGAGCCGACGAAGGGATTTGAACCCCCGACCCGCGCTTTACGAAAGCGCTGCTCTACCCCTGAGCTACGTCGGCAATGCGACTGCATTTACAGCTTAACCACAAATAATTCTAAATGTTACGATATTTCGTTGTTTTTGTTTGCTTTTATCTATTTTGGCCAATTCGGGCCTGGAATAGTCCCAATTTGGTCCCATCTATCATATCAAACTCCATCTTCATTGCAAAGATACCAGGGCCTTCTCTACCTCTAACTTTAGTTTGGGGATATCGAGCCTTACCGTATTCCAAACCGCATCTATATCAACGCCAAAATAGTCATGAATTAACTTATCTCTCATCCCTGAGATGCTCTTCCAAGGAACAGTCAAATACTTTGTTTTTAATTCGGGTGATATCTTTTTTGAAGCTTCCCCGATAATTTCTAATTGTCTAATGACACTATCTTGAACCTGAGAATTGTTGATAAACGAATCGTGCTCTATTCCTTTTGTGTAGAGTTCGATCTTTGTTATTGCGTCCCTTACGTGGCTTAAATAAACAACATCATCCTTATGCGGCATCTCGGAGAGGTATTAATTCTTTCTTGATCCTATCGATGAGGTAAGGGCTGATTGATTTTTCAGTAAGCAGATCTACTTTACGGCCAAGAAGGGTTGATAATTTATCCTCGATATCCACTATCTGAAGGAGCGTCTTTGTCTTATCAAAACGAACCATTAAATCTATATCACTATTTCGATTAAAGTCTCCCCTAGCATAGGAGCCAAAGACACCTAAGAATTTAATACCATTCTCTTCGCAGAATTTAGCTAATTGTTCTTCGTTAACCGGGAATCCTTTTATCATGAGAAAAAATCCCTTCACCTAACTCTAGTAGTTATTATACCATACTGTATCTACCAACCACCTCGTCATGCTTGGACATACTGAACCTTTGCCTCTGCTAAAACTTCATTCCGGAAGTAGCGACTTAAGAAATTCGGCGTGTGCAAGTCTACTTTTCGTCCAAGAATCTTAGAGAGTTCCATTTGCAAGGAAAAGAACGCCATTCCCGGCACATGGCCCTGTTCAAATTCTACCAATACATCCACATCACTATCAGGCCGAAAATCCTGACGCAAAACCGACCCAAATAAGGATAGTTTGCGAATATGGTTGTGCCGGCAAAACTCCTCTACTTTCTCATAAGGCATATTAATAGGTATATTTTCCCTCACGTCTTAAATTATACCATACGGGTCAAAAGTTAAGTTTATTCACCGCGTCCTTCAGGTGCTCCGGAGAGAGGTGGGCGTAGATCATGGTCGTCTTGATGTCGCTGTGGCCAAGGAGGTGGCTGACGGTGGCCAGGGGGACTCCTGCCATGACTAAGTGACTGGCGAAGGTGTGGCGGAGGGTATGAATGGAGACGCCGGTGAGACCGGCCCTTTTGGCGGCGTTGTTGAACCTTCGGTTGAGGTTATTGAGTAAAGGACGACCGTCCTTGGTGCAAAAGACATACTCGCTTCGCTGGTGTCTATGGCCTTTTAGAAAGGCAAATAAACTATCATTGATATCCACTGTCCTTGTCTTGCCACTTTTGGTCTGCCAATCCTCCCTGCTGTGAACGGTGATCTTCCGTTTATCCCAATCAATATCTTTCCACCGTAAATAGATCAGCTCGGATTTTCTGAGGCCGGTATTCAGGGCGGTGTAGACGAAGGGGTGAAGCCCATCGGTGCAGGAATGGAGAAGTCTTCCGATCTCCTCCTTGGAAAGAAACCGCGGCCGCTCGTCCCTTCTAATTTTAAACAGCTTCACATTCTGAATAGGGTTCTTGTCCAGATAGCCCCATTCCACTGCTTTATGAAGCATGGCTTTAATCGTGATCAATTCCCTATTAACGGTCATGTCTTTTACCGCCTCAAGCCGCTTCTTTTTATAATTTTCTAACATCTGCGGAGTGATTTGAGATAAATGGCTAACCTCCAGGCAGGGCAGAAAATTCCTGTTCAATATTCCCTTGTCCCGCCGGAAACTCCCTCTTGTTTTGTTAGCGACAGAATAACCAAGATACTCCTCGATAAACTCCCTGATATTTTTATCCTTATGGCCAAGCCCGATTTCATTTCTTTCCAGTTTCACCTCTATATCTTTAAGGGCAAACTCGGCGATCTTTTTTGATTTGCCAATTGCCTTTTTCTTTCGCCTGCCCTCGGCGTAATAACTAATATAGTAGGTACTTCCTCTTTTAAAAAGACTCGCCATTGCTTTCTACCCATTCCCCGTTTAATTACGGTGTGATCTCAATTCTAAGCTTACTTCTGCCATCGCATTGATTCCTTCTAAGCCATTTGGTTATCTCAGATTCATCAAACCTGACAAACCGGCCCACTTTGTAATGCGGGATATACGATTGATGGGTCCACTGATAGACCGTTGATAGTTTTACTTGTAATAACTGACTCACTTCTTCAGGATTTAACATTCGTACCATTGTTATCCTCGACTTGTCGCCCCCGTTCCTTATCGTTCGTAATTACATTTGTAATAAACAAGGGCAAAAAAATATCACCACTTAATGCCCAACGACTTTAATTCCCTGACCATTCTCTCCTGTTTCGGCACGCTCATTCCCAGCTCCCACCGGGCCACAGTCGTCGTTGTCGTCATGAGTTTCTCCGCCAGCTCCTTCTGGGTAAGATCTTGTTGTTCCCGGTATTTCCTTATTGCCACACTGAACTTTCCTTTATTAATCGTCGTCATTTTAGGCGTTAGCTAGACTATACCAAATGTAATTACACTTGTCAAGTTTTATTTTTCTGGAGATATATCCGGGTAATAGAACTGGGTGTAAGAGATAAGATTACTATTGCCGAATTCCCCGCCTCGACGGATGTTAGGAGTCTCTAGCAGCGCAATGACCTGCTTTTTAGCCCATAAGTCATTGGGGCTTTGCTTCATATATTCTTTGATCAACTGAACTATCTCCCATCTTTTTTCGTTATATTCATCGTTCGGAATCTCCGAATAATTTGACATACCGTAATTGTTGCTTTGATAGACCGATCGCCATTTCGAGAAAGATTCAAAGAGAACGGGATGATATTGCTTGTTGTTGACGATCTCCGAAAGAATCCTTTCTCCGTCCATCACATTGCCGAAATCGCTATCATCCATAATCAGACAATCGGACATTCTTAATAAAACGCATTTTTCAAACGGCGTGCCCTTATATTGAGCGCGTAATTTGGCAAGTCTATCGTAAGCATCTCTGTACTCCTTTAAATCTATCAACTTGGTTGCTGATAGGTACTCATTTCTGTCTTCTTCAGTATTCGCAAACTTGGCTTCTTCTGCGATGGCATCAAAGCTCTCCGGCAGTTTTTCCGACCGTTGATAATGATCAAAGACAGGACTCGCGTCCTTCGCATACTTCTCTGAAACATCTTTGTGAAGGCCTTCAAACTCTTTATCAATTAATTCTTGAGATTTCTCCTCAATGCCCGAATAAATATTCTTCAACCCGTCAGCGATCAACACGTAATAGTCTCTTGCTCCATCAGGTTCTTCCGGCAAGCTAAGCTCAAGTAGTGATTTTTTAATATCATCCAACTTAGCGACGGCCTCTCTTGCCGCTAACCGCATGGCCTGCTTCTCCTCCGGCTGCCAGCCCAGAAAATAAGCCATCTCAATTTCAACCTCATCGATTTTAAACTCATGTTGCCTCAGTAAATGAACCTCGTCTTCAACAGAAGCATATGAGTGAGTTCCTCCAAATACTAACGAACTTATTACTAGAACAAGAATTTTTACTTTATTGGTCTTCATTTTCACGCCCTCAAAAATAGAACCAGTCCCGTTTCAATTCATGGAAATGGTGATTCATTGGCTAGGCGGCGGTTTCATAAAATATGGAATTCTAATCTGTTCCATATCAAGAACATGGTCAAGTATTACATCCTCAGTATCAAAAAGGCTTCCATCCTTAGTCATTAAAACCGTTATACAATCTCCAAGCACATCTAAGAAACGTCGTGTAATATTATGAATTTCTTTATGCAACTTAACCATTGTTTCTTCAGCGCGTTCTGGATCAAGGCCATCAATACCAAACACACGAGAATCAATCTTGCTCAAAATTGAGAAATTAATAATCACATCACTCATAAGCCAGCGACAATTCCCATGATGATCTGAGGCATAAATTTCAAATATTTCATTGTCAGGGACTATCTCAAGTAATTCTTTTATCTTATCTCCGCTCGGGCAGTGAAATTCATACTCATTCCTAATTAAATCAGTCGCATTATCTGAACTAAAGTATCTTTTTATCCCTGCCAGATTATCCTTCGCTTCCTTCGACAGTTGGTTTTCATATTGTTTTGATAACCCACTCCCAAAGAAATTCCTCCGAAGTAACTGCCATCCTTCCCAAAGTTTTCCGGCCAACACCCTTGTAAAAAACAGGGCTTGAGCATTTTCTGCGGAGCGCTGAACGCCGTCGGTCACACATCTACTTGAAAAATACACGCACTTTTGTAATGTATTCAAGTCGTTCAAGAAATGCATCGCTAATACTAGAAAAATCCGCTCCTTTTCTGGCATGGCTAACAGTTTTGTTTTGGGGAACCTGATTTTTGTGAGCTTCATCGATTTTTATCAAACAAGGCGGCGCCGTTTCTCAGCAGAAACAGTTCCCATTCACTCTTTTGCCCCCAATTTTTATTTGGTCATAAACGCTCGCAGAACTTTTGGAGCATATTGATGAGTCTTCTCATCAATGAAAGCTCTAAGGCTGGTAACAGGTGCGGCCTGATTGAGGGCAAGCTTATTATCTAGGTAACCCTTTTCTGCAAGTCTGAAAACGGCTTGCTCTAAAACGAGAGACGAAAACCTATATTGAGCCGTTTTGTCATTCTTAAGATTTTCCGTATATTCTTTCTCGGTGCCAAAAACGGCGCAGTTTAGGAAGTGGTTGCTATTTATATAAATCACCCCGTTTACAAGATCCGAACATTTCTCATTCTCCAAAGGACCGTACTTTACGTCTTTAATCATGCCGCCAGTGTCTTCTTCCTGTTCAATAATTATTCTTCCTTCTGCATGCGTTATGGAACCACCCGGTTTTTTGGTTTCAGCCACTACTCTTGCAAGCTGTCCCCAGCCAGTACCTCGCCACGGGATTAATATCCTGCCAATTCGTGTTCCTGAGATAAGATGTGATTTTCCAAATGTGATAGTAAGCGCGACAACACTTTTACTTCCTTCCAACAGTCCGATTGCGCCGTGCTGTTTTTGTAATTCCAGCTTGATCTTTCTACCAATAGGAATAACGTCCGAATTTAGGTACAGGGCAATATTATTTTTGTGATTCGGTTGTCCTTTTGATTCTTTAGGTCTGAACTCCATTTCATCAGGAGGAACAGTTTTGGTCTCTGCTACCACGTCAGATACCTCCAAAGCCGCTTCGTAGACAGCCGGCTCTTCCCCTGGTTTCGCTTCTGCAAGTGCCGGTATAGATGCATTTTCATGTAAGTTGTCACATTTCAAAAGGATGTCATAGATGAGAAAAGCGACGTTCTCTTTTTCATCGGAGAAACTACGCTCTTTCCCATCCGATACCGGAACCGACAGTGGCTTAACTTCAACTTTGTCATTGCTTGAATCAAGAATGACCGTCCCTTTTAAATTGGCCAATTCCTTCTTAAAATACAATTTAACACTGCGGCTCTTACTAAGAGTCAACCTAGTTTTGCCAGGTAGAAATTGCAGCGGCTTCGCGAAATCTATTGCCAACGGTTTTTCAGTATCGTCTTCTCCTTCGCCTTCACCCATATCCTTCAAAAATTTATTCAGCTCTTTTAATACCTCACTTATGCGCTGCCTTGTCTCACTAGAAAGGTTCTGACTATATTTTTTGTTGAACCGCTCCTCTTCGCGTTTATAGATGGGTTCAAGATATTTGCCAAGCTCGCGGAAAAGTAATTGTGTAAAATCATGTCTTTCGTCAAAACCATCTCGGGTGATAGTCAGAGGTGAATCCTTACCACCGTTTAAGTACCAGTCAAAAACCTTCCTTACGTTTTTAATTCGGATTACCCCAAAGACATTTGCAAGGTAGGGTGCTCCGTTGAATTTTGGCAACAAGGTCAAATCCAAAACTGAATCTTCATCGTCGACAATTAACAATCCGTTTGCTTGTTGTTCCCGAGCTTCTTTTCCAGGCAATTCTCCTTGAATGTCTGCCCGGCAGACTATCCCATCAATTTGAAGAGGCGGGAGTCCGGCACTCGGTACAGGCTCAGGCAAAGTCAACGAAAAGTTTTCGATCACATCACCTATCGGAAAGTCATATTCGAGTCTGTCCTCGTATATCTTTCCTCCAGATCTGTACCTGAATACTTTGACATTTACATTTGGATCAGCATTGATTAAGCGTAGCATGTAGAATTGGGCAAGCTTGGGAATAATTGAGCCCTCTTCCGGGATGTGACAATCTTCGTGAATCTCGAAACTAACACAGGAACCGTTTTCGCCGGGACGCAAATGTAGGACTTCAAGATCAACCTTGGATGGTTTCGCTATAGCTTCAACATGAACCTTCGGTATTTTATCTATCAAATGATTAAATGAAAATGAAGCCTTGGATAAAATGCCCTCACGATATGAAGAGAACATACCATTCTCATGTCCGAGCAAGACATCACTAACCCCTCGACCAAATAAACTTCTTCCAGGTCTCCCCTTCGAAACACCCGATTTATCTGCCGCCAATTCCTGGAAGGCATTCCGTAGGTCCTCGGGGCTTAACCCTTCAGCAAAATCCACGATCTGACAGGTCTTCGGTTTATGTCCATGGCGCGCAGAAGTATATATGTGAACTTCAATAATGCGTTCAGGTGCTTTTCCTAGCAGTTCTTTTTTGGCATCAGACAAATCGAATTTTATACCTTTCCTAAAGGATAAGGCTTTTGCAACTAAGCCTGAGGAATGAGGAAGGGAAAATTTCCTCTCATAGGATGTGTCGGAGTTAGTAACAGGTTCTGTCACGGTCTTGGGAAAACTCTTCACGACACCGCTGTAAAATAGTCTCTTGTACTCACGCGGAGCTACTTGTACTAGAAAGTCGAATTCTTCTGTTTTCATCGGAGTCTCCTATGAGCAGATCTGAACGAACCGGTTACTTTTTTAGGTAATCTGCGAAACGACTCTCAACCTGGTTCAGAAATTCAAAAATGGTCTTGTCGCCGAGTTCACTTGCGGCGTCAATAAATTCTTTCAATTTTTTCCTTTTCTGGGTAGATGGCGTGTGATCATAGACATCCAACATTCCTATAAGATGAATGGCTTCAGCCTCGTCAAATCTTGAATGGGTATACAAGTCAAACAATTGCGATTTCCGAACCTTGGCAACAATATCTTCTGGATGGATGGTTCGTGCCTTGCCGGATCCCCGCTCTGCCTTTAAATCAGCAGAGGTTAACTTAATTGGGTCCTCCCCCTCAAATATCGGCGGCCCAATTTTAGCAATTAAAGATTTCGCTTCGGCTATGCCGTTTTGATTGAGGAACACTCCTTGACTCGCGGATGAGCTTGCTAAATTTCTATATTTGGGTCGCATCTGAAGTACTGTTCGATTTGTCCTGGTGATATCAGGGAATTCTGACCAGCCGACCATTGCAAATTTGACGGGAAAAAGGCGGTGGCTTGCGATTGCAATGTTTTCCAAGGATGTCGGGATGTTCCATTCTTGAAGCCAGAAAATACAATAGGCCGTCATGGAAGTAAGAGCGTATTGATCATACTTAGATTTTTGGAACGCCCGTATTTTCAAAAGCTCCGACTTTTCACGAACCTTTTTCCGGTCATTCATAATTTGCCCTCAAAGTAAAGAACAACTACAATCATGCCGTTTCGGTCAACATTTCAAGGCGTACCGATGACCTGTCTGATACCTATTGGACTTATGATTGGCGGCAATTCTCCATTGTCAGGATGCCCCCATCCATTTAACACAAATTTAGCCTCCAAATCTCTCATCTTGATTTTCTCTTTGAAGTAATGCGTTCTCCCATTCGCATAGATAAAACATTTGTGGCCATTCCACTGCCTTGTGTTCCTGATCTTGTTTAAATAACCAGAAGCAGACCTTACAGAAATCACCGGTGTTATACCAAATTTTGAGACTGGTGGTTTCGTGATAACCAGATTTATTAGTTCTTTAAGATGTTCTTCGATGTGTGGGTCCTCTGATTTAGTGAAAAATGTGACTTTTGCTCGAACGAATTTGTGTGACTTAGAAGGCAAAAAATTTTCAATTTCTTTGTCGATAAAGATAGCTTTAATCTCTTTGAGCATTTCAGGCCTTCTGGATTTCAAGGATTTAAGAATCGCCTTTGGATACTTGAGAAGTCTTAAAGTTCGTATTTTAGTCTCAAATACTTTTCTCCTGCGTTCAAGTTGCCTCATTTCCTTTTGGGTTTCTTTCCATTGTCTACGAATGACCGGGAGGACTTTTGTCTTAAAGTATCTAACGTATCTGCCACTTGTATCAAATCCAAGAAATTTCCGCTGCATACAAAGCGCCTGAGCTAATACTATCCCTGAACCCGCAAACGGATCTAGAACTACATCCCCTTTATCCGTTGTCAGAAGCAAAATACGTTCAACAAGCTCAGGAGGGAATGGACAAAAGTGCCTGACCGCGTCTTGCGCCCAACTACCCTGAACTGGAATTGGAATTCGCCATACGTTACTCGGTATTTTCCCACCCAAGGAATATCTCTCTGGATATTTGACCCACCATTCTTTTAAGTCTATCGGATCCTTGATCCTATCAACGTAATACTTATATTTTTCGGATTTAGTGAAAAATAGAATGTATTCGAACACATTTCTCAACCGTCCTTTATGAGACCACGGCAATGTCTTCCCTTTGTCCCAGATTATGATATCGCTGAGTGTCCACCCCACTTTTTTACATATAGAAGCAATATCAAATGGAAGCAATCGGACCTGACGATTTCTTCTAAATGTATCTACAACAATCCAAAGAGCCCCACTATTCTTGGTTATTTTAAATACCTGCCCAAAAACCTTCTCTAAAGAAGGGAGATATTCCCTTTCATAATGTTGTCCATACCCAATCTGATTGCGTGTTCCATAATTCTTGATATCCGCATAGGGCGGAGATGTAATGACTACATCAATAATTGGTTTTTTGACGATATCACAAAGATGTCTTGCATCCTTCTTAAGATATATATTCAGCATCTGATCTCCCTGCATTTTTACGGTACTAATAAGCCCTTGCCCGATTCAGTTTGGACACTTCTCTCTGTGGCATTTTTAGTTTTGGGGACAAGTCTGGGCACGAGGTATTTCTTGGTGCCGTATTCTCATTTTGTCCATTGTCAGAGAAGACTTGACCTCCACTCTTTGAATTTAGCCATCCAAGCTTCCTTACAAATTCGACTTCAAAAGTTCTCTGCCGCCCTTGGTTAAATAATACTTAACCTCTAACCCTTTTTTGTCACGTTGGATAAGCCCGATCTCGACACAACGAGAAGTAAGCCCAGCGCGTTGGGTGGCAATGACAGCATCGCTCCAATCAAATTTTCGTTGGCGAGCATATTCCATCAGTGCTTCATTCAACTTGGTCCTTCTGTTAGCCCCCTTTTTTATTGCTTGAAGAAACCAAGTTATCGAATTAAATTCACCTGGCACTTCATTCTTAAAGTGAGTAATTAAGAAATCAATTTCTTGTTCGCTAAAAGCCTTTTCGTATCGGCCCATATCTAACACGGGATTTTCTAAAAGAGCAAAGGTCAATCCTTGATCGGTGATTCCAATAGACGATTCCTCATCGGTTCCCATGATAATATTTGCGAGTTTAAAACGAGCTAACCCCCCATCTAGTTGTTTATTTTTTCGGATCGTCATTAGAAAATGATGTGTGAATCTTGAAGCTGCCTTTCCGACATCATGTCCGGTTGGTAGAGCGGCAGAAATTCTGTTTCCTCTCTCATTTTGCTCATTTACTTGAACAATCTCGCCTAAATTTTTAGCCGCATTACAACACCCTTCAATGAACGAATTGAATGAGACCTGGTTAAAAATCTTTTCGTTCCCTTCCGCACCCTCAATTGAACTTGATATCATCTTTAATAAAACTCGGACCGCAACCTTCATCGGGAAAATACGATTGATCTGCCCCCATGTCCAGGCATCTTTTTCATCCACACCTTCCAAGCATGCTATTTCTTTAGGTAACGGAGCGAGAATGGTTGGTGGTATGTCCACAAGAAATCTTTTACGCTGTTGTTCGGTTAATTTGAGATCATAAATGGAAAGGTTCTTTTCTATTTTGATCACTTTCCGTTTGAAAGTAGCATTAGACTTCTCATCAACCACAGAGCCGTTTTCGATCAACAATTGGTTCTCGGTTGCAGCTAAAAGAAACGTATTGAAATCGTTGTAGGTGCTGCGGTCTAAATACTCTTGTATTCTTTTCAATTGCGATTCTGGAATCTCTACAATCATTCGCATAGCTTACTCCTTTAACAATAGCTGTATTGTATAGAGTATTACATATAATGTCAAGAGAAAACTATACTGTATAGATTATAGTCAGAAGTAACACTGAGCTCTAAGCGGAACGTACTTTTCGCAAAAGTGAACCCAGAAACTAGGGACGAGAATTCTAGTCCCAATTTAGCCCCATGTAAATTTCTCGAGTCCACTTCGCAGAGCCATTCTATCATAACCCCTTTCCCTCCAACAAAATAAAATAGCCGCCTCTCCTCTTACGGAGAAACGGCTTTTGCTTTACGAAAGCGCTGCTCTACCCCTGAGCTACGTCGGCAATGCGGCAATAATCCTACCCTATCATACCAAACTTGACTCTTCTTGCAAACAGACACAACCAGCTAACACTTCCCGGATCAATATCTTAGCCGTTTTCATCGGCTCCTTCTATCTGGGAAGGATTACAGATCTTAACTGTTAACGATCCGAAACGCTTGAGGTAGAACTCTCCTGTTAAGGGACACACAAGATAGTTTTTACCTTTGGGATAGTAGGAGCGAAAGACCCCCAGCGCGGAAGGATCAAAGTCTCCAGGATTCCATTTGGATTCCACCGCAGTAATTTCATCCCTGCGGCGCGCTAAAACAAAATCTACTTCCCGCCCTGTTTTATCGCGCCAATACCGTATTGTCTGGTTCGGGAAATGTGCCTGCAATTGTTCCAGAACAAAGTGTTCCCACAGGACGCCGTAGTCCTGCGGGCGCAAAGGATCCCAACCGCGGACAAAAGTGACAAACCCCGTATCAAAACCGTATATCTTCGGCATCTTCACGATCTCTTTCTGTCCGCTTCCAAAGAAAGGACGGACACGCGTGATCGCGTGAGTAATCTCAAGCGCTTTGAGATGCTTTTCAACCGTCAACCGACTGATTTTAAGCTCGGAGGCAACGGTCGAAGTTTCGGTTTGTCCTCCGCTTTGCCGCAGAAGGTATTCAAACAGGACATTGAACTTCTCCATATCACGAAACGAAAAAAGTTTCTGGATATCCCACGCAAAGAAAGAATCAAGCCACTCTCGATAGAAAGAAGAACTCTTGGTTTTAGAGAGAATGGCTGGAGGCAGTCCGCCCTGCGAAAGTCGTCTAGTGATATCCTTACAAGAAAAATCTTCAAGCTCTCCCCAAAGAACCGGTAGAAGATGAACAAGTCGTTTCCGTCCAGTCAGTGTATCGCGAAACTTTCTGCTTGCGGCAAGCGTGGAAGAACCGGTGGCCAGTATTTTAAGACGCGGGAATAAATCAGCGCCAATCTTGAGAACACGACTAGGATCCGAAAGTTGGTGAACTTCATCAAAGACCACAATGGGCTTTTCACAGTTGTGGAAAAAAAATTCCGGATCCCGCAAACGATCTTCCGTTGAAGGAAGGTCGCAATTCATATAAAGGGCCTCTTGAGGACTTCCCATACTCTGGGCCAGGGTCGTTTTGCCAGAACGGCGCACCCCAGAAAGCCAGACAATGGGAGCCTCTTTCCACGCCTGATCCATCCTTTTTTGCCAGTAGGGTCGTTTAATCATCGTAAGTCAATTATACAATTAGACAGACTATTTGTAAACTAATGATTAGGAGAAATACGCCCTCAACACATACTGATAGACCATCCGGTGGGAGTTAAAGAAGGAGCCGTTGATGGCGATGGATTGATGCATTACTCCTCCCCACCCGGCGGGGTCTTTGTAGAAGAGAGGAAGAATGACGTCGCGCAGTTTGCGATAAAGGTCTTCGGCGTCTTTGGCGTCATCAGAGGGTTCCTCCGCTCCTATCCTCGGTTTGGGGCCGATGGACCAGCCGGTGATTCCTTCAATATGCCCCTCAATCCACCAACCGTCGAGGACGCTGAAATTGGGGATTCCGTTCAAGGCGGCTTTCATGCCGCTTGTTCCCGAGGCTTCTTGAGGCCGCCGGGGAGTATTCAACCAAAGGTCCACTCCCGCGGTCAGCACCTTTGCCAGAGAGACATCGTAGTCAGCCAGATAAATACACGGGATTTTTCCCTGAAACGACCGCATGCTATGGATGATTCGTTTGACCAGCTCTTTGCCGCCGGCGTCTTGAGGGTGAGCTTTCCCCGCGTAAACCAATTGGATGGGGCCGACCGCGTCTGCCATCTCTAGGAGCTTTGCCGGTTCTCGGAAAAGGAGGTCGGCTCTTTTATAAGCGGCGGCGCGCCGGGCGAAGCCGATGGTGAAAACATCTTCCTTGAATCCTGTCCCTCCCTGGCGTTGGATATAAGCGATCAATTCTTTTTTGCTCTGCTGGTGGGCTTTTTGGATTTCTTCCCGGGGAATGAGCCGGGCGTTGCGCAGGAGAAAGGGATCATTGCGCCATCCTTGAAGGTATTGGTCGAAAAGCTGTTTCATCGGATCCGAAGCCCAGAAGGCGGATCGAACCCCGTTGGTGATGGAATCAATCGCGAAACCCGGGAACATGCCGCGGGAAACTTCTCCATGTTTCTTGGCGACTCCGTTGACGTACTCGCTGTGGTCTAACGCGAGGTGGGTCACGTTCAGTTCTCCATCGTGGCAGATCCGAAGGATCTCCTGTTCGGAGAAGTTCCCTTTAAGGACAGAGCAGGCCAGTTGAGCGGGAAAGCGGTCGTGTCCGGCGGGGATAGGGGTGTGCGTCGTGAAAACACATTTTCTTCTGACCGACTCCGCCAGCTTGGATTCCGTGGTCCCGCGTTCCCGTTCCTGACTAAGAAGGTCCAATGTCAACAGGGCGGCGTGTCCTTCGTTCATGTGGAATTTTCGTATCCGCAAATACCCGAGGGCGCGCAGAAGCCGGACTCCTCCAATCCCAAGGACTACTTCCTGCGTCAGCCGATAACGGGCGTCACCTCCATAGAGGTAAGAGGTGATCTCCTGATCTTCAGGACTGTTGGATGGGAGATGAGTGTCGAGGAAATAAATCGGGACTTGGTATCCTGTCACTCCGACGAGGAAATATTCCCATGCCCTGATCCAGACCTCTCTCCCTTCGATGAAAACCGAGACTTGAACTCCTTTGAGCTGCATGAACTCGGTGGCGTTCCAATCAGCCGGGTGTTCCCGCTGATTCCCATCAGAGTCAATTTCCTGGCGGAAGTAACCTTTTTTGCTTAACAGGGTGACTCCGATGATGGGGACTTCCAGATCGGCGCAGGCGCGCAGAGTGTCGCCGGCCAAAACTCCCAATCCTCCGCTATAGGTGGGAATGCGGGAATCAAATCCGATCTCCATGCTGAAATAAGCGATCCGCGGTTCTTTTTTCAACAGCATCAAGTCATGTTCCATCAAAGAGGAGTCCATAATTTCAATGCATTATACAACAACTGAAGTATCATTGCTATTGATACAGGAAAAAATAGAAGGGCCGACATCAAATCGGCCCTTCTATGGAATGCAAAAAATTTTCGCCCCAAAAACCTTACTTCTTTTTCTTTTTTTTCGCTGCCATTCTGTCTCTCCCCCTTTCAATCCCGCAGATATTCGAGATATAACCCTTTTATAACAGAAATGGAAAGAGCGTGTCAATAGTTATTTGCGGATTTATCGCTGAATTTCTTCTTTGATTTTTTGAAGATCGGTCAGCGGGACTTTACACGCGTAACTTTCACACGCGTACAGGGTTGTTTTCCCGTCGACAGATTTCTGCCGCGCCAAGAAAGGGACTAGAGAAATGATCTTTTCCGCTCCCGCGTCATCGGAAGGGCGGAACGCGACGACCTTGTTTGGGAAGAACGTTTGATAAAGAAGCCGGCTCACTTCCGCGGTTTCTTCCGACTGCGCTTGGCCTGAAATGACAATCTCTTTGGAAGGACCGACGGCAAAATCAAAAGCGATCAACAGTTGGCTATAGGAAGAGGGGTTTTGAGAGACCTGGTTTGCAAAAGCATTCATCAAGGACTCAGCTTTTTCCTCAAATTCTTTCTCCATCGTCAGCCGTCCCATTCGAATGAGATCAAGCGCCGCGATGGAATTCCCTGAGGGAATCGCTCCGTCATAGATCTCCTTGGGCCTCAGGATAAGCATTTCAGCGTCGGCGCCGGTTAGATAGAAGCCGCCGCTTTTTTCATCCCAGAAGAGACGGATCATCTCCGCGCAGAGTTGTTTGGCTTGGCCAAGATAATCAGGATCAAAACTGGCTTCATAGAGATCAATAAGCCCATGGATGAAGAAAGCGTAATCCTCTATATACCCGGGAATGGCTGCTTCTCCATCTCGGTAGCGGTGAAGCAGACGGCCGTCGGGGCGTTTCATCTTGGTTAAGAGAAAATCGGCCGCTTTCCGCGCGGCCGCGAGATATTTAGGTTCCTGTAATACCCGTGAGGCAAAAGCCAAACTAGAAATCATCAAACCGTTCCAATCGGCGAGAATTTTGTCGTCCAGGTGCGGGCGGAGCCGCCGGCCGCGCGCCGCGAAAAGTTTTTTTCGGGCTTCTTCTAGAATTTCCCCCATTTCTTCAGGCGATTTCTTAAATTGATAAAGAATATTTTTACCGGCAAATTCTCCCTGCGGATCTTGCGCGACATTTCCTTCTTTTTCGATCCCATAAAAAGCGCTCACGATTTCGGCTGTTTCTGTTCCTAATAGATGAAGGATTTCTTCATAACTCCAGACGTAAAATGCCCCCTCTTGTTTTTCGTCTGGGCGTGCCGGATCCGGCGCGCTGTCGGCGTCTTCCGCTGAGTAAAATCCACCATTGGGGTCTGTCATTTCTCGCAAAACGTAATCCAAAATTTCGCGGGCAACGCGAGCGTATTTAGAATGATGAGTTACCTGGTAGGCTTCCAGATAACTCTTAGACAAGATTGCCTGATCGTAGAGCATCTTCTCAAAGTGCGGCGCAAACCATCTTTCATCGGTCGAATAACGATGAAACCCGCCGCCGATCTGATCATACATTCCTCCTTTGGCCATCTCTTGCAAAGTTTTTTCAACCATCACCAGCGCCTGGGGTTCTTGAGTCCGCTTCCAGTAACGCAAAAGAAAAGAGAGCGTATGACTGTGCGGGAATTTTGGAGCGGGACCGAATCCGCCGTAGCGCGAATCAAACGCGCCGCGCAGCTGCTGGTAGGCGGCATCCAGAGTCTCTTTGCCTAACGAAGCGGCGGTATCTGCCGCTTGCCGTTGGCGGAATGCTTCCACTAACTCTTTGCTGGATTGGACCAGTTCCTGCCGCTTGGTTTTCCAGGCCGTGGCAATAGAAAGTAACAACGACTTAAATCCAGGCCGCCCCCACCGATCCTCCGGCGGGAAGTAAGTCCCCCCATAGAACGGGTGCCCATCGGGAGTCAGAAACACCGACATCGGCCATCCCCCCGAACCGGTCATCGCCATCACCGCCTGCATGTAGATTTGATCGAGATCCGGCCGCTCCTCTCGGTCTACTTTAATCGAAACAAAATTCTCATTCATGATCCTGGCGACTTCTGGATTTTCAAACGACTCTTCTTCCATCACATGGCACCAGTGACAGGTCGAGTAGCCGATCGAAAGAAAAACCGGCTTATCTTCCTTGTCGGCTTTCTCGAACGCCTCCGCTCCCCACGGATACCAGTCCACCGGGTTATGGGCGTGCTGTAAGAGGTATGGACTCTTTTCGTGAATCAGACGATTCGCATACTCTTCTGTGCTCATGCAGACTCCTTGTAAAACTAGCAATGTCGCTAAAACCCACACCCGCACGGTCTTGTCTCCTTATTTTTCAAAGAGTTTTCTATACTGACCGTACCCCTCTTTTTCTAAATTTTCTTTTGGAATGAAGCGAAGAGCGGCTGAATTGATGCAGTAGCGGAGGCCGCTGGGGCCAGGGCCGTCGGGGAAAACGTGGCCTAAGTGCGAATCGCCCTTTTTACTTTTGACCTCAGTCCTGTCCATAAAAAGATTTTTATCTTCTTTTTCAACGACATAATCGGGCTCCAGAGGTTTTGTGAAACTGGGCCAGCCGGTTCCGGAGTCAAACTTGTCCAGAGAACTAAACAACGGTTCACCGGAAACGGTGTCCACATAAATCCCCTCTTTTTTATTATTCCAATACTCGTTTTGAAAAGGGGGCTCTGTGCCGCACTCCTGGGTAACATGGTACTGAATAGGAGTTAATTTCTTTTTGCCGGCCTCCATCTTTAATAAAAGGGGACATGCCCTTTCCTGATTCTGCCACGTTTGTTTCAGATATGGTTCCCGGCCGGAGTGGTATTTATAGTTTTTATAGTGCTCCGGGTTCTTCAAGTAATAACCTTGGTGGTGCTCTTCAGCGGGGTAAAACTCACCCGCCGGGCGAATCTCGGTAGCAATCGGCTTGTCGAATTTCCCGGAAGCGCCCAGCTCCTGTTTTGACATTTCGGCTAATTTTTTTTGCTCCTCATTCTGATAAAAGACGGCCGTTTGATACTGCGATCCTTTATCGGCAAATTGGCCGATCGAATCGGTCGGGTCGATGCTGCGCCAGAAGACGTCCAAAATCTGCGCGTAGCTGACTCTGGAGGGATCATACGTTACCTGAACCGCTTCCAGATGCCCTGTCGTTCCAGAACAAACCTCTTCATAGGTGGGATTTTTTTTACGGCCTCCCGTATAACCGGCCACTACCTCCGTGACCCCGTCAAGCTGCTCAAAAGGGGATTCCATGCACCAGAAACAGCCACCGGCAAAGGTGGCTGTTTCTGGGTTTTTCTCCGCGTTGAGTCGAGAGGGGATCATCATCACCAAGGTGAATGCTGCCAAGAAAAAACGTCTCAATTCTTCGGCTCTACCGCCTCTTGCGTGGGTTCGGTTTGTGCGGTGACCGGGATCATATTGTCTTTCTCATCGTAAGTATACCTCGGCTCGCCATTGACTTTGTGGATACGAACCTTATCGGGTAAAACCCTGAGCGCCCCATTGTCGTTGGCTACGTCGAAATCAAGATCGAGCGTCTCCCCTGAATTGACATCTTTCATATCGGTGCAGGAGTAATAGTAGTCCCCGGTTTTGCCAACGCGCTCATGGACTTGGACTAATTCCAGGTTTCTGACGTTGCCTGTCACTGGATCCAAAATAGAATAAGATCCATTCGCCTGGACGGCTGTGTCAATGAAACCGCTGATGGATGCGCGGATCGCGTCGGGCGCGGGTTCGACGATAGCGGGGACAGGCGCCGGTGTTGTAACGGTAGCTCCGCCATGCTCTTGAACCGCTGTTCCCCCGTGTTCTTTAGCGTGATCATGTCCGGCATGTTCCTGCGTTTTCTTTTTTGCCCAGCTCAAGGGTTGGAAAGCAAACGTCCCTATCACCAGGGCGATTCCTGTAGTATAAATCCATCGTGTTTTCATTTTATTTCTCCTTATGTCTTTTTAAGTGTTGATATTCTTATAATACAACGAGACCTTGCTCCCGTTTTGCGGTTCTCCATCCACTTCAATATACGGGTAAAACAAGATATTGACCGGCCCCCCTTTCTGTTTCGGGACTAACTCGATATCCCGCCCGACACTGAGCATAAACTTATTGGGATCAAAATGGCCGAAATAGGCCTCCTTTTTTTCAGGATGTTTCCAGGCTTCTGACGCATCAATCGGTCTCCACCCCTCTTCCTGCTGGTAAAACTCCGCCCAGCAATGATACCCTGGAATCTCCCCTTCTCCTTGATCGGGGATGGTGACGCCGATTTTGAATCGCGAAGGAATCTCCGCGGCCAGCGCCAGGGAGATAAAGAGCGAATGAAAATCGGTGCAGTTCCCGGCGCCAACCTGACAGGCGCGAAGGGAATCTCCCTTCCCCCAGCCGGAAATAGTTTTATCGTACTTCATGTGGGTCAGCACATATTCATAGAGTCCTCTTGCCTTCTCAAAAAGTTGCTCCTTTCCTTCTATTGCCAGTCTGCTCCGCCGGCGGATCTCTTCATTAATAATCACTAAACTTGTCGGCTGGAGATATTTTTCGAGCACGGCATTTTCCTTGCGCGATTGGAACTCCTTCTGATCTGTGACAACGTGGTAGTTCACTTTCACGTCAATTCGCGGCGGCAGGGGCGTCTGTAAGGAGAAATAGAGCAGGTCATTCCCGAAAACAGGGTCTTTTTCAATGGTATAGGGAAGTTCTGTCTCGATCGCGCGGGAGACGACTTTTTGGCCGTCCCGTGTTGTCCCCAGCGGGACCCACAGGCGGAGCTCTTTCGCCCCCGCGGGTATTTCAGGGATCTTTCCTATATAGGAGAACTCGAATTCCCGTCTCTCTGGAAAAAGAGAGGTCTGTTCAACTTGAGACCACGCCTGCCAGGTTCCTGCCGCCACACCGATAAAACAGAGGAGGAAACTGGTCTCGCGAATAGCTTGACGCATAAACATTGATTTTACTGCGATTGAGCATCGGATGCAACTTGTGAAGGTGAATTAGGAATAGGAATAAGAAATTTCATCAGGAAGTTCGTTGAAGTCGTCTCTTTCGCGCGGGAAATATCGGCTCAACTCTTCGCCCGTCAAGCGGACCGCCTCAACAATTCCATCGGCGAAATGATTCTTTCTAAAGTGGAGGCCCATCCCCCGCGCCACTTCATCCCAAAACCCTTGCGGGATCCTTTCATGAATCCCGGCATCTCCAATGACGGCGAACCGCCTGCTTTTGACCTCTAAAAAGATGAGAACTCCATTGCGCGTGGTGGTCTTTGTCATCCCGATTTTTTCAAAAATCTCCCCGGCATGGGCTAAAATGTCTTCCCGGCTTCTTCCGGCCAGATGAACGCGGATTTCGCCGGAAGTTTTCTTCTCCGCTTCCCGGATAGCGACAATGATTTGTTCTTTTTCTTTTTTTGAGAAAAATAAGATCGGTTCGAAACTACGCATGAAAATTACCAGCGCCCGCTGGCCCCTCCTCCCCCAAAACTTCCACCGCCCGATGAAAACCCGCCTCCCGAAAACCCGCCAAACCCAGTGCGGCTGCCGTAGTACCCTCCTCCGGAAGAAAGGCGCGTATTGAAGAACGCCCGGTAGAGAAAATTAAAAAAGAAGAACAGAAAAGCGAATCGGAGCCACCACTCCCAAAAGGAATAACGACTGCGATAAAGCCGATGCCCAGAAAAGTAAGCGGAGTATCGAATCAAATCGCCGATCGAAAGAACGACGACAAAAATGAGAAAAAATATAAAGAATGCCGAAAACTGTTCGTCTCCGGCAGATTTTTGGGGTTCCGCCTTGAATTCTCCCTGCGTCGCCTGGACGATCGTGGCCACGCCGGCGGTAATCCCTTCTTCGAACCTTCCCCGCGAGAAATGAGGGACTACGACTTGACGGATAATTTGTCCCGCCAGCGCGTCGGGGAGAACTCCTTCCAAGCCATAACCGACTTCGATTCGGAGCAAATGATCATCTTTGACGATTAGAAAGATCACCCCGTTGTCGCGCCCCTTTTGCCCCACCTTCCATCTCTCTGCCAGCCGGATTGAAAACTCTTCCAGCGGTTCTCCCCCAAGGGTGGGCAAGGTAACGACGACGACCTGATTGGTGGTTGTTTGTTCGTAGCCGCGAAGAAATTCTTCCAGCTGGTTTCTTGTTTGGCCAGAGAGGAGATTGGCCTGGTCGGTGACATACCCTTCCGGACGGGCGGGAATTTCGACAGCCCCCGCAAAGCCCACAGAACTAAGGAGAACAAGCCATCCCAGCCAGAGAGTAACGCCAAAAATCAAGCGTTGCCGGAAGCGGAACATTCCTTAAAATTTCACCGCGGGCGCTTTTGCCGCCCCTTCGTCGGCTTGGAAATAGGCTTTTTCCTTAAATCCCATCACGTTGGCGACGACGACATTGGGGAAAACGCGGCGCAAGGTATTGAAGGCCCGCGCCGTTTCGTTATACCGGTGTCTTTCGACCGCGATGCGGTTCTCGGTCCCTTCCAGCTGAGTTTGCAGAGCGAGGAAATTCGCGCTCGCCTTCAAATCGGGATAATTTTCCACGACTGCCAGCAGCCGGCTCAGCGTTGAGGAGAGATTTCCCTGTGCCTGCTGGAATTTGGCGAAGAGTTCCGGGTCGTTGATGATCTCCGGCGACAGATTCAGCTGGGAAATTTTCGCCCGGGCGTCAACCACCCCTTGAAACGTCTCCTGCTCATGGGCGGCATACCCTTTGACCGTCTCAACCAGGTTAGGAACCAAATCTAACCGGCGCTGATAAACATTTTGCACCTGTCCCCAAGCGCTCTTGACCGCCTCGTCTGTAGTGACTAAGTGGTTATAAATGCCGCCAAACGTCATTGCCGCCAGAATGACCACCGCCGCAATGATGACCAGCGTTAATCCCAATGCTTTCTTCATCGAAGATCCTCCTTATAAATACGGTTCTCATTATCCTAACGCTTACGCGTAAAGAGTGCAACTTTAATGGCGCGAGCGGCGGCTAATACCAGCAATACGGTTCCGAAGACACAGACGATCGTGGAGCCGGTGGGAAGATCCCAAAAATAGGAGGCGATAACACCGAGCATACTGGTAAAAGCCCCAACAACCCAGCCAATAATCAGTCTGGCGCCGATCGTTCGCGCTAGGAGCACTGCGCAGACCGCCGGAACAATCAAGAAAGAGAAGACTAGTAATACGCCGGCCACTTCCACCGAACTGGTCACAACAAAACCAAACGTCGCGTAAAAGAGGAAATCCCACCAGCGGACCTTCACTCCTTGCGCGAACGCCTGCTCCGGTTCTTGCGAAATAAACAGGAAAGGTTTGCGGAACCGCCAGTGGATGATCCCGATAATGCTGTAGAGAATTGCTATTTTGAGAATCTCCGGCCAGTCAATAAAAAGGAGGTGCCCCACTAAAAGTTCCTTGAGTTCCTCTCCTCCTTCCGGCGCGCGGCTTAAGATTAAAATCGAAGCGGCCGCCGCGACGGCATAGACAATGCCGATAAACGCCTCCTGAGGGACAAGTTGTTTTCGCAGGCGGGTCATCGCCAGGATCGCCGCGCCGATCAGAGTAAACGCGAGTGAAATCCAATATCCGCCGCTCGAATGCAGAGCAAATCCAAAAGCAAACCCCAGCGTTGCTCCGAACGCCGCCACCTGCGCCAGCGCTAAATCCACAAAAATCACTCCCCGCTCGATGACATGCAGTCCCAGATAGGCGTGAATACCGGTGAGAATCAGGCAGGCGATGAATGGCTTGAGCATTAATTGAAGGAATTCGGTCATGGCTGGAGTGCTTTCGTAAGCTGCTGAATATTATACTCCATTAACGCGATATAGTCGGCTGCTTCCGGGATTTCGCCGACATTCTGGCATAATGAAAGCACGGAGGCATTTGCTCGCGAGGCGACTGTTTCGGCTGCTCGTCCCGGTTCGAACGTTGCCAAAATGATGGTGTTAATTCCTTTTCCAAGCATGTACTGTTCAATTCCCTTAATATGTTTTGGCGTTGGAGGGATCCCTGGTTTGGGTTCCAGGAACTGATTTACTTGAATTCCCAGAAAATCTTCCAGATAAGGCCAGGTGTTGTGATACGCGACCGCTTCTTTCCCTTGAATCACGGCGCTTTTTTTCTTCCAGCCGGTGATTTTTTCATCCAAACGTTTCAGAAAATCACTCAACCGCTGTTGGTAAAAACCGGCGTGCTCCGGATTCATCGCACTTAATTTCTCCGCGATCGTTTTGGCCATCTGTTTACCGTTTTCTGGATTGAGCCAATAGTGAGGGTTACCATAGAGATGAATATCTCCTTGGGCACGCGTCAGTTGTTGGAGCGACACTTCTAACAGAGAGATTCCCCTTGAGAGATCCAATTCTTTCAAACCCCCAGGCATGACCTCTCGATTCCCAGCCGCCTCTACCAATGGCCACCGCCATAACTCTAGATCCAACCCAGCATGAACAAACAGATCCGCCTTCTTGACCTTGAGGACGTCACTGGGTTTTGGTTCGATAAAGTGCGGGTTGAATTTCGGCGATGCGATGTAGGTCACCTCAACATGCTCTCCTCCGATTGTTTTGACCAGATCAGCAAATGTGGAAAGTGTGGTAACGACACGCAGCGGGCGTTCGGCGTGGGCAGGGGTAGAAAAACCTAAAAACGTAATAATTCCTGTTATGAGTAACACGAGAACGTTCATCATGATATTCTCCTAGAATTTCCCCTCCCTTGATGGGAGGGGACAAAGGGCTGTGACCCTCCCCCATCTAGGGGGAGGGAATAATGTGGTTTTACTGTAACTGATGTTTATGCACTCCAATCGCCACGGTCCCCTGCAGGAAAACCCGCTCATCGTTGCGGCGCGCCGCATGCTCCACGTGCTGATACTGCAATCGCCATCGCGCAAATTCGCTCTGGTAGAGTGTCAAATAGCCACTGACCGCGACATCGGCATCCCGGGCATTCGTTAGTGCCGCATCGACCGGCTCCACATAGTCAAAGCGCGTCCCTATGCCCCATCGAGGGGAGAGACGATAATCGAGCAGTGAGTAGAGCCCCCATGGGTTATCTTTAAACTCTGTGCGGACCCCGTCCGAAACCGAAAAGGATTCATCTCGATCCTGCCAATAGAATTCGGTCTGCCACTTCAGCTTGTTGTTAGGAGTCACATGATGAACAAGAGTAGTATCAATTCCAACAGCGTTGACTTCCGGTTTTGTATCGGAATCTTTGGAACCGAGCATGTAAGTCCCACCCAATTCAAAATTCGTCTCATCGGAAAGATCCCAGAAATTTTTTAGATGCGCGTAGAGCGAAGGGCGGCGGCGGGTTCCACCGAAAATCGTTCCCCCTTCTCCTACCCCCCCTTCCATGACACCAAGGGTTACTTCCTCAGTAATCGGGCCCCACGGAAGTTCAAAGAGTTTGGAGAATTCTACAGAGGTCCTTGGCATTCCCTCTACTCCCAAGTATCTCTGAATCACTAGCGGCTCATCGACCGTCTCTAACTGATCTCGATGAATCGCATTGGCCTTGCCGATTTTAGGCCGCATTCGCCCGATCCTTGCTTTCAGTTCCCAGGGCAAACCCCAATGGGTGATGTAAGCTTCTTCCACCGTTGGGCTTTCAAAATCCGAGAACGTGATCGTTGAATCAAATCGGGAGTACGGATCTACCGGATGACCCATGATCAATTCCATCTCGCGCACGCTGATCTTGTCATTTCCTTCACTGTCGGCAGTGCTTTCAGAAATTTGTGCCGTCATGTCGGCAAGCATCCCTATTTCCGGATTGAAGGCCTGCAAACCAGGTCTTGTTTGGGGCGGCGCTTGCACCGAAGGGGCTATTGGCAGCTCTTTTTGACTAGCCAACTCTCTTTTAAATTCCTCCAACTGCCTCTGCTGTGCTTGCAAAATCTGCGCCTGTCGCTGGATCGTCTCTTCCAGTTTCTCAATGCTCCGCTGCAACTGATCGATCTGGTAATGGGTCTCGTCTCCTTTAGTTGAAACTCCTTGATCGGCCAAGAGTAACTGCGGCGCGCAGCAAAGGCACGCCACCCCAAAAAGTAAACCGATGATTGCTGGTAATTTCATCGCAATCCTCCTATTAGTCAAAGCAAATGAATAGTGTTTTTCAGAAAATGTTATAAAGAGAAAAACCTAGCGGAAGGAAACAGGTGGAGCTCTTGGGCCAGAAAAAGAAATTTCTTCGACAACGTGGAAGATAGTCGTAGTATCGAAAACCTTACCAATCGCGGTGAATTCCGCAATCTGTGTGGGCGTACTGACATTCGGAATTCCTGAGGCCTGGCTTTGTATCTTGCAAACCGAACAGGGCTGGGACAGTCGAGCTTCCGTGGATTCCCGATGATGGTGATAGCCGTTGAGCACCATCCCACCCAGAATCCAGCAAACAGCTATTAGAAGAAAACCATTTCGTCTTTTCATCTTTGCGAAGGTAATTGTACAATGAGAAATTAAAAGGTGTCAAGCGACACGATTAGATTATTGCTCTAACGGCTCTACCGTTTCCAACTGCCGGGGGGATTGCTCGATCGGTTCAAGTGTCGCGATTTCTTCCGCGCCGGTGGCGCCGAGTTCTTTGAATTTGCGGACGCTGGGGAGGATCCGTCCTTCAACCGAACCGATCATCCGGTTGTAGGCGAAGACGGCGTCTTCCAGCGATTTCCTCATTTTCTTCACGTGTTCTAAGAAAGCGGCGAACCGTTCATACACCTGCCGGCCGTGCTCGGCGATCATCTGTGCATTCTTGGCGATCTGTTCCTGCCGCCAGCCGTAGGCGATGGCGCGGAGCAGGGCGATAATGGTGGTCGGCGTGGCGATAATGACTTTATTGATGATTCCGTCTTCGATCAGGGATGGATCGGATTCCACCGCCGCGCTGACAAACGCTTCACCGGGGATGAACATTACCACAAATTCGGGCGTACAAGAGAGTTCGCTCCAATAAGCTTTGGAAGACAACTGCGTCATGTGCTTGCGAAGCTGCTGCGCGTGGCGTACGAGGGCGGTTTCGCGGATCTCTTCGTTCTGCGCCGAAACGGCGTCCAGGTAAGCGTCCAACGAGACTTTGCAGTCCACCACCACCTGCCGCCCGGATGGGAGATGAATCACCAGATCGGGACGGATTTTCCCCTCTTCCCCCTGGACGGTAAACTGCTCAGTGTAATCGCAGTGTTCAGTCAGGCCGGCGAGTTCGACGACGCGGCGAAGGGTCAGTTCTCCCCATCGTCCGCGGACCTGTGGTTTGCGGAGAGCCGAAACTAAATTCCCTGTTTCCTTCTGAAGCTGTTGCTGGGTCAACGCCAAAGTCCGCAATTGTTCTTCCAAGCTTCCGTACGCCTTGGAACGATCCTGCTCCATCTTTCCAACCTGTGATTCATATCGTTTCAACACTTCCTCCAGCGGTTTGACCAAATTCCCGATCGCCTCCTGTCGTTTCCCGATATCTCCCTTGGCGTCGCTTAAGACCGTTTCTAGACTCTGTTTCGCTAATTGAATGAACGCCTGATTGTTGCTTTTGAGCGCGTCATCGGAAAGGGCTTTAAACGTATCGCTCAGCCGTTGCTGTGCCTCAGCGAGGATTTTGCGTTGTTCTTCGATCCCCTTGGTTGCTTCATCCAAGCGAGTGATCGCCGCGATGCGGGCTTGCTGTTCTTCTTGCAGGGAGTGACGAAGTTTCTCTAATTCAGCGGCCTTTTCTTCTAACTGCCGGCGGATTTCAGCGGTAGTCGCTTCGGCAGAGGCGTATTTGGAACGGGATTTACTGGAAATAAGAATTCCCGCGAAAATCCCCCCCACGACCGCGCCGGCCAAGAAGATCAAAAGAAAAAGCATGTAATTACAATAACACCGTGCATTATCGCGGTCAAGGAATTTGGATTATTTTCATCCTGTTCCCAAGTTAACAGGTTGTTCACGATATATTCACGGATTCTCTGTAATTCCTTTTCGTTGCGGATGATGCGTTCGTAATAATTGCGTTGCCAGACAAATTCTTCGAAATGTGCCCGACGAATTGAATAGGTTGAAAACGCCTTGAACCTACGAATGATTTCGCCCAACGTAGGGGCGCGATTTATCGCGCCCTCTCGATTTATGACACACATATCATTGGTATTGGGCGCAATAAATTGCGCCCCTACAATTGATATGATCCCATGAATATGATTTGGCATTACCACGAATGCATCAACATTGATACCAGGATAATGTATTGGTAATTCCTCCCATACCGATCGCGCCATTTGTCCAGCGGTATTCAACCGCATCTTCCCATCCACGATTTCCCCGAACAGACATTCCCGCGTCTTCGTGCAAATCGTCACAAAATAGGCGCCAGACTGGGAATAATCGTATCCCTTCAACCGAACCGATTGTCTATGGTAAATGACATTGGCCATGGTCTCTACCTATATAGACGCTCTAAGTCGGGATTTTCTTGCATAGGATGTAGGAAATTTAAGAAATACCTAAAGCGCTGCCGCAAGGAGAGATTCTGTGTTCTGAGTTACTTCTAATAAAAATTGATCTATTAATCTTTCTAGCTCTTCATCTTTTTGCTGCGTCACTTGCTTTTTGTACGCAATAAGAAATGGGCCGGCCCCTTGTCTTCCTAATGCTTGCGTAATTCCTTCTACAATAGCTTTTCTATCTAACCTAAATGGAAAACGACCTCCTTCCTTATCTTCCATTTCTTCGCCATAATCAACCCTAGGAACTCGCGGTCGTTCGTATAACTCAAGATTATGGATGAGACTAGTAATTAATTCGGATTCGCTAACAGGCGGGAGTCTATTTAAAATGTGTTCTCGAATCCTATCCACATTCGTCAAAAGAATTTTCTGATCCTCCATTTTTACTCCAATCATAACCTCTCCGTTATCTTGTAACTCTAGAAATACCTGGCCTTTTTCCGGCTGTCTAATAAAACCTCGGTCTATTAATCTAGCCACCGACTTCAATTGACTCGACGGCAAGTAATCAACCATAAATTGCCGAGGATGGGCGTCCTGGATGAAAACCTGCCCTAAATTCTTCCAAATACTAACCGCTTCCGCTATAACAGCAACCTGAATAATCTCGATGTCCCTATCGGTAACACCCGTGAGTTTATAATATAAAAAGTAATCATTGAGCCATGCTTCAAAAGTCTTCCCTGGATATAAAGGCCCCGTTGTAACCAGTTTTTTGTGCGGCGTAGAATCGGGTAAGAGACCAAAATATCCCACCGGACGATTCAGTGCTTGGTTACACAACCGAGATAGTACTTCATGAAAAACTGTATTCTCATCGGAGCTAGTGTACCTTGTAATTTTTAAGATAAAATTCACAAGCGGGGAATCTTGATTTGCAGAATAAATAGTAACTAAATAAACATGCCTCATCGTCCCACTTTCTCTATAACTTACGACAATCTTACTGATTTGAGACCTATTAAGTCGGACACCGAGGCTCTCAAAACTTATCTCCAGAATCCTTGAGTTTCTAAATAATTGGATTACCCATTGCTGATCTTCTGTTCCCATTCCAGAACGTGTCAGATCGAAATCCCATGTTGTTTCTGTGTGCCTGTGGAGTTCGGTAGCGGGTGCTAACAGCCCATGCTGAAATAGATAAGGATGCGCTTCGCTACCAGAACCTCTGGTCAACGATAAACCTAGACAAAACATCCATAGTAAATTTTGGAGACGTAGAAACATGGTTTAATAAAAATGAGGGGTTCCCCCCCCTCTGACTGAGATCATAGCCCTTTGGGCATCGTTGGTCAAGGATTCGCATGAAACCCCATCCTCCTCTTTGGTAGTTCTGGCGGCGGCTCGACAGGCGGTGGCGGTTCCATCAATTGCCGAATCGCTTTGAAAATCTCTAGGATGTAGGCGTCATGTTGCGATGCCTTCTTCTCTAACTCATCCAGTTTATGGGTAAGTTCTTTATTGTCGGCTAGAATCTGGCGCAAACGAACGAAAGCCCGCATGATCGCAATATTCACATGGATAGCACGTTCACTATTCAAAACCGTAGACAGCATTGCGACTCCTTGTTCCGTAAAAGCATAGGGTGGATATCTCCTGCCACCCCATCTTGAGGTGACATTTTGGCACCTCAAGTTTGTAACCTCTTGTCTATCAAGTTGAAACATAAAATCTTGTGGAAACCTCTTGATATTCCTACGCACCTGACGAATTAGGTATTTTGTTTCAACCTGATATAACTCTGCCAACGCTCTATCCAACATCACCTTGTGCCCGCGAATCATGTAGATCTTCTGTTCGATCATCTCTTGTGGAATTAAATCTGTCATTGAAAATCCCTCCTTTACCTATATAGACGCACCAAGGCGGGATTTTCTTGCAGGAAATTTGTACGATGTAATTATAAAATATGGGTTGACGAAACGAAGAAAACGTTTTTCCGAGCGACATTGTCCCCGAGTGAGAATGCCGAAACGGGGTTTTCGGCGAGGACTGTCTGAGCCCTGCGCTTTTAGCGCAGGGCGAGTTCCGCAGCCGCCGTTTCGGCATTCGAACGTCTTTCGGGGACACGGAGCGAGGGAAACGTTTTCTTCGTGAGGAGAGTGGTGCCGAGAGGTGGAATCGAACCACCCACGCCGGCCTTTTCAGGGCCGCGCTCTACCACTGAGCTATCTCGGCGGAATTAGTCCACAGTCCATAGACGACAGTCCACAGATCTGCATAGAAATATTAAATGAGGAGATTTATTTTAACATGATTTACCAAGGAATCAACACGTAATTTATTACTCCTGCATCAGTGCCGTGGCGTACTCCAGCGACCGTTTGGGGCTGTTTTCCGGCTCTTCCGCCACGATCGCCATGATTTTTCTGAAGGTGTAATCGCCGTAACGGTTATAGAGAAGAACCATCTGCTCAATCTGCGGCGGGTCGTGTTCTACATAAACAAGATTGGCGTAATCGCGGACCCTCTTGACCTTCTCCCGGCCGTATTCTTTCTCTAGGTTTTTGACCTCCTCCTCGATTTTCTGCGAACTATAAAAGGGGCGCAGGGACCAGCGCTGTTGCAACTCGCTCGGTTTTGCCGGATCAACGCTATACCGCGCTTCCGCCAGATGAAATTTTCTTAACTCAATCATCCCTTTCTGGAAGAGATCCGGAGCTAGATGAAACCGCGCCTGGATCGAGCCGGAGTGAGTCAACCAGCCGTTTTCTTCCGCAGACTCTTCTTTCAGAACGAGGTTGACCAATAATGCCCACTTGGCGGCGAATGAAAGCTGCTTCGACCAGTGAAACAATCCGTATCCCAGGGGAAGAGTGGATTCTTTATCGTCATTCCGTTGGATCTGTATGGAGATCATTCCCCTCTCAGTAGGGGCGAGGCGGCGCCTCGCCCCTACCTCAATGAGATGATAATCTTTTTCCAGGATGGCTAACGAATTTTCTATCAGGCGAGCGTAAACAGAGCGATTCATCCGGTGAGACAATCCGGTCTCCTCCGCCAAGAAATCCACTGAGAACTCGAGCTCGTCGCTGTTTTTAAGGGCGCTCTCCTGCAGAAGGATCAAATAGAGGTCAAACTCCTGTTCCTCCCGCCGGCGAAACATTCGGCTGGCCTGGCCCTCCTCTTCTAAGAAATGAACCGGCAGCCGAACAACGGCAGGTTCCTGCGGTGGGGAGAGAGGAGGAACCTGTCGATGGACCGCGCCTACCAGCAGGAATGAGACAAGGATGAGAAGTTTCACTCCGGTTCTTTTTTTTCTCTCAGTTCACGGACCCATTCGTCGAGCTGGATCCGGACTTCTTCGGCTAACTGATTCAGGTGAAGAGACCCAACGGTGACTCCGTAGCGGGACTGGATGTGCTTCAACGCTTCCCGCGCTTCTTTGAGCGACCGCGACCCGCGGCGGCAGAGAGCGGTGTTGCCGCCGACCGTTTCCGGTTCGTAGCCCAGCGCGTGGCCCGCCGCGATGTGGGCGCTCACCATGGCGGCGCAAGTGGCCAGCCGTTCTAACGCCTGACGCACTTCTCTTTGTTTTGAGTGGACTCCTCTGATGTATTCAGCCGCTTCATCCGCGAAATCTTTCGCGAGTTGATAGACGAACAAATCTTCTAAATAACAAATATCGCATTCATTCTCCTCGAGATTCTCTTCTTCTCCCGCTTCCGCCTCCTGAGAAGAAAAGAATCGCTCCCATTTTTCCTCGTCCCAAGAAAAATTCTCGTTGCTGGGCTGCTGCATTGTCTCCCTCCTTTTAGCCCCCGCCAGAGGCGGGTCAGCCTCTGGCTGATCCGGCTGATCCTGCCGGAGCCAGAATCGCTCCCGGCATGCCGTGGATAATTTTTTTGTCCAGAGAACAGAGGGTGGCCAGAACGCCGCTCAACTTCACGTTCCCCTCTGCGACAAAATAAAAAGGTGAAATTCTCCCCCGCACTTCCTTTTTTTCTCCGACCCCATCCAGAGAAACCATTTCAAACGATTGCCGGATCGGGTGTCCCCACTCCTGCAACAGCCAGGGCCCTCTGGTAAAACTGGCCAGTGCTTCTTCTATAGCCTGCTTCCAGTCATGGCCCGACAAATCTTCTCCAACGCGCACCCCTTTTGCTCCCCACGCCAATGGAGAGTAGCCCGAGGGTTTAATCACCCATTGGCTTCGCTCCTTTTGGGTGGCGGACGATAAAACCCGCCAATCTTGAAGAGCATTTCCGCGAAATTCAATCCCCGGAATAATCCCCGCGGGGCTCATTGGGCGTGGGTCCAAAATCCAGGTTTTCGGAAATAATTTCTGCAGGTAATGATTTGTCTCTTCCCCTAACTGCTCCCGCCAAAAAGAACGGAGCGCCGGATGGTGAAAAAACGCGAACCACATTTTTTCCTCCAAGTGAGGACGCAAAGGAGGAGTGATTTTTACCATTCTTTTTTTTACCGCCTTGATCAATAAATCGGACCGATCCATTCTGGGGAGTTCATAGAGTTCAAAAAACCGGTATAAAAGATCAAGCCGCCGGCCGCGATAATAGACCTCTTCATCTCGATATTCCAAATCCTCAGGAGTCACGACCGACGTTGATAGCCCGATTTGACAGAGCCGGAGGGCCAAGGATTCCATTTCCTGGCAATAGCCGCTCGCTTCTTCCGTGATCACAATGGCGACGTTGGGGGCAGGGGGGGGGGTTTTATACCCCCCCCCCCCCTCCTTTTATCTTTTTTGGGGAAGTTGGAGGCATCCACCCTTTCTCTCACCAACTCTTGTGCTCCGCATAAAATTCTGTTACCAATCCCCCCCTC